>JYMV01026077.1_pt1 | contig 15019 bp, 16 predicted proteins | sample 338911 | NCBI WGS metagenome assembly JYMV01 (sample SAMN03354496, study PRJNA234377) | hydrothermal vent metagenome | biome: Deep sea; feature: Hydrothermal plumes at the Eastern Lau Spreading Center, Western Pacific Ocean; material: Seawater | place: Tonga | collected 2009 | depth 2000 m m
CTGTTCTTTCTTCAGGTTATAAAAAATGAGGACTTGGTTTCTCGATCTAGGCAACAGCATCAGGTGACAGTGGAGATGTCTTACGGACGAGGTTTTATATATGACCGAAATATGAATGAGTTGGCCGCGAATAACACAAAAAGAACCGAAACTAGAATCAACCTCACCTTAAGAGATCCTCGGTTCGCACCCGGTATTCTTTCTTTATTACGTCCCATGGCCTACTTCTTTAAAAAAATAGTTACAATTTGCCCGTTTTCGGGCTCCCTAAGTCCAATTTGCTTTTTTGCCAGTAGCTGAATACGATCTAGCGATTGCAAACTTTCCCGCTCCACACGCAGGAAATAGTTCTCGCGAAGCAAATTCTTGTGAGTTTTATCTAGAGTTTGATATTTGTAGGCTAAACCAACCAAACGAGTATTGCTCCAGACAAAAGCCATGGCCGCGATCATCAAACCTGTTACGGCCATTAAAACCAAACGATATTCGCGCGCAGTTACATGAAATCGAGTTTTCCTTGTTTTTTGCAACCACTTAAACATAGATCCTTTCCGCCACCCTTAATTTAGCGCTTGAAGCGCGTGAGTTCCGTCGCACTTCTTCAACTGCAGGAGCAATTGGTCTACGTGTAACTATTTTCAACCGCGGCTTGTGCCCACACGCGCAAATCGGAATTTTGGGAGGACAAATACATCCCTTTTCCTCGGATTGAAAAAAATTCTTCACAATTCGATCTTCTAGGGAGTGAAATGAGATAACCATGATACGAGCTGATCCACGGAGGATTTCTAGAGAGTCGCTTAGCGCGGTTTTAATGTGTTCTAACTCGTTGTTAACGACAATGCGCAGGGCTTGGAAAGTACGGGTGGCAGGATGAATCTTCGTGGGACGTGACGACAGCGTCACGCTGGAGATAATGTCTGACAAATCAAGGGTTGTGGAAACGGGTTTTTGTCCCTGCGCCTTGCGGATCGCCCGCACGATCCGCTTTGAATATCGTTCTTCACCATATTCCTTAATCACTGATGTTAATTCTTCATCAGAAAGTTTTACTAGAAGATCAGCAGCAGTTGTTTTTTGCATAGAGTCCATTCTCATGTCCAAGGGCCCGTTACGCATAAAACTAAACCCCCGTTCTGGGGAGTCCAACTGCGGGGAAGAGACACCTAGATCTAGAAGCAACCCATCAACGTTCACTATGTCCGCCTTTTTTAGGATGGTTTTGATATCACTAAAATTTCCGTGGGCTAGGGTGACTCGGTTACGAAAAGGAGCCAGCCTCTCCTCGGCCCGCTTAATTGCTTGCATGTCCCGGTCGATTCCAAAAATACGAAGATCAGGGCCAGTATTTTTCAATATCAATTCTGCGTGGCCACCATCTCCCAGAGTACCGTCTACGATCAAACTGTCTTCTTTAAGGTTGAGGTATTGGAGGATTTCTCGCTCTAATACCGACTTGTGACGCTTCGACATATTTAAAAGAGGCTCTTTGAAACTGCACTGCAATGATTTCAAAGAACCATAGGTTCACTCGGGTGCTCTTTTTCCCAGCGACCCGGATCCCAGAGTTCAAAAGTTTTAGACATTCCTACAATCTTGACTTCTTTTTTGAGTCCGACGGCTTCACGCTGGGTGGCGGGGATCAAGATTTTCCCCGATTTGATTTCGCACTCTGTTGCCCTGGCATAAAATTTTCGGAGCCTAGTTCGATCTTCTGTGTCAAACGCATTAAGATGACTGAGCTTTTCTTCGTTTGCAGCCCATTCACGCTGTGGAAATACAGTGAGGAATCCATCCGTCACGCAAATCACCAATTGCGGGCTGTCCTGCTCAAGGGGGCCCTTGAATTTTGCCGGCACATTTAGGCGTCCTTTATCATCGAGGCTGACCGTATAAGTTCCTAAAAACCCGTTCATATGCGAATTGATTGAATCTAAATTAGCAATATTCCAGCATTAATAAACACTTTATGACACTTTATGACATAATCCTAGCATATTGGAACACTCTGTCAATAGAGAAAAACATAAAAACATAAACATTTAAGGCCATTTACTTGAAATTAAAATATTCTTAAGCGCGACACTTTGGAAGGTATTCAAGAGATAGTTGCGTTGAGATCGATAAAATTTGACTCACTAGCCGGGTAGTTGAGATGAATTAGGCACTTTGTATATAATTGACTGCCATAATTAGCTTTTTGGGGTATATTAGCTTCATTAATGACCTGTATAATAGTGAAGGGTTTTGTTGAGACTGGGGCGCTCTAATACTAGTTGCGCAGATTTAAAATTAGAAAATAGCGATTGATCGACTTTTTCTTTTTTTTGAATTTCTTTAAATTATTTTGGGACCGTAACTATCTTTGTTTGAAATGATTTGCTTTGACAAGGTCAAATTTTGAGTGATATTATAAAACAGTTCCAAAAGACTGTTTTAAGTCGTTTTAAATGGTTACTTTCTATCAAGTTACATAAGATTAAAAGGTTATGAACCGTAAAAAAATTAAATTTGCACTTGGTTCTGTATTAATTGTAGGGGCTATTGGCTATCTCATTGCAACAGGAATCAACAGTACTTCTATATATTTTTTTACGGTCAGCGAATTGATGGACCAGAAGGTTTCTTTTCATGGAACAGGACTTAAGGTAAAAGGTAATGTGGTTGAGGGTTCGATTGAAAGGGACCCCAATGATTACCTTAGTGTTCAATTTGCTATTGAAGAAAAAAATAGTAACTTGAATGTTGTTTACCAAGGTGTCACGCCAGATATGTTTCAGGACGGTGGAGAGGTGGTTGTTGAAGGGGCCTTAGATGAACAAGGTGTTTTTCATGCAAACACGTTGTTGACCAGTTGCCCTTCGAAATATGAGGCCGAAAAAGAAGCAGGGGAAATGCACCCAGGAACTCTTCCAGGTTATAAGCCTAAACCCGAGTTGGACCTCAAGAAAGTTGATTTCTCACCTAAGACTACGATTTAAAAGTCCCCTCGTTATTTTTTCAACGCTACACCTCTTGTTTCTGACATTCAAAACAAGGATGACGTCTAATGAGATTAGAGGAAAAGGAAAGTTAAGGGAGAGTTATGAACGACGTAGGTGAATTTACTTTAATGGTGGCACTGGCCACATCTCTTTATGGGATTGTAGTCTATGTTATGGCTGCACGTGGGAATCGTATAGATCTTTATTTGAGCGCAGATAAAGTCCCACTTATAACCTGGGCTTGCGTGATGATTTCTTCTATTGCCCTTTGGAAGGCTTTTTTCACAAATGACTTTAGCCTTCAATACGTATACGCATATTCCAATATCGAACTTGATTATTTTTATAAATTCAGTTCCTTCTGGGGAGGGCAAAAGGGGTCGCTTCTGTTTTGGACTCTTATTTTAACAAGCTACATGATCGTTGTTCACTTTCAAAACCGCTCGAAAAATTTGATTGTTGTCCCTTATGCAATGGCGGTTATGCTCGCAATCACATGCTTCTTCCTTTTGCTTCTTAATTTTTCTACCAATCCATTTGAGCGCATTCCTCTGCCGCCAGAAGATGGACGTGGACTAAATCCACTTTTACAAAATTATTGGATGGTTATCCATCCACCTACGTTGTATTTGGGTTATGTTGGATTTACTGTTCCATTTGCATTTGCGGTAGCCGCACTTATTTCGAAAAACTTGGACGATGCTTGGATTCGATTGACTAGAAAGTGGACGGTGGTGTCATGGTTTTTTCTGTGTATGGGAAATTTGTTTGGAGCAAGTTGGGCTTATGTTGAATTAGGCTGGGGTGGATACTGGGCATGGGATCCCGTCGAAAACGCAGCATTTATGCCACTTATTGTGGCAACTGCTTATTTGCATTCAGTCATGATTCAAGAAAAAAAAGACATGATGAAGGTGTGGAATATGTCTCTCATTCTCCTCACTTTTGTGATGACTATATTTGGAACATTTATCACTCGAAGCGGACTCATACAATCGGTTCATACCTTTGATGAAGCGACACTGGGGTATTACTTTCTAGGGCTACTTTTTTTCATAATTTCTGTTTGTACAGTATTGATTATTTGGCGCTTACCCTTACTTAAAAGTAAAAATGAACTGGATTCATTTCTTTCACGAGAGGCGGGTTTTCTCTTTAATAACTTGCTACTCCTTGGAATCGCGTTTGCGACATTTTGGGGAACCATTTTCCCGATTATTTCTGAGGCGGTGCGCGGAGTAAAGATCACGGTGGGTCCGCCTTTTTATAACCAGGTCAATGTTCCTATTGGTTTGGCTCTGTTGGCATTAATTGGTATCGGCCCGATCATTGCTTGGCGAAGGGCTACTTGGTCCAACCTGAAAAAGAATTTTTTAAAACCACTGATGTTTGCGTCGGTTGGTGGAGCCGTTTTATTTCCTATCCTTCCATTGTCCAATCGATCAGAAATTTATACTTACATTGCATTTATTCTTTGTATTTTTGTGTTGTCGTCTATGCTCATTGAGTTTTATAAGGGAACTATGGCTCGGTATACTTCAAGCGAGACGGTTCTAGGTGCTTTAGGTTCCTTAATCTGGAATAACAAGAGACGTTATGGAGGTTATACCGTTCATATCGGAGTAGTAATGATTTATGCAGGGATCGCTGCATCACAGTCGTACGGCATTCATGTCGAAAAACGCGTCAAAATAGGTGAGACTATCGAGATAAGAGGTTATACGTTGCGTTACGAAAAGCTCGCTGCGATTCAGGCTACTTCAGTAAAAACTCGTATTATTGCACAATTAGCCGTTGAAAAAGATGGAAAGAGAATCTGGACAGCGAGACCGGAAAAAGAGTTTTATAAGGGACAAAACCAGCCTGTGTCCGAAGTAGATGTAAGATCTACCCTAGCCAGTGATCTATATGTGATTCTTGCAGATTTTTCTGAAGATGAATCGGCGACAATAAAAGTTTACCATAACCCTATGGTGAAATGGTTGTGGACGGGGGGGTGGGTCATCGCTCTAGGAACTATGGTCTGTGCATGGCCCGACAGATTGGAGCAACGTCGAAGGTTGGAGCGCTTAAAACTCCAAAAAATCGTTTTTTCGCCAGCCCAGGAGTAATCTATGGCAATTCATTTCAAAAAAATTATTTCTGTTTTTTTTATTGTACTGTTTGTCGCTATCATATGTTCAAGCTTAGCCAATGCGGGAGCAGTATTGTCAGACTTAGAAAACCAGCTGATGTGTAAGTGTGATGACAAGTGTGGCAAGGTGCTTATAAACTGTACTTGTTCAACGGCTGATAAAAACCGAAAAAAATTTGCGAAAATGCTTGAGTCGGGTTTGACAGTGGATCAAATTGTTCAACAGCAGGTCGAAAAGTACGGCGAGACGGTACTTTCTGCTCCTACCAAAAGCGGATTTAATCTCACCGCCTGGGTGATTCCATTTGGAGCACTCATGATTGGGGGGGTTGGATTACGCAAGCTTCTAAATGGATGGGTAGGAAAAAGCAAACTCGACATCGAGTTCCAAAACACAGAGGACGGTGCTGCACCGAAATCAGGTTCTAAAAAATCTGGTGAAATGAATGCCAGTAAATACTCCCGCCGTTTGAAGGATGAATTAGATCGACTGGAGACATGAACCTTACCTTTCCTCATTTAGTTGAATTGCTCCTGATTGCAGGAATCATAATTGCTATTGGTATTCCGTTGTTTGGGAAACTACCAAACACTCGGCCTTTTTCTGAGATTGATCCTGTAGAGGAAGAGTTTAAGCATCTACTCGTTCGAAAAGAAGAAATTTTACTATCGATCAAGGACTTGGAGGTTGACCTTCAAGCTGACAAAATTTCTAGTGAAGATTCCGATGCTCTACGGAATAAACTTGAAGGGGAAGCCATTACCATCCTTGAACGAATTGATGAGTTGGAAAAAAACAAGAAAAAAGGCAACAAGTCATCTTCGAAAAGTTTTCTTCTAACTTAGCGGAACATCTTTTTGAGTAAACAGCAGTCAGAAAAAATAACTATATTATATGAGAGCGCCCTCGTCCATACTTAGGCCTGAGTATGACATTTGACCTTCAATGGTAACCCGCATGAACGAGCAAACTCATCCCGATTCGTCTTGTCCTATTATTCGAGTTCTAGACCTCCAAAAAGATTTTGGTTACCTACAGGCCTTGAGTGGAATTAGTTTCGATTTAAATAAAGGGGAGTTTCTTACCATCTTTGGGCCAAACGGAGCTGGCAAGACGACTTTGATTAAAGTTCTAACTGGGCTTACACGCCCCACTTCCGGATCAGCCAGCATAGACGGTTTCGATGTTCTTGAAGGCAATGCAGAGCTAAGAAATCAAATCGGTGTTATATCTCACACGACCTGTTTGTACCCTGATTTAACAGCACTAGAAAACTTTTTATTTTACGCTAAGCTCTATGGTTTAGACGATCCAGAAAAAAGAGCCAACGAATCTATTAGAGAGGCCGGATTACAATTACGTAGGCATGATCCAGTAAGGACTTACTCCAGAGGAATGCAACAGAGAATGGCTATCGCCAGAGCCACTTTGCATGATCCTTCGGTTTTATTTTTGGATGAACCCTTTACTGGACTGGACCTAAGGGCAACCAACGCGCTTAAAAATCACCTGCATAATTTACACACAGGTAAACGAACTATTATTATGACAACGCATGATATATCTTGCGGCCTTGAAATGTGCGATAAAGTTGCAATACAACATAAGGGAAAGTTTTTATTGTTAGAGTCCGTCGATAAAATTGATCGAGAAAATTTTGAAAATTTCTACACAGAAATATTAGAAAAATGAGATGTCAACCGGAGGCATTGTCATTTCTATGAATCGATATCTCAATCAAGTAAGGGCTATTGTCTGGAAGGATTTTATCACAGAACTAAAAACACGTGAGTTGTTTAGTTCGATGTTTATTTTCGCGCTTCTTGTAATCATTATTTTTATTTTTTCAATAAACCTTAGTATCGTTAAGGCAAGTGAGGTTGGCCCTGGAGTGCTGTGGGTCGCATTTTTATTTGCAGGAACTATTGGCCTTAACCGATCCTTCATGCTGGAGAAAGAAAATGGCTGTTTACAAGGGTTACTTCTTGCGCCCATTGATAGAACAGCACTTTACTTTGGGAAACTGATAAGCAATTTTGTGTTTTTATTGATTATGGAAGCCTTCATATTACCAATTTTTATGATTTTCTTTAATGTTGATTTGATTTCACATTTATTGCCTTTAATGTATGTGATTTTTTTAGGAACGCTGGGGTTTTGTGCTATAGGGACACTTCTTTCTTCTTTATCCGCTAATCTCAAAACGCGTGATATCATGTTACCAATACTATTATATCCATTGATAATTCCAATCATTATTGGATCGGTCCGGATGACAGGACAGGTCCTCGCAGGCGAACCATTATCAAATATGGCGAACTGGATGAACCTGGTCTTATGCTTTGATGTTATATATATTGCTGTTTCCATTATGATGATAGATTTTGTTCTGGAGGAATAACTTGAATGAATAATCTGGAATATTTATTTGCGGCGAACGTGTTTATGTGGGGCGGTATTTTTTATTATCTGTTCCGAATCAAAAAATATCAACAGTCTTTGCAGAATGATTTGGATCTTATAAAAGAAGCCGTTGAAAAAGGATCGCAAAAATGAGTGAAGAAACAAAAGAGAGTAGCTCAATTTTAATTTGGCTTACCGCTTTATCCTTCTTAATAGGCATGGCAGCTATTTTTATTTATGTGCCTACGGAACAAACGGAGGGAGCAGTTCAGCGAATTATGTATTTTCATATTCCTGCGGCATGGTTAGCATTTTTTTCTTTTTTTATTGTTTTTATCTGCAGTATTTTGTTTTTATGGAAGAAAGAACGGGAGTGGGATATATATGCCCTAGCTTCCGCTGAAATTGGTGTTATTTTTTGCTCGCTAGTTTTAATAACAGGGCCAATTTGGGCGCGACCAATCTGGGGTGCATGGTGGGTATGGGACGCTCGACTAACATCCACTTTAATTTTATGGCTCATTTATGTGTCTTATCTTATGCTTCGTTATCAAACGGATGTGGGTTCGATGCGAGCACGATTTGCTGCAGTTTTAGGAATTGTGGGTTTTCTTGATATTCCATTCATTCATTTTTCTGTTTTGTGGTGGCGTACCTTTCATCCCCCGCCTAAGATGATATCACCGGAAGGGTTGGGCGCGGGAATGGATCCTGCTATGGTAACCACACTGATGCTATCTCTCGGTGCCTTTACACTACTTTATTTTGTGTTAATGGGACAGAGAATCAAAGTTGAAAAGATGAAAGATGAAGTCGAACGACTCAAAAAAGACTACTTATACACTAACTAAGAAGTATATACTTCTTTTTATCATTATCTTTATTGGTGCCATTCTTTTCTTCTTTGAACACTTTATAGAAGCACCGATTTCTATTGCTGATATTCAAATAAAGAAAAATTTTGATGAAAAAAAATCGTCTGTAGGGTACTTAGCACCTGATTTTAACTTACGAAACTTAAAAGGAAATTATGAAAACCTTGATAGTTATCGCGGGCAGGTAGTAGTTCTAAATTTTTGGGCAACTTGGTGCGCCCCTTGTCGTGTAGAGATGCCTTCTTTTGAAAAGCTTTATCGTCGTTACCGCTCCGAAGGGATGACGGTTCTGGCGGTGACACTAGATAAAAATTCAGGACCAAAAATTAAATCTTTTGTTGATGAATACGAACTTTCCTTCCCTATTTTATTGGATGAGAAAGGCGAGGTGGAGCGGCTTTACCCCTCAATGACAATTCCATTTACTTATGTAATTGACCGTGAAGGGCGAGTGGTGGCAAGAGTGGATGGTGCTAAAAACTGGGAATCGAATGAAACCTTTGAGGCAATTGAGTACTTATTGAAAAAACCTTAGTAAGACCATTCAACTTTATGGTGATCTATTATGAGTGAAAAAGATGTGATCGAAGCGAATCAAAATTTTTATAATGCCTTTAATAAAAATGACATAGAGCTGATGATCGGAATTTGGTTAAACGATTCAGCTTCGCAGTGTATTCACCCGGGGTGGGACGTCTTGACCGGATTTGAAAATATTATGAGTAGTTGGCAGAAAATTTTTGCATCAGCTCAAGATTTAGAAATCAAACTTTCACATATCAAGGTTACTACCTCAGAAAACCTCGCATGGGTAACCTGCCAAGAAAACCTCTTTTCGATAGTATCCAGTGGCGTTCAGTTGTCGAAGGTCCACTCGACCAATCTATTTAAAAAAGTCAATGATGAGTGGAAGATGATTCTTCATCATGCCTCCCCGGTGAGCGGACTCCCCGCTATAGAGAAAATAACTGAAAACTAATAAGCACACACAAGACCATTCCTCAGCACTCATATAATTAACATTTCTTATGATAACGTAGGAATTAAAAAGTATATTTAAAAATAGCTGCCTTGCCCACCTTCTTTATAAATACTCTTTAATTATATTAGATAGAGTTTTTAATTATTCGAAAGAAAAACCATTAAGCCCATGCACTGTCCTGCCTGTAAAAATGCATTAACAAAAATCATCATAACTAACGTGCAGATTTTGGCATGTGAGTATGGGTGTGGTGGGTTATGGTTTAGTCAGAGCCAAGTAAAGATGCTTGAAAATTTAAAGCCTCGGTTAGGAATGCCTCTCCTTAAGATTAAGCGAGCTGATGGGATCAAGGTATATCGTGGGGTCGAACATATTTGTCCCTATTGCAAAACCACATTGCTGTTTAGGCACTTTTTCAGCAAGGAGCTCGATACCGAGGTTAATCAGTGCGCCAAGTGCGGAGGGTTCTGGTTCGACGTCGCGGGTTTTTCAAAAACACAAACTATGAATGGGCAGCAAAAATAAAAAGCTATTGATGAGTATTTCTCTATTATTCTTTACAAAAAAATTAAAAACATACACATTCTTAACGAGGATGTGGGCAAAGTAGTTAAAAATATTATTCATATTTTTAAGTTTCTTTGCCCTGAAGAAGATTTTCCTGAGTAAGATAATGTGTTTTCTTTCCTCAGAAATAATACGACCCCATGGCGAGTTGCTGATTAGATATCAGTAACCTAAAAATGACTTATACTACCCTCTTAAAAAGCAAGCAACCTGGTGTCCAGAGTTTATTTCTTTGAGCTGCGGTACAGATTGCTCACATCTTTTTTCTCCAATGGGACATCGCGAATAAAAAGCACATCCTTGAGGCATATCCATAGTACTTGGCAGATCCCCTTTAATTGTCAAACCCTGTTTCTTTGCTTCCGGATCAATTGATGGTATCGCGCTTAATAGAGCTTCAGTGTAAGGATGACGTGGGGTTTTGTAGAGAGAATCACTATCCGCAATCTCAACTATTCTTCCTAAATACATAACTGCAACCCGATCACAGAAATGTCTAACAATGTTCATGTCGTGAGAAATAAACAAATACGATATCCGCATTGATTCTTTAAGGTCCAGCAGTAGATTTATTATCTGTGCTCGAATCGAAACATCTAGTGCGGAGACCGGTTCATCAGCAATGATTAAACTCGGGTTCAGTGCGATCGCACGGGCTATCCCAATTCGCTGCAGCTGCCCTCCGCTGAATTCGTGTGGATATTTTTCTGCCTGGTCAAGTGACAGCCCAACTCGATCTAACAACCATGCAACCCGTTCTTTTTTCTCTATTGATTTGGTGAGCCCATGTATGTCTAAAGGTTCTTCTAGTATTTTTCTAACTCGTTTTCTTGGGTTGAGAGAAGCAAGAGGATCCTGAAATATGATTTGCATTTCTTTTCGGAGAGGGCGTAGTTTATTCTGTTTCAGTGCAATTAGGTCATGATTTCGGTATAAAATCTCTCCCGATGTAGGCTCTACCAGTCTCAATATCGCACGCGCGGCTGTTGATTTTCCGCAACCTGATTCCCCGACCAGACCTAATGTTTCGCTTTCACGAAGCAGAAAGGAAATACCATTCAAAGCATGTACCGTTTGCTTGCCTTCATTAAAGGTATTTATTTGAAAATATTTTTTAAGATTCTTCACCTCAAGCAAGACGGGTTGAGATGATTTTGTATTGGTTTCCATTAGTGCAACCAGCAGCTCACAGAATATTCGTTAGCAATTTTCTTAAGTTTTGGTTTCTCCGTTTTACAACGCGTTTCCGCTGAAGGGCAACGAGGATGAAATGGACATCCAGAAGGAATTTGTGAGAGCGAAGGAACAACCCCTGATATTTCATTTAGTTTTGGAAGCTTCCCTTGAGTAGGTTTCAACGTGGGAATAGATTTCATAAGCCCTATTGTATAGGGATGAAGAGGTGAACGGAAAAGATCAAGCACCGGTCCCGATTCGACTATTTCACCTGCGTACATAACCATGACGCGTTTTGCAATTTCAGCAACGACTCCTAGGTCATGAGTGATGAGCAGAATAGACATCTGAGTTTCATTTTTTATTTTTTTTAAAAGATCAAGTATTTGTGCTTGTATTAAAACATCGAGCGCTGTTGTTGGTTCATCGGCTATAAGAATACGCGGGGAACATGAAAGAGCCATAGCGATCATTGCCCTTTGTCGCATCCCACCACTCAATTGATGTGGATATTGATCTAATTTTTCTTTTGGAGAAGCGATTTCTACCTGCTCTAAAAGTTTTAAAGATTTTTCTCTTGCTTCTTTGCGGGAGAGCGATGTATGGCGTAGGATTGTTTCAATGATTTGCTCCCCTATGGTTAATACCGGGTTCATTGAAGTCATTGGATCCTGAAAAACCATAGCGATATCTTTGCCACGGTGAACCTGTAATTCTCTTTTCGTCAGTTTGAGGAGGTCTTTGCCATTAAAAAGAATTTCTCCACTCATAATTTTCCCGGGCGGTTCCTCAATAAGCCGTAATATAGAAAGTGCACTTACGGTTTTACCGCAACCGGATTCTCCAACCAGCGCGAGTGTTTCTCCCTGGTTAAGTTGATAGCTGATTCCACGAACAGCAACTAATTCTTTTGCGGGAGTTGCAAACGACACTTTTAGATTTTTAACCAACAATTCCTGTGTGGGCATATTTCCTTCATTTCTGACATTGTTATAAGAATTATAAGGTATGATTTATCATTAGATAAATATTTTTATCATTATTTTCAGGACAGTTATTCAACTTAAATTAATAATGCTAATATTGAATAATTATGGTTTATTCATAATTCTAGCAAGGCTTTTATGAGAATATGTGCCCCGTGAATTGGTTTGCCTATTTGCATATAACTAAACATTAGTTGTTTTTTAGATTGGAGGGGATATGCGGATTTTGAGTTGGAATGTTAATGGTATGCGTGCTGCTGTTCGAAAAGGTTTTTTGGAGTGGTTTCACGCTGAGGCACCGGACGTAATATGCCTTCAAGAAATCAAGGCAACTCCAAATGACCTGACAAAAGAAATGGCAGATCCAGATGGATATCATGCGGTTTGGAATCCTGCGCAACGAAAAGGTTATAGTGGTGTGGCTGTTTTAAGTAAGAAAAAACCCCGAGAAATCCATCTTGGGATGGGGATTAAGAGGTTTGATGTAGAAGGTCGAATTATCAGATTAGAATATAAAAACTTTGATCTTTTGAATATATACTTCCCTAATGGTACTAGTGGTCCGGAGCGCCTCAAATATAAAATAGATTTTTATGATGCTTTCCTCGACCATTGTGAAGCTTTACGTGAGGAGGGTAAAAAACTGGTCATTACCGGAGATGTTAATACAGCTCATAAGGCCATCGATTTAAAAAACCCAAAATCCAATGAAAAAAATTCAGGATTTCTTCCAGAAGAGAAAGCCTGGATGGACAAGTTCGTCTCTCATGGATATATTGACACTTTCCGTGAGTTTTGCCAGGAACCCGATCATTACACCTGGTGGAGTTACAGAGCTAATGTTCGTAAAAAGAATATAGGATGGCGTATTGATTATTTTTTCGTTACCGAGGACTTAATGAGCAAGGTCAAAGAATCTTGCATATATCCTAAGGTAATGGGCTCAGATCACTGTCCGATTGGCTTAGATATCAAGGCTTAACGAATTATTAATGCGCCGTTTGTAAGATCGATTTAAATGAATCTATTGTATTAAATTGAACATCAAAACCACCTGAAACAATATTTTTAAAACGCATGTTATTGTTTGCCATCAATGGAAACACGAAAGGAAAATAATGAGTTTTGACTTGGGAGAAAGTTATTCCGAATTTCAATTGCTTCAGCGGGAATCAATTTCTGAACTAAATTCGTTGGCCTTGCTGTTTACGCATTTAAAAACTGGCGCAGAAGTTCTTGTCATAGAGAACGACGATGACAATAAGGTTTTTAGCGCAACATTTAAGACTCCTCCATCCAACGATCGAGGGGTTGCTCATATTCTTGAACATAGTGTCTTATGTGGATCACGTAAATATCCGGTGAAAGAGCCGTTTCTTGAATTATTAAAAGGAAGTTTACAGACCTTTCTTAACGCGATGACTTTCCCTGATAAAACCATGTATCCGGTAGCAAGTCGTAATAAGAAAGATTTTTTTAACTTGATGGATGTTTACCTAGATGCAGTATTCTATCCAAATATTACAGAAGAAACATTTATGCAGGAGGGGTGGCATCACGAATTAGAACTTCCTGATAAAAATATTACCTATAAAGGGGTAGTTTTCAATGAAATGAAGGGGGTTTTCTCAAGCCCGGAAAACATTTTAGATCGACACTTAGCGCATTCTCTTTTTCCAAGCACGACTTATGGTTTTGAATCGGGCGGAGACCCTGAAGCGATTACAGATTTAACTTATAGAGAATTTAAAAATTTTCATAATAAGTACTATCACCCCTCGAACAGCCGTATTTTCTTTTATGGTGACGGGGATACATTGGAATATTTAAATTTTCTAGACAATGAATATCTTAAAGATTTTGAGTCAATTCAAATTGAATCTGCTATTAACGCACAAAGACGATTTAGCAAGCCCAAGCGAAAAATAATTTTCTATCCTGTATCAAAAGACGAATCCCTGGATAAGAAAACTTTTGTGATCGTGGGATTTAAATTAGACAAGTCAACCAACCATGAACATTGCCTTGCTTTTAATATTTTAAGCTATTTATTGCTGGGAACTTCTGCATCTCCGCTACGCAAAGCATTACTCGAATCTGAGCTTGGAAGCGAAGTGATTGGTGGTGGATTTGATGATAATCGTTTCGAAACAACTTTCGCTGTCGGACTTAAAGGCACAGAAGCCAATAACGAAGATGAAATTCTTGAACTTATTTTCTCAACCCTGAAGAACCTTGTGGATGATGGGATTGAGGAAGATATGGTGAGGTCGGCTGTAAATTCGATTGATTTTAAACTGCGTGAGTCAAATTTCGGTGGTTTCCCAAAAGGCATAGTCTACAACATCCAGACTTTGGCTTCCTGGTTATACGGTTCAGACCCTTTTATACATTTGAAATATGACAAACTTATGGAAAAGGTCAAACGCAAGTCAAAAGAACGGTACTTTGAAAACTTAATAGACAAGTATCTTTTAAATAATAATCATCAGAGCATAATGATTGCCAAACCTAAGCCAGGCCTAGAGAAGAAAAAGGACGCTAAGGTCAGAAAAAATATGAGGACTTTGAAGGCCTCGATGTCCCAAAGTGATATTGAAAACCTTGTTCAGAAAACTCAACAGCTTCAGGCAATGCAGATCAAACCGGATTCGCCAGAAGCTTTAGAAAAGCTACCAAGCTTGGATATTCATGACATTGAAGTTAAGAGTGAACGTTTTCCGATGGAATTAAAAAGAGAATCTGAGCCTAAAATTTTATTTCACGATTTATTCACAAATAATATAGCTTATGTTCAAATTGGTTTCGATGCGCTCAGTATTCCTCTTGATCAAATTCCCTACCTTTCACTTGTTGGTAATTTGGTTTTAGGTATGGGGACACGCCGACATAGTTACATGGAAATTTCACA
>JYMV01037784.1_pt1 | contig 15019 bp, 12 predicted proteins | sample 338911 | NCBI WGS metagenome assembly JYMV01 (sample SAMN03354496, study PRJNA234377) | hydrothermal vent metagenome | biome: Deep sea; feature: Hydrothermal plumes at the Eastern Lau Spreading Center, Western Pacific Ocean; material: Seawater | place: Tonga | collected 2009 | depth 2000 m m
GTTTCAGAAAGCGAGTAATGTGGCTGAACCTCCTGTACCGCTCGCTGCGGTCGAGGTCGATGGTCAACCTCGAGGGAAGGTCGCTTGAGTCGGGCGGGGTTTGCAGGGAGGCTCCTCCTGGTGTCACAGATGGAAGCGAACCGTCAAGGAGCGCTAGCAGGAGGGTGGAGGCGATAGCTGTCAAAGCGAGGAATGTTTCCGGTGGGAGTCATGTCATTTCTTCTTCTGGGTGCGGGGGTTTTCCCCGACGAAGCCGCCACCGATGAGAAAATCCCTCCCGGGCGTGAACAGATCGAAATCACCATCGCTGCGAGTCTCGAGGAGGTATGGAATGCCTTCACCACCGATGAAGGGGTTCGGCTGTGGATGGCTCCCCTTGCGGACATCGATTTCAGGATCGGCGGCAAGATAAGAGCGAATTACAACCCCGAGGGGGTCCTCGGCGATTCTGGCACCATCGAGAACACCATCATCTGCTACGACCCGATGCGGCTCTTTTGTTTTCGCTGCACCAAATCCCCTGAAGGATTCCCCTTCGCCGAGGCCATCCAGGCAACCTGGACGGTCGCCTATTTTCGCCCCGAGGCTGCTGGAGGTACCCATCTCACCCTGGTCGGAAATGGCTACACCGATGCCGAGGACTCGAGGCAGATGCGAGAGTTCTTCCGGGCTGGCAATATGCAGGTGTTCGAGGGACTGAAACGGGCGCTGGAAAGCTAACTTCCCCAATCCGCTGCCGTAGAGCGAGCGCTTCATCGCCGCTGGCGATGATCTCAGGATGAAACTCGCCCCCGCTCCGGCGCTGCCGGGGCGGGGGCTATTCAATTTCGAAAGCTGTTCAACAGGGCCTCGACCCCTCGACCGAAATCGAGGGGCCTCGGAGCACTCTTCCTTTGCTTCGGGGTCGCCGTTGCCAGAGGAGGTGCCGAGGTAACCGGGAAGATCGAGACCGGCGCTCCTGGCGACGGCATGAAGGGGCGGCAGCGAGCCGAGCACGTCGTTCAGATAATAGTTGACCGCAGGCTGGGTCGGGTCAGGCAGCCACTGGCAACGCCTGGCCGAGCGCCAGGAATTCTTTCCAGTTGGCGCGCCATGCACGACGCGCGTCGCGCACCGATCGCCTCATGGAACGGGTGACCTCACCAGCGCGGTAGGCGCGGTGGTACTCGCGCAGGTTCTGTGACCACCGTGTCAACTCGGTGTCGACGCGTTCTCGGGCGGTCTCGATCATCTGCCGCCAGTCATGGCCGGCATCGGCGGCGGTCAACTCGAGAGAGAGTTGGTAGCGCTCCGTCAGGCGCTCCAGGCGCTTGCGCCAGCGTATCGGCGCTTCGGTGCGTTTCAGGTTATGGGTCAGCCCGACGCGGCTGCCGATCCAGATCACCCATTTTCCAGGATCGAAGTGGAACCAGCGCAGACCGTTGCGGTAATCGGCAGGGAAAGTGTGGTGAAAGTTGTGGTAGCCCTCGCCGAGGGTGAGCAGCGCGCAGACCCAGGAATCTCGTGAGGTGGTGCTTCTCGACCACGGTTGGCTGCCGAGGATGTGACACAGGCTGTTGATGCAGAAGGTGGCTTGGTGGGTGTAGGCGATGCGCGCCAGCCCGGCGAAGAGCAGCATCCCCCAAGGGCGATCGATCAGCAGCCCGAGGGTCAGGGGAACACCGAGGTTGATCGTCCACGCGATGGTCCAGTACCAGGCGTGTTGCCAGCGGACGAGGGGGTCTGCCTCGAGGTCCGGGACGTTGCTGAAGTCATCTGCCATGTCGTTGCTGTGGAAGATCCACTTCATGTGAGTCCACCAGAAGCCGCGGGTGGCGTTGTAGGGGTCACCCTCGTGGTCGGTATGGCGGTGGTGACGACGATGGGCAGCCGTCCAGACGAGAACGGAGTTCTGCAGCGCCGATGCGCCGGCAATCAGGGAGAGGAAGCGCCAGATCCAGGATGCCTTGTATGTGCGGTGAGCGAAGAGTCGATGGTACCCGATGGTGATCCCGAGCCCGGAGAAGAGCCAGAGAGCCACGGCGGAGACCCACAGGGCCCAGTGACTTCCCGAGTTCCACAGGTAGATGGGGATCAGCGACGCCGCGAGGAAGGGACTGAGGCTCAGAAAGAGAGCGTTGCTCCACAGGATCGGACCGTCATCGCGGTTCCGATCGATAGCACGATTTGTCATCAGATCTCCACTGAAGGTCCCCTTGGGCGCGTGGCTATTTGGCACCGGCAATCTCCCGATTACAAGGGGATTGCCCGGTTTTCCTCTCCTCATTAGGGATCCAAATCACTTTTTCTTGCCTGGTGATTTGGCTTCTTTCAGAAAGATCTCGGGGGATTCTGCCAGCAGGTGGTGTTTGTCGAGCACCACCCCCGAAGGGATGACGGTTACTCCCCCCCAGTCGCCGTCCCCTGTCTTGCTGTCGGCGAGGACCACCTTCTTATCACAGGAATGAACGAGCCAGCCGACGGTCACGCAGGTGGCAGGTTCGGCGGTGGCTGGATCCCCCCCGACCCACGTGGGATCGCTGAGAATATCGAGCCATTTGACGATGTAGAGGGATGGTTTGGAGATGGTCTTTGACTGTTTGCTCAACTGCAATCACCTTCGATAATTTGGGAGCCGGGTTGGGGATACCGGGGCCAATGAAGTATCAGCGTCTTCCCGGTGCGTGGTATTCCATCAGGTTCGGAGGAAAAAAATAAGGTCTGTCTGTTCCTCTCCACGGCGGCGGGATGATGTTCAGAAGACTGCACCGCGCTCGCCACTGTTTCTCCTTGAAACTATCGGCGTCCATCGCCGGCTCGATTGCAAATGAAGGAGATCCTGGCCTGGCCAGCCACGGGGGCAACGCCCGCGGGCGGGGGTCCGGTTCCCCATCTCCAGAAGGGGGCCATTACCGGTCGTTCAGGGGCAGGAGTCGAAACTATCGCAGTCGAGGGAGTCCTCGGTCGGGTCCGCTCCGCACTCGCTGAAGGGGGGCGGTGGGGCAGCGCCTCCGGAGAAGAGGTACATGAGCAGGTAGATGGGATCGGCGATGTTCCATGACCCGTCGTCATTGGAGTCGTGGGCATCGAAACAGGTCGGGAAGCACAGGAAGAGACAGATCAGGTCCCAGATCGGGTCACCGACGTCGATGGTGCCGTCGAGGTTCACATCGGAACGGCGAAAAGAGGTGCTGATGGTGATGGAACCGGCAATGGTCGAAGGAGTGATCTCGGGTCCCCATTCGGGGACGACGCGAGTTGCGATGGGAGGGTCGCCGAGAGTGTCGATGAAGTCGATGCTGGTCACCTCACCGACATCGCCGAGAACCTGGTACTGGGCCGTCGCCACCTGGTAGTTTCCCGGGAGAAATAGTTCATCTAACCAGAAGCTGACGATGATGGCGGTGGTCCAGCCACCGTCGTGGGTCTGGACGTTCGAGTAACCCACTTCACCGACGTCTACACCCGGTTGAACGCCGGTGAGGGTCAGAGCGGCGGGGTCATGGCCGACTCCGAAAGAGCAGGCCGCCAGGGTGTTCCCCCCCTCGACAATTTCCAGCTGAACCGCAACGGAGATGGTTTCGCCAGGAGCTCCCACCCCGTCGGCGATCGAGAAGATGAAACCAGGATCGAGAGGCGGTGGGAGAGGCGGCGTCTGGCAGTCATGCTGATAGTTGTTGCAGGCGAGGCCGTCGCCGGTCGGATCTGCTCCGCAGGTGGGGAAGGGCGCAGGCGGGGGAACGTCTCCCTCGAACAGGTAATTGAGCAGGTAAATCGGGTCGAGGAGGCCGTAGATCCCATCGTCATTGGCATCGCAGGCGTCGAAACAAAAAATGGGCCCGGGATCGCAGAAGACGCACAGCATGTAGATCAAATCGCCGAATTCGACGTTGCCGTCGCCGAGGCAGTCGCCGCGGACGAAGTCGGTCTGTGCAGCAAGGGGCATCGGCACGACCCCGACCGAGACGATGAACAGAACGGTCAGAAAAGGGGCGAGGTTGTGAAAGCAGCGACCCATCGGCCTGCTCCTTTCTCTACACGGGCAGAAACGTGCAGGCTCATCCGATGGTAGCAGGAGAACCTCTCCTCCAGAAGCGGGAAGACTCCGATCTGCTGCCAGGACTGCATTACCTGACGGTCGAAACGACGACATAACTCCACTCCTGAAACCACTTCCAGAATTTCTGTCCGGATTTCATCGGTTAGCGGATGGAGAGGTCCTGGATACGTCCCGCCGGTTCCAAGCTGGGGTTCGCCGAAACCCTTGGAAAGGAGGCAGGAGATGTCGACTCCTCGCCCAATCCCTCCGTCTTTATCGATCGGATTCACGACCGACAAGAGATTGTCTCCGAAAACGATGACTGAACCCGATCTCAATGCCGAACAGCAATCGAAAGGAGCCTTGAAGATGTTATTTTCAAGAACTCTCCCTCTCCTGATCATCCTTGTCGCCACAACCGGGGTCACCTTCGGGCAGGCTCCCCTTCCGACGACAGGAGCGGGGACCTACACCGCTCTTGACCTGACCTCGCCGACTCTGGGTTCCACCTGGCTGTGGAATGAGTCCGACCTTCTCCTGCAAATCGTTGGGACAACGACCACTACACAGATCACACTCCCAACAGGCACGTCCATTCCCAACATCCGTGGAATGGTCATGACCCCAGCCCCCAATGCCACCGGCAACGCCGCATGGATCTGGAATGACAGCGGTCTTTTCATTCATGGTGTTGGGACCACGACCACTGGTGAGATCACCACGCCAACTGGATTGTCCATCCCAAATGTTGGCGGCCTCGTATCCGTTACCGACTCCACCAGCCCCATCGGTTTGAGTGTTTATTTCTGGAATGACAGCAGCGTGTTCCTTCACGTTGTCGGAACCACGATCGCCGTTGAGATCACAAAATCTTCAGGGGCTCAGATCGCCAATGTCAGGGGCATCGTCGGTAGTAACGGGCCCCCTCCGACAAATTCATCCGTTTGGCTCTGGAACGATGCCGGGGTATTCCTTCATGTTGTCGGGACCACGACAGTCGTTGAAATTACTCAATCAGCAGCCTCCATTGCCAATGTCCGTGGCATCATCAGCAGCGCCGGGCCCCCTCCTACAAATTCTTCCGTCTGGATGTGGAACGATTCGGGTGTGTACTTGCATCTGGTCGGAACAACCAATGTCCAGGAGGTCACTCAAATTGGAACACCCATCACCAACGTGCGTGGGTTGATCACGGATGGGCTTTCGGTGTGGATGTGGAACGATTCGGGTGTGTACTTGCACGCGATCGGAACCACGAGTACCCAGCAAGTTACCTTACTTGGGTCGGCAATCACCAACGTGCGTGGGATGATCCTCGGCCCGGACGTGTTGAGCCCCACCGGATTCAATACCTGGCTTTGGAGCGACGCCGGAGTGTTTCTCCTCCAGGGTTCGACTTTGACCGCTCTGGAGATCACCTTCAATCTGTCGCCGATCTCCAACGTGCGAGGAATGATCAGCAGCAGGGACGATTCAGTCGTCACCGGCAGTTCTACCTGGATGTGGAACGACACAGATGTGTTCCTCCACGGCGTGGGTTCCTCGGCAGCGGGGAAAATCACCCAGTCGAACGGGGCAGCGCTATCGGGGGTCCGCGGCATCATCTCGGCCTATGACGACATCACCGTTACCAAGAGTCAGATTTGGATGTGGACTCCGACTGGGGTGTTCTTGCACAACACCTTCACCCCGACCGTCGTGGAGATCACCAAGGCTTCCGGAGCTTCACTGGTGAACACCTGGTCCATCGTCTCGGGTATCGATCTCAACAGCCCCAATTTTACGAATATCTGGATACGGAACGACCAGGGTACCTTCTTGCATGGAGTCGGGACAACGGCAGTGGGCCAGATCACGCAACCCAATGGAAGTTCCATCGGTTCGCCATCCTTCAACGCGCCCTCGTCGGCGATGGCGATCGTTCGATCATACAATCAGGGAGCAGGAGTGGTGAACGCGCAATCTCCGTTTGAAGCCAACTTCGTCGGCTCACCTTCTGGAGCGGTCGATGTCCCCGCAGCTGGAGTTCCTTCCCCGGGTCTGACTTCCGTCATTTCGGGTTATGAAAACCAGGTGATCGCTGCCGGCGGAACAAGAACGTTGGCTCCCGCCGGAGCCCTGGCAATCGACCATTACTCGGGCTTCGCCGTGCTCCTCATCGATGCGTGCGCAGCTTCCGCCCAGTTCATTCGCGGCGACTGCAATGTCGACTCCACTATTAACCTCGCCGATACCATCTTCTCGCTGGATAACCTCTTCGGTGGGGGACCGAACTCGAACTGTCAGGACGCTTGTGACATCAATGATGACGGTGCAGTGAACATCGCCGATGCCATCTCCGCTTTGAACTTCCTCTTCAATGGCGGAGCGCCGCCGCCTCCGCCGTATCCAGGATGTGGTCCTGATCCGACCGTCGACTCTCTGGATTGTGCTTCCTACGCCTTCTGTCCATCCTGCCCCTGATCGGGCCGGCAGAGAGGGAACGGTTCGGATCGACAGAGCCCCCCGGCGCCATGCGCCGGGGGGCTCTCCCTTTCCCTAGCAGTGTGCCCCGTAGCGCAGCTCGATCACCTGGGTCTCGGCGCTCGGGAAGGCGACGCCGACCGGCCAGGAGATGAGGAAGAGGCGGTCGTAGTCCTTCGGGTGTAGCCAGGCATCGGTTCCGTGCAACTCGACGTCGCCGATGGTGCCGCCGAGTGCCTTGACCACCGCCGGTACCGTGTTCTGGTGCCCGCAGGCGACCGCGACCTTGCCCGGACCGATGGCAGCGATCGCCTTCATCCACGCCTCGGGGTTGGTGTCGAGGGTGGTGACCTCGAGACCGAGGACCGAGGCGAGGGGCTCGAGAGTCTCGCGGGTGCGCTTGTAGGCGGTCGACCACAGGTGGATGGCGCCGCTGGCGCTGAGCAGGTGGGCGAGGTCGATGGCCCGGCGCTTGCCGACGTCGGTCAGCGACGGGTCGCCGCCGGGGCCCTTCTCGGCGTGGCGCAGCATCACCAGCGTTGCGATTCCTCTCGGGTCCATCACCGTCTTTCCTCTCCCGGAATCTGGGTCAGTTGCAATCGATGGCGATGATCCCCGGCGGGGTAAGCCCGAAGCGATCATTTTCTCCAGGAACGTCGCCGGCGACAAGGGTGAGGTTCGATGAGAAACAGACGTCCTTGATGGTCTCGGGAAACTCGAAGGTCATCTTCGACAGACGCTTGCCATCGCTGAGCCTCCAGACGCCGAGTTCTTTGCCCATGAATGCGGTGATGACGATTTTCTTGCCGGCGCTGTCGACGGCCACCTCGTTGGGGGTCGATTTCCAGTCGAGGCTGAATCGGTCGCCGCGGCTGCCATCGGCGACGGCCCAGCGAGTGATCTCCTTCTTGTTGACGGTGAGGAAGGTGCCCCCGGCGGGAAGAAAGATGATCTTTTTCGGGGGGTAATATCCCGAGTTATTGAACTCGACGCGCCAGCGATCGTCGCCGGTGGCGAGATTCCAGGCGATCAGCCCTCTCGACAGCCTTTTTCCCTCGGCGTCCCTGTCGGTGTAATCGGCGATGATCGTCTTCCCGTCGGGCGAGATGGCGAAACAGCTCGCCGAAACCTTGTCATGACTCCAGCGGGTCTTGCCTCGCTTGACGTCCCACACCTCGATCTTTCCCGGCTTGCGCACCTCCCCCTTGGGAACGGTGTCCTGGCTGTGACAGACCCAGACGAGGCTCTTGCCATCGGTGGTGAGCTGGGGTTTCAGAAAGGCGCACCCGGATGGTGTGATCTCGCGCAGCAATTTTGAACGGCGGAGGTCCCAGACCCGAACGAGCGGCGGGCCATGGGGAGTGTTGTCGATGCGATAGGAAGAAGCGCTGACGAGGGTTTTTCCGTCGGCAGAGAAGGCAACGAAGTCGACCGTTTCGCCGTGCTCGCCGAAATTCTTGATGACGGCGCCAGTTTTCGCGTCCCAGACGATGAGCTCGCCGCCGCTGGTGGATGAGGAGCCGTCGGTGGTGATGGTGATGGTGACGATTCCGGTGCCGCCGGCGACCCAGCGATCGTTCGGTGAGTAGGCGAAGGACCAGAAACCACCGTGGTTCGGAGGCGTCTCGAAGTCGACGCGGTCGGCACCCAGCGCTGGGGCGGGGCTGAGCCCAAGACCGTGCCCGAGGAAGAGAGCGAGCAGTAGTACTGCTGGGTTCATCGTCACTCTTTCTGGTTCATTCGCCGGCAGTGACTTCCGGTGGGCGCTTGTGGTGGTGCTCCGTCGATTTTTGCCAGGCGCTGACGATCGCCAGCAATCGGGTCTCGTCGTAGGGGTGGCCGACGAAGGTGATCGAGCGCGGCATTCCGTTTTCGCGCACTCCGCACGGCGCCACCACCGCCGGGTGGCCGGTGAGGTTGGTGGTCGCCAGGGATGGGAAGTTGCCTGCGGGGCAGATATAGGCGTCGAGAGCGGCGAGGGATTTCGCCATGTCGCGCATCAGCAGGGTACGCAGGCGCTGGGCACGGATGTACTCGACCGCCGGAATCATGCGGGCGGCGCGGAAGGAGTTGGGCCACGCCTGGGGGCCCTGTTGGACCAGCTCGTCATCCTCACCCGATCGGGTCAATTCGTCGAAAGCACAGGCGCTCTCGGCGAAGAGGATCACCATCATCGGCGACACCGGGTAGTCGGGCAGGGTAACCTCGACCATCTCGGCGCCGAGGGACTCCAGTTCCTTGATGACGGACCGGTGTTCAGGTGATTTTTCGAATGAATCGGCGAGGTAGCCGATCTTCCAGCCGCTGATGTCGACGACCGGGGGCACGATGAAGGGTCGGTCGACGGCATCGAGGTCGATGCCATCGGCACCGTGAATCGCCGAGAAGACGAGAGCGGCATCGTCCGCCGACCGGCAGAGGGGCCCGAGCTTGTCCATCGACCAGGAGAGCGCCATCGCCCCGGCGCGCGAGACGCGGCCGAAGGTCGGGCGCAGAGAGGTGTTGCCGCAGCGCCGTGACGGCGAGACGATCGACCCGAGGGTCTCCGAGCCGATGGCGAAGGGCAGGGCGCCAGCCCCCACCGTTGCGGCGGAGCCCGCCGACGATCCGCTCGAGCCGCGTTCGGGGTTCCAAGGCGAGCGAGTCTTGCCGCCGTACCAGACATCGCCCATCGCCAGGGCGCCGAGAGTCAGTTTTGCGACCAGCACCGCGCCGGCGGCATCGAGTTTGGTGATGATGGTGGCGTCGGCGTCGATCTTCTGCTCGCGGTAGGGGTTCGCCCCCCAGCTGGTGACGGTGCCCTTGACCGCCAGAAGGTCCTTGGCGCCGTACGGGATGCCGTGCAGGGGGCCGCGCCACTTGCCGCTGGCGATCTCGTCATCGAGTGTCTGCGCCTGGGCGAGTGCGCGCTCCTCGGTGTAGGAGATGACGCAGTGCAGCACCGGGTCGACCTCGTGCAGCCGTGCGATGAAAAGGGCGGCGAGTTCGACACAAGAAACCTTCTGGCTGCGCACCAGCGAGGCGAGGGTGCCAATGTCGGCCCACAGCAACTCGCGCAGGTCGGCGGGGCGCTCGACATCGGGGAGGGCGATCGCCTCGGCGATCAACTTGCGCCGGGGAACGGAAGGGTCTGGGGGGAGTGGGGCGAAAGTGAACGCAGGTGGCACGGTGTTGTCGAGAGAAAACCCCCGCATCTTCTGATAGCCCTTCAGCTGCTCGATCACCTTCGGCAGCATCTGGGCGACTTCGGCGTCAGTGAGGTCGATCGCCGCGACGGCTGCCGCTGGTTTCAATTCCTCGGCGGTGATGGGAGCGTCGCTCCCTTCATCCTCGGCGGGGCTCAACAGCAGCAGGAAGAAGCCGAGCGTTGTCATTGTCATCGTCAGTCGTCCTTTTCCATCTCGAGGAGGAGGGTATCGGCAGCAGTTTTCCAGTCGCTTCTCGAGTTGCCGCCGATTCGGTGGAGTTCCAGCTTGCGCACACGGGCTGCGGTTTCCAGCCGTCCGCCGCCGACGATGGCAGCGTCGATTTTTCCGACGGTGGCGGTGAGGTTGTCGATGATCTCGCTACCTCCGAGTTGAAAGACGACCCGGGGTAATCGCTGGCCGCGCCACCAGCGTCTCAGGTGAGGGAGGTACTCGACCTCGATACCGGTGAGGGCGACCAGCTGCGCCGAGGCGGCGAGGCGGCTGAGCGCTTCGCCGGTGCCGGGACGCAGCAGCGGCGGCGCTTCCGAGGAGATCGTCTCGAACGGTTCCAGACTGACGGTGCCATCGATGGCGACGAGGATCACCGGTCGATCGGCAGCGATCACCTCGAGAATTCCCGTCGAGACCTGGCCGCGGGCGGCGGGGGAAGCGGCACCTGATTCTCTGTTGGCATCGAGTGCAACCCACGGGTAGAAGGCCACCGATTGCGGTGCCGTGACAGAAAAACCCACCTCGCCGGCGGTGACGACCGCCGCAGGGGGGGGCTCGAAACCGGGAGCAACCATCGCCACGCGCAGGCTCGTGCCGTCGAGGGAGGAGTCGGCACGGGCACTCAAGGTGACGGGAGCACCTGGAAGGGCGATGGCATCAAGAGCGATCGTTGGCATCGGTGCCGCGCCCACGCCCTGGGAGATGGTGAGCATCGCCAGCCACCACCCGAACCACAGAATGACTGCGGCGAGGAGGAGCGGGTCGCGGGAGAGGCTTGCCATCTTCGCCATCGGTTTCTTCGCCTCCTTCAGCTTCCAGTCTTGCCCTCGAAGCGGTGGCAGAAGGCGCTCTCGTAGCGGTAACTGGCGGCGGCGAAGCGGTCGCCCTCGCCGACGAAACGCAGCGTCCCCTGGTGAAAGCGGCAGGTCCCCAGCTGGCGGTCTTCGAGCCGCAGTCGCAGCACCCGGTCGACGACGGGGAAGGCGAGTTCCGGCCACGGGATCTCCGGCCACGGGAACCAGCGCACCTCGATGCTCTCGGCGCCGGCGCCGAACTCGCCGGCGACATGACCGGCGAGAATGAAGTAATAAACCTGGCCGATGTGGGGCAAGTCGATCACCGAATGGGGGGCCAGCGCCTCGACCTCGCCGAGGGCCTCCTCGCGCGTCTCGCGACAGGCGCCATCGGCGATGCTCTCCCCGATCTCGAGAAATCCCGCCGGGGGTGTCCACAGCCCCTGAGCCGGCTCGATGGCGCGGCGGCAGAGAAGCACCCGATCATCCTTCTCGATCAGCGCGCCGACAACGAGACAGGGATTGATGTAGTGGATCTCGCCGCAGCCGGGGCAGACGGCGCGCTCGCGGTCGTCACCCTCGGGAATCTGTTCGATAAGGGGGCCACCGCAGACCCGGCAGTGAAGGGGCGCAGCGCTGATCATCTCGAATCCTCCAGCAGTCAGAGTCTCCGAAGGAAGGTGCGGGGGCAAGGGAGGGGCAAGAGGTTACGATATCCCCCCGGAAGGAGTCCCCGATGACCCGTCAGCACGCGGCATGTCAGGGAAGAGGCGGGTTGCTGCTCCTGCTGGCTCTGCTTGCTGGCTGTGCCCACCCGATGGCACGCTCCGATACCCCCGAGCCCCCTCCCAACATCGTCCTCTTCCTCGTCGATGACCTCGGTTGGGCCGATCTCGGCTACAGCGGCCACCGCCACAACCTGACCCCGACCGTCGACCGCCTTGCCGCCGAGGGGGTCATCTTCACCTCTGCCTACTCGAACGCTCCCAATTGCGCTCCCAGTCGCGCCTGTTTGTTGACTGGCCTCCTCGGGCCGCGTCACGGCATCTACACCGTCGGCAGCAGCGCCCGCGGCAAGGCCAACAAGCGCAAGATGGTTCCGGTGAAGAACACCACCGTTCTCGCCAGCGACTTCATCACCATCCCCGAGGTTCTCGATTCCCGCGGCTACCGCTCGATCAGCATCGGCAAGTGGCACCTCGGCGATGACCCGCGCAGTCAGGGTTTCGACCTGGCCATCGCCGGTGACAAGCGCGGTGCACCTCCCAGCCATCTCGCTCCGTGGAAGATCCCCTCGCTGCCGGAGGGGGAGATGGGGACGGTGCTCGCGGATCGCCTCACCGATGAGGCGATCAGGTTCATCGAGAGTTCCGGCGATCAGCCCTTCTTCCTCTATCTCAGCCACTACGCCGTCCACACGCCGGTACAGGCGACGAAAGCCGAGAAGGCGCTGTGGAAGAAGCGCTGGCCCGACGGCAAGCTGCGCCATCGCAATTACGCAGCGATGGTCGATTCCGTCGACCGCAGCCTGGCGCGGGTACTGGCGGCACTCGAGGCCCAGGACCTCGATGAGAGGACCCTCGTCATCTTCTTCAGCGACAACGGCGGCCACCAGCGCTTCACCGACAACGGCGCCCTGCGCGGCGGCAAGGGGATGCTCTACGAAGGGGGAGTGCGGGTGCCCTGCATCATGTGGGGGCCAGGAGTGGTGAAGGGCGGACGCAGCGTCGACGACCCGGTCCAGGGTTCCGACATCTTTCCCACTCTCCTCGATCTTGCCACCGTTCCGGCGGAGAAACGCCCCGATCTCGATGGAACCAGCCTGCTACCTCTTCTGACCGGTGGCTCCCTCGCCGAACGTTCCATCTTCTGGCACTTCCCCGCCTACCTCGAACCCTACATTCCTGCCCATGGCGACTGGCGAGAGACGCCGTCTGCATCCCTGCGCCGCGGCCGCTGGAAACTGATCGAGCACTTCGAGGATGGGCGTCTCGAGCTCTACGATCTCGACGCCGACATTTCCGAGACAAAGAACCTTGCCGACCAGCAGCCGGAGCAACTCGCCAGACTCCACGCCGAGATGGGCAACTGGCGGCGCCTGAGTAAGGCCGCGATGCCGACGCCGAAGTAAGGGTGCCGTTGCCGGCAAGTGGATTCTCTCGACAGATCCTAGGACAGCGGCGAACCTGGGTTCTTCTGCCCCAGGAGGGGGCGCTGGAGCAGGAGTTCCGTTGTTTCCCTTCGCTGCCTTTCGCTTCCTCGCCCCCTTCATTCGCATCGAGCGTCGTGCCTATCTCCTCGGGGTGATCCTGATCCTCGTGACCAGTCTTCTCCACGTTCTGGTGCCGTGGCTGGTGGGGAAGGCGATCCACATCCTCGAAGTGGGGGAGGAACTGACCCGGGTGCCCGAGATCGCTCTGGTGATGGTCGGAGTGGTGTTGCTGCGCGGGGTGACCTCCTTCTGGACGCGCCAGACGGTGATCGGGGCCAGCCGGCGTATCGAGAAGCGTGTGCGCGACCACCTGTTCAGACACATCGAGAAGCTCGATGGCTCCTTCTACGCCGAGACCCACACCGGCGATCTGATGAGCCGATTCACCAGCGACATGGATGCCATGCGAATGGTCTTCGGGCCGGCTGTGATGTACTCGGTTCAGACCGTCTTCACCATCGTCCTCACCGGTTCGTTGATGCTGTCGATCAATCCATCTCTGACCCTCTACTCGCTGGTGCCGCTGGCGTTCTTGACGGTGGCGATCCGGGTGATCGGGCCGAAAGTTCACCGCGAGTCGATGATTGCCCAGGAACGCCTCGCGGACATCAGCGTTCACGCCCAGGAGAACTTTTCCAACCCGCGGGTGGTGAAGTCCTTCGTCGTCGAGGATGAGGAGATCGAGAGGATGGCGCGCCTCTCTCACAGTTACTTCGGTCAGAACATGCGCATCGCCAGGTTGCGTGCCTTCACCGGATCGCTGCTGTGGCTCTTCGGCGATCTCGCCCTGATCACCCTGGTGCTGCTGGGGGGACTGCGCATTCTCCGCGGCGAGCTCGACCTGGGAGAGTTCGCCACCTTCAACGGCTGCCAGTTGCTGCTCGTCTGGCCGATGATTGCCCTCGGCTGGGTGATGAACCTCTTTCACCGGGGGGCGGCGAGCGCCGAGAGGGTACGCCGGATCTTCGAGGCGATTCCCGCCATCGATGACAGCGCGGCGGTTGCCGGCCAGACCGTCACCTCAGGCAGCCTCAGCTTCGACCGGGTCGGCTTCAAGTATCCGGGGGCGCGGGAGCCAGCGATCGAGGAGATCTCCTTCGACATCCGCGGGGGAGGGACCCTCGGCATCGTCGGTCCGACCGCTTCCGGCAAGACAACGTTGCTCAACCTCATCCCGAGGCTGTCGCCGTTGAGTACCGGGTCGATCCGGGTCGATGGGCACAGCAGCGAGAGCTATCCCCTCGATGAGTTGCGTTCGAATATCGGGCTTGTTCAGCAGGAGGCGTTTCTCTTCTCGGCGACAATCGCCGAGAACATCGCCTTTGGCGCCGACTCTGCAAGCGCTGATGCGATCGAGGAGGCTGCCCGTCTGGTGCGGATCCACGGGGAGATCGAGCGCTTCCCCGACGGTTTCCAGCAACGTGTCGGCGAGAGGGGGATCACCCTGTCTGGCGGTCAGAAGCAGCGCATCGCCCTCGCCCGGGCACTGATCACTCGCCCGCGAATCCTGATTCTCGACGATGTCCTGTCGGCGGTCGATGCCGAGACCGAGGTCGAGATTCTCGAGGGGCTCGAGGAGTGGACCCGCGACCTGACGACGGTGATCGTCAGTCATCGCCTGTCGGCGGTGCGCCATGCCGACGAGATCATCGTTCTCGACGAGGGGCGAATCGCAGACCGAGGCAACCACGACCAGTTGATGGCCCGCGGCGGCGACTACGCCCGCATCTACCTGAAACAGACCCTCCAGGAAGAACTGGAGGGACTGGAATGAGCAGAGCCCGCAAGAGAAAGACCCCTGAGATTGCCCCCTTCGAGACCGATCTCGATGATGGCAGTGACTTCCACGCCGAGGACCTGATCGAGCGTCCCTTCGACCGCGGACTGGCCCGCCGTCTCTTCGGTTACGTCGGCCCCCATCGTTCCCTGGTGGTCGGATCGCTGCTGATCATCCTCGTCAGCACCCTCCTTTCCCTCGTCGGTCCCATCCTGGTCATGGAGGCGATCGATGGGCCCCTCGCTGCAGGTGGCGATGGGGGGGATTCCCTCTCCTGGGCATCGGCGCTGCTGGCGGAAATCGGCGCGGCGTTCACTCTCGAACCGCTGGTGTCGG
>JYMV01009814.1_pt1 | contig 15017 bp, 14 predicted proteins | sample 338911 | NCBI WGS metagenome assembly JYMV01 (sample SAMN03354496, study PRJNA234377) | hydrothermal vent metagenome | biome: Deep sea; feature: Hydrothermal plumes at the Eastern Lau Spreading Center, Western Pacific Ocean; material: Seawater | place: Tonga | collected 2009 | depth 2000 m m
AGGCAAAGCAGAATTAAAATCCGCGGGTTTTTATCCTCGGGACAGATTTCATGAAATCCTGAAAACCATTCAGGCCTTCCTCAACATAACCATCAAACTCAGTCCCTTCCATATTATCCCTGGAGATCACTTTGGGCCTGGGCTTTATCTTTTTGCCATGTTTCAGAAATTTAATGAAGTTCCCCCGGCATTCATCCACAAACCTGTTGAAATCATGATCAACAGCCATGCTGGCAGAATAGAAACGCTTATAAGTTTCCTGCCGCTGGCAAACAAGTTCAGTACTCTTAAAACGTATTTTTTTCCTCTTGTTTGCGTTTCAAGAGTTGCTCATAAGAATGGCGTTTTTTATTATCTCGCAAAAAATTATATGCGGCGGTTGAAAGAATGAAACGTTGCTTTTCCTTTTCGGTCGATTCGGCCCGATCCGGGTGGTATTTCCTGGCCAATTGCCAATAACTTTTTTTAATCTGCTCTCCGCTCGCGTAATTTTCCAAACCAAGCAGATGATAAAGATTATAGGCTTGTAAAACTAAAGGATATTTCATGCTCTTTATTATATATCTTCAAAACATAATTATTATAAAATCAGTATATGATCGAATTGACTTCAGTCCTAATAATAATGCTTCTCTTCGTATTTCCCCTACCGGTATTAGCCATCAGCTTAGGGCTTTTTACCACCTGGAGTCTATACAGAAAATCCGAAGCCTTCAATAATCAGCCCTCCGAAGGAAAGAAAAATCTAATCCTGAGCCTAGTATTATTCCTGGTAAATATTATTTGCAGTATTATTCTGGGGGTAACCCTGGCATTTGGGATCTATTATTTCATTTTCGATAATTTTTATCTATTAATCTTCAACTTTTTATTTTGCTCTGCTATTTCACTGAGGTGGTTTGATTTCACGCATAATCTTTATCGGCACTTCATTTTCAAGCTCAAACCCTTTAAAACAGATGCTTTCGCTCAATCCTATTTTGTCGTTTGTCAAGGTTTCAGGGAAAGGGACCATGGAGGCTTCGGGTTAGCCCCGGTCTATACCGATGCAGGAACACTTGCACTGGAAAATAATAAAGTGGTCTTTCATGGGGTGTTTCGAAAAGAAACCTTTTCTCCTTCCAATATCATCCATGTGGAGAAAAAGAGCTCTGAGAAAATAACCATCCTCTCAAAACAAAGTAACTTTACAAACGCGGATATGTTTTTAATAACCCTGAAGGATAAATTTTATCCTTTCAAAAGCCGCCCAGACCGTGACAAAATTTTCAAACAACTGATGGAGCAATCCCAGACTGCCTGAAATTGTCGCTTCCTATTCAATTTATTGAATGATTCCGCAATAGAAGATAAAATAAGGTGTCCATAAATATACCGTTCATTCCTGAGGTTTAGAAATTACCCGCTATGGCCCAAGCCACCACTCGAAATTATTACAAGATTCTCGGTGTCACCCAGAAAACTAAAAAAGCAGATCTCAAAAAAAAATACCGGGAACTGGCAAAAAAATACCACCCAGACACCAATTCGGGAAGTAAGGTAGCCGAGGACAAGTTCAAAATCATCTCTGAAGCTTATGAAATACTCAGCAATGCGAAAAAAAGAAAGGCGTATGACCGCGAGAGAGCCTACCGGAAAAGATCTCCCCGTCGGCCTAAGAGCCAACCCAATTGGAACGCACCCCCCGGGGGATTTGGAAGAGAGCCGGGCGGCAACCGGCAGGGGTTTGAAGAACCTTTCGCTCAGGAACCGGAGTCTATTGACCCGGATATGCCAACCAGCGGATTTGACCTGCAGTTCATGGCCGATGTTCCCCTGCCTATTGTGGCACTGGGGGGAACAATCCCCTACACTTATGAAAAATATGTGCACTGCGAAGAATGTGAAGGAACCGGAACCAGCGGAGGTGACGAGTGTCCGGAGTGCCAGGGCAAACAACTGATCGTTCGTTCTGTTACCTTGGATGTGAAAATTCCCCCAGGTGTGGCCGACCAACACACTCTGACCATCCTCAAAGAAGGTGGGGCAGGTAGAAATGGAGGCCCTCCAGGAGTCCTGTTTTTAAAAATCTGCACTCAACCTCATCCCAAATTCAAGCGGGTCAAAAATGATATCATCCAGGGAGTTACAATCTCTTCCAAACTGGCGGAAGAAGGCGGAACCCTTGAAGTTGAGACCCTGAATGCCACTACAACCATTCAAGTGGAAGAAGCTACCCTGGTTGGCGAAGAACTACGTGTGCCAGGAGAAGGTGCGGCAATAAACTGGGGGAAAAAGCGGGGAGACCTTATCATCAAATTCAATATTGAGGATGATTGAATATGACGTTTTTCATATTCATGAGCATCTTAGCCTTGACGCTAATATTTGTTCTCTGGTTGATTTTTCGATCCGTAAAACCGCGGCCCAGAAAAAAAATCAAACAGACAACGAAAAAATTACCCGCAAACAGCCCTGCAAAACCCGACCCGAACCAGCGGAGGAAAGTGTTTAAGCGGCAAGTTGCCACGGAATTATTAAAAAGAAATCCGGAAATAGTCAGCGCGGTAATACGGCAATGGCTACGCGAAAAATGAGGTTTAACCCTTGCGGGCCTTCACCTCTGCCGCATGGGCTTTAGCCCTTTTCAGCATTGCGGCTTTTTCCTCTGAGGAAAATACTCTTGCTTGGGTGGGTTTTGGGGCGTCGTCAGACTTGGGTTTGGCAGCAGCCGGTGTTGCCGCCGGTTGTTCCGCTCCAGCAGGAGCTTCTGCTGACTTCCCGGCCGCAGGTTCTGCTGTCGCGGCGGGTGCCTCTGTCTTTCCGGCCGGAGAAGGCGCGGCCTCTCCCTCTTTACGTATCAACCGCATGGATGACCAGACCTCCTGAGTGGGATAAGGTGTGTCGATCCCTATCTTCAAATCCATGCGGATAATTTTTTCATCGGTACATTCGGTGATCCAGGTATTGGACGCGCCGCCGGGCGCAAATATTGAGTCAATAGGGTAGCTCGTCCCATTTTTATCTACAAGGGATTTCACACCTGTCTTATCGAAAAGAGTCAACGCCTCCGCCTTATTGGGGATTCGCCAATTATCGTAACCGCCAAACTTGTCTTTATTTTTATTGACCCAGTCCACATACTCCCGATGATCCTGCCACGTATAGAATTTTTTCACATCCAGCCAGGCATCGGTCTTCTTCCACAAATAACCGCTATTCGGGTCCGTGACCGTTCCATCTTCGTTATCAATAAGGGGTTTTCCTACAGGACCGGCCTTTTTAGCCGCCTCAGCTTTTTTAGCCATCGCAAGCTTGGTCTTTTCAGCAGGCGATAAAGCTTGGCCTTCAGAAGGGGGCGTTTCTGCCATCTTCAACCTCTGGCAACCGAAGAGGATTCAATCTCTTCCAAAATATCATTCAAATCTTTTCCCGTCCTGGTGAGGTTTTTCAAAATCTCACCCAGCTTGGATGCCGAATACATGTCTAACCGAGAATGAAAATCCACTCTATAGTCGGCGGCATTTTTACGGATCCAATCCACAGCAACCTGATCCTGAGTTTCACAACTCATATTGGCACATTTTTTATCCAGCAGGTTCGTTTGGGATAACCGTATGATTTCACAAATCAAATCTTCTTGGATCTGGCTCATATCTAAAATTTTAACACAAAATATGACGGGAAATTGCCCTTGGGCTACAAAAAAGGGCCACTCTATAACGGTTTTTCGGGCTTGTCAACGTGATAATTATTGTACCGAATACCCATTTGATATTCAATGCGTTATTGTTATTTCTCTGTTCTGGATTGGCATCATTTCCGATGCATCTTTTATCGCTTCCTTGCACAAACATAAAGTTCTTTAAATAGCAGTATGGGTTCTTAAGCCGGGCTCCTTGAAGTTCGAGGATCAAGAACCTCTCGTAAGCCATCCCCTAAAAAATTGAATGAGAGGATGGTTAAAAATATTGCCAATGAGGGAAACAAAATAAGATGAGGATAAAACTTGATTGCCGTCCAGCCATCATTGGCCAGGCTCCCCCAACTGCTAAATGGAGGGGCGATTCCCAACCCAATAAAACTCAATGTCGATTCGGCTAAAATCGCCACGGGCACACGAAAACTCATAGTCACCACCAGGATACCAAGGATATTAGGGAAAATTTCCCGTAGCAGAATCCTTGTGGGACTCGCTCCCAGAGCACGGGCCGCCTGCACATATTGAAACTCCTTTATCCGTAGAACTTCTCCACGGACCAGCCTGGCAACCGTGACCCAGCTTACCAGTGTCAAAGCAATGAAAACCCCCGTCACCCCCCGCCCCATTACCACGGTGATGAGAATGATCATCAACAGGTCGGGCAATGCAAAAACCACATCTACCAGCCGCATCATCAGGTTGTCAGTCCTGCCGCCAACATAAGCCGAAATGGCTCCATAGACCGTTCCGATCAACAAGGCGAACAAGGTCGTGAACACACCGATAAACAATGACACCCGGGCGCCATAAATCATGCGCGAAAGAAGATCGCGACCCAGACGGTCGGTGCCCATCCAATGTTCCAAACTGGGAAGAGCCAAAGTCCTTAGCGTATCCTGTGTTTCATAAGAATACGGAGCCACCCATGGGGCCAACACCGCTATCCCTGAAACGATCAGCAGAAAACCGGCACTCAATTTAGAAGCAAGAGAAAATCTATCCATAGTATTTTGTGACTACTGAAAGATGCCCTATTTTATAGTCACTCTCGGGTCCAGCCAGCCGTAAACCATATCCACAACCGTATTCGCGATCACAATCAGCACTGCATAAACCAGCGTCACTCCCATTATCAAAGGATAATCCCGATTTGTCACAGCGGTGATGAAAAACCGTCCCATCCCAGGAATCGAAAAGATATATTCAATAACGAAAGAACCGGTGACCAGTCCGGCTGTCAGGGGACCCATCACCGAGACAATGGGATAAATTGAGTTTTTCAAAACATGTTTAAACATTATCACAGGTTCCGTCAGCCCTTTGGCCCGTGCGGTTCGGATATAATCCGCAGCTAAAACATCCAGCACCGTGGTTCGTGTCAGCCGTGCGACATACCCGGCAAAACCTGCACCCAGCGCAAACGCAGGCAAAATTATATGACGGGGCCCTTCCCACAAAGCAGGGGGAAGCAAGTGCCAATGATGCGAGAAAATCCATACGGATATCGCCCCCAACACAAAACTAGGTACCGAAATTCCCATCGCCGCCAAAAGAAGGACAGACCGATCCAGCAATGAGTTTTTCCAGTATGCCGAGATCATCCCGGCAGGAATACCCAACCCCAAAACAACCAGAACCGCACAGAGCCCTAATGTAAAAGAAACGGGGAACGTATCCCGGATAATATCCGCAACATCCCGACCCAAATATTTGTAGGACGGTCCCAGATCGCCCTGCAACAATTGTTTCATGTACAGAAGGTATTGCAGGGGAAGAGGTTTATCGAGATGATATTTAGCTTCTATATTGGCAATGATTTCCGGTGGAAGGATTTTTTCCGTATCGAACGGTCCCCCGGGAACTACGTGCATGATGAAAAAGGTCAGCGTCGCAACCGTGACCAGAACCGGTATTCCCAACAAGACCCGCCTGATAATAAAACGTAACATGGCGGTATTTTATCACACCAAAACTAATCCTTTGATGTGAAAGGGTAAAGAGCGTGGTTGCCAAGTGATATCCAGGTCGTAAAGCCATACTTCTCTCCAGATGAAATTGAAAAGGGTGCCCGTGAATCTTTCTCTTTCAAGTCAGTTCCTGTAAACACTTTTCTCATCTACTCCACATAAGTTGCTCCTATTTAAACAAGCCTACCTCATTACCTTGACCCCCTTACATTATTTGTATTCGAATGGAGTTTACCTTTCCAGCAAGCGAAATCCTAACTAACCCCTTAAAAGTGTTGGCAATATTTCACACCTGAGTTTTCCGGTAGGATATAATGCTAGGTCGTTTATTTTTTCATCAGGAGCACAATGAACTACCCTTCTTTAAAAGAATTCATAGACAGACTGGAACTTGAGGGAGAGCTCCTGCGAATAAAACAACCCGTTTCGCCCATTCTTGAAATCGCGGAAATCACCGACCGCATATCCAAACAACCCGGTGACCGGGCCTCAAATAAAGCCGGTGGCGGCAAAGCCCTTCTATTCGAAAATGTTGAAGGCAGTTCCATGCCTGTGCTCATCAACGCTTTTGGTAGTACAAAACGAATGAACCTAGCACTGGGTGTCCATGACATTGAAGATATCGCCAAACGAATTGAAAGTTATATTAAAATTCCTCCTCCAACTACCCTGCTGGAAAAGGCAAAGCTCCTGCCCATGCTTTTACAGGCGGCACAGTTTCCACCTAAACTCTTACGGACGACCCACCCTCCTTGCCAGGAGGTTATCCATTTAAACGATGATATTGATCTAGGAACAATCCCGATCCTGCAATGCTGGCCTCAGGACGCAGGACGATTCATCACCTTCCCCATCGTGATCAACCGCAGTGTGGATAAAAAAATCAGGAATGTCGGACTCTACCGCATGCAAGTGTACGACAAAAAAACTACCGCCATGCACTGGCATATTCATAAAGACGGGGCGCATTTTTTCCATGAATACCGCAAACAGAATAAGGTGATGGAAGTCGCGGTTGCGCTCGGTGCTGATCCGGCATCTTGTTATTCCGCTTCCGCTCCCCTGCCTTATGGTATTGATGAGTTTCTTCTCGCCGGTTTTATCCGCAAGGCAAGCGTACCGCTGGTGAAATGCAAGACGGTGGACCTGGAAGTTCCGGCCAATGCAGAAATTATTTTGGAAGGCTACATCGACCCGTCTGAAATGCGGCTGGAAGGGCCTTTCGGCGACCACACCGGTTATTACTCGCAGGACGGGGATTATCCGATCTTTCATCTCACCGCTATCACCCACCGAAAAAATCCCGTTTACCTGACCACCATCGTCGGCAAACCGCCTCAGGAAGATTTTTATCTGGGCCGGGCAACCGAGCGCATCTTTTTGCCCTTGCTCAGAACCCAGCTTCCTGAAATCGTCGACATGGATATGCCGGTGGAGGGCATCTTTCACAATTGCGTCATTGTTTCTCTCGACAAACATTACCCTATGCAGTCAAGAAGGCTAATGAACGCGTTTTGGGGACTCGGTCAAATGAGCTTTGTAAAAACCATTATCACCGTTGATACCGAAGTCAATGTTCATGACTATGAAGAAGTGGCAAAACTTTTACTCAATAAAGTGGATTTTGCAACCGACCTTTTTTTCTCGGAAGGGGTTCTCGATGTTCTCAACCACGCTTCCGACCAACGGCTACATGGATCAAAACTGGGCATCGACCTCACCCCGAAAATAGAAGGAGAGCCAGGCTATAAGAAAGAAGCGCCTGTCTCCGCCAATAGCTCCGAGCTTCCCTCAGCAGAAAAAGTGACGTTAGTATTTAGAGAAGTGCAAAACTGCAAGGTTTTGGAACTGCAAGCCAAGCGCTCTGTCCTGCTCGTGGCCCTTAATAAAACGGGCCCGCATCAGGGAAAACAATTCATCCAGTCGTTTTTGGATCATCCTGAATTTTTTGCCATAAATATTATCATCGTGCTGGAAGGGCATGTTGAAATCGAAAATATCTCTACAGTGATGTGGAAATTTTTCAACAACCTCGATCCAAAACGTGACTTTTATTTTCATGCAGAACGTTTGGGGATTGATGTGACACAAAAATTCCACGAAGAGGGTTATCAACAAAACTGGCCGGATGAGATTGAAATGACTGCGGAAATTAAAACACAGGTCGATAAAAAATGGAACGACCTGTTCAAAGAATAATTCAAAGAACCCCTTCATCATGGCAGTGGAACACATCACCATAAAAGGTGCGAGAGAACACAACCTTAAAAATCTCAGCCTCACCCTGCCACGGGAAAAACTGGTGGTGATAACGGGTTTGAGCGGTTCGGGAAAATCTTCTCTCGCTTTCGACACCATTTACGCCGAGGGCCAGCGCCGATATGTTGAATCCCTTTCCGCTTACGCGCGGCAGTTTTTGGAATTGATGGAAAAACCCGATGTGGACTCCATTGACGGGCTCTCCCCTGCTATTTCGATTGAGCAAAAGACCTCCAGCAGAAATCCCCGTTCCACCGTTGGCACGGTAACGGAAATTTATGACTATCTGCGACTGCTCTACGCCAGGATCGGCAAGGTTTTCTGTTATGGTTGCGGGCGGCAAATAGCTTCACAAACCGTGCAACATATTGTTGACCAGGTCCAGGCTATTCCGATTGGTAAGAAGGTAATGATCCTTTCCCCTGTGGCCCGGAACAGAAAGGGAGAATTCAAAAAGGAAATTCTGGATATGAAGCGGAAGGGATTCGTCCGCGCTCGCATAAATGGTGAAGTCCGCTCCCTCGATGAAGAAATCGTTCTCAATAAAAAATTCAAACATACTTTAGAAATAGTGGTAGACAGGCTGGTCATCAAGGAAAATATGGGCAAGCGACTGGCCGACTCGGTAGAAACCGCACTCAACCATGGAGAAGGTTCTTTAGTCGTCACAATTCTTGATAACAAAGAAAAACCCCAGGAGTTGTTGTTCAGCGAAAAATTCGCCTGCAGTTATTGCAACATCAGCTATCCGGAACTGGAACCGCGCCTGTTCTCTTTCAACAATCCGCAAGGAGCATGCGCCCAATGTGATGGACTGGGAATCAAAATGGTGATCGACCCCGAACTGGTCGTTCCAGATCCCCGGCTTTCCATACGCGATGGGGCTTTGAAACCCTGGGAAAAACGCAGTTCCATCTATTTCCACCAGATGCTGGATACCATCTCCAGCCATTTCAAGTTCAAACTCAGCACTCCGTTTCAAAAACTGTCTAAAAAGATTCGTGATGTTCTGTTGTTCGGTTCTGGTGACGAACCCATAAAATATTATTTTGAAAAAGACGGGAGAAAACAATTCTATACCGACACCTTCGATGGCGTAATTCCTGATCTAAAGCGGCGTTATCGGGAGACCGACTCCTCCTCCACCCGGGAAGAAATTACGCGATACATGCGTCCCCTGTCCTGTCAAACCTGCGAGGGCGACCGGTTGCGGAAAGAAGCAGTCTCGGTAAAAATTGCCGGCCTGAATATCGTAGAACTTACGGCATTCTCCATCGGCCAAGCCTATCAATATTTTCAGAAGTTGACACTGACCCGGCAGGAACACAATATCGCCCGGAGAATCGTCAAAGAAATTAAAGAGCGGCTGGGTTTTCTCACCAATGTCGGACTGGAATACCTTTCCCTGGACCGTTCCTCAGCAACCCTGTCAGGTGGGGAAAGCCAGCGCATCCGCCTCGCTACCCAGATCGGTTCCAGCCTGATGGGCGTTCTATACGTACTCGATGAGCCCAGTATCGGACTGCATCAGAGGGACAACGATCGCCTGCTCAACACCCTCTTTCGCTTGCGTGACCTGGGCAACACCGTCATTGTGGTCGAGCATGATGAAGCCACCATCCGCTCGGCTGACTATGTTGTGGACCTAGGCCCCGGCGCAGGAGTTCATGGCGGTGAAACTATTTTTGCAGGGAGCCCTAAAGCCCTGCTTAAATGCAAAGATTCCCTGACCGGACAATACCTCTCCGGTAAAAAGAAGATCCCGCTCCCCAAAACCCGACGCAAAGGTAATGGGAAAATACTTGAGATTCATGGAGCCAGGGAAAATAACCTGAAAGAAATAAGCGTAAAAATTCCTCTCGGCTGTTTTGTTTGCGTGACCGGCGTATCCGGTTCGGGGAAAAGCACTCTCACGATAGATATTTTATACAAAGCCCTGGCCCGGCATTTTTGGAACTCGATGGACAAACCCGGAGAATTTAAAAAAATTCAGGGCCTTCAATGGCTCGATAAAGTTATTGATATTGACCAGTCGCCGATAGGAAGGACACCCAGGTCCAATCCCGCCACCTATACCGGCGTGTTCACCCTTGTCCGGGAATTATTCAGCCAGGTTCCCGAATCCCGAGTGCGTGGTTACAAACCGGGTCGGTTCAGCTTTAATGTTAAAGGGGGAAGGTGCGAAGCCTGTCAGGGAGACGGGGTTATAAAAATAGAAATGCATTTTTTACCGGACGTCTTCGTTACCTGCGAAGTTTGCCAGGGAAAACGATTCAACCGCGAGACCCTCGAAATTCTTTATAAAGGAAAAAACATCGCTGACATTCTGAATATGACCGCAGAGGAAGCCAAGGAATTTTTCATCAACATCCCTTCCATTAAAACAAAGCTGCAAACCATCACCGATGTCGGGCTTGATTATATAAGGCTGGGCCAGCAGGCCACCACTTTATCCGGCGGGGAAGCGCAGAGGGTCAAACTTTCAAAAGAGTTGAGCAAACGCAGTACGGGAAGGACCTTGTATATCCTGGACGAACCGACAACGGGACTGCATTTTGCCGATATCGAGAACCTGCTGAGGGTTCTCGACAAACTGGTGGATTCCGGCAATACAGTGATCATCATTGAACATAATATGGATGTGATCAAAACCGCCGATCATATCATCGACCTGGGTCCTGAGGGTGGAGACGGCGGCGGACAGGTGCTGGCCGAAGGCCCGCCGGAAAAGGTCGCGAAAATTAAAGGCTCTTACACCGGAAAATATTTAAAGGAATATCTTTAAAGATGTATTTCAGAGCTCCATTTAAGGGGCTTAAAAGGAAAGAAAATCACTGGGCCGGATTTCGACTAAGCAATTCAATTGTTTTCGGAGTTTTCGAGGCGGGCGATGGCGCGGAAGAGTTTTTTCTGCGTTTCGATGAACTCTTCTTCAGAAAGGTCGGTTTTGCCCAACAGTTCCTCCGCTTGGGCCTGGGCACGCTCGGCCCGTTCGCGGTCGATCTCATGCACGAACTCTCCGGTTTCAGCCAGTATCGTTACACGGTTATCTGTCACTTCCAAATATCCGCCACTGACGACCAGAGCAATGGTTTCACCATCCTTCTCATAGGACAACTGTCCGGAGCGCAGGTTGGTCAGAATCGGGGTGTGATCATAAAGAATACCCATATCGCCCTCGGAACCGGGCACGTTGACCTGATCGACTTCTTCAGAGACCAGTAGTTTTTCGGGAGTTACAATATTGAGGATCAGTTTCTCGCTCATGCTGTTTTCTTGTCCAGTTCTTTCTGTTTTGCGTGAACATCATCCAGAGTTCCCACCATGTAAAACGCCTGCTCAGAGATTTCATCGCCATGCCCATCGAGAATAGCTTTGAATCCTTCAACCGTATCCTGCACATTGATGTATTTTCCAGGAGTACCCGTAAATACCTCTGCCACAAAGAACGGTTGGGAGAGGAATTTTTGAATTTTACGGGCACGGGAAACCACGAGCTTATCCTCTTCCGACAGTTCGTCCATACCCAGAATAGCAATGATGTCCTGCAGGTCTTTATAGCGTTGCAAAACCTGTTGAACTCCGCGGGCCGTATTGTAGTGTTCATCCCCCAGAACTTCCGGGTCGAGAATCCGTGAAGTGGAATCCAACGGATCTACCGCCGGGTAAATGCCTAACTCGGAAATTCGCCGGTTCAAGACGGTGGTGGCATCAAGATGCGAGAAAGTGGTTGCCGGAGCCGGGTCCGTCAAGTCATCAGCGGGAACATAAATCGCCTGAACCGATGTGATCGAACCTTTTTTGGTTGAGGTGATGCGCTCCTGCAAGTTTCCCATTTCTGTTGCCAGAGTTGGTTGATAACCTACCGCAGAAGGAATACGTCCAAGAAGCGCTGACACTTCGGAGCCCGCTTGTGAAAATCGGAAAATATTATCGATAAACAGCAGTACGTCCTTACCGCCCTCGTCGCGGAAATATTCCGCACAAGTGAGGCCGGTGAGCCCGACGCGCATGCGTGCGCCTGGAGGTTCGGTCATCTGCCCATAGATCAGGGCCGTCTTGTCGATAACCTTTGAATCCACCATTTCGTGATAGAGGTCATTGCCTTCACGGGTCCGTTCACCTACGCCTGCGAACACAGAATACCCTCCGTGTTCCGCACCAATATTACGAATCAATTCCATGATTAAAACGGTCTTGCCCACACCCGCACCGCCAAACAGACCGGTCTTACCCCCCTTGAGATAAGGTTCAAGCAAGTCAATGACCTTGATGCCGGTTTCGAGCATTTCCGTTTTGGTATCCTGCTCACTGAATGTGGGAGCGTCACGGTGAATACTCCACCTGGTCTTGGACTGAACCGGAGGTTTCTTGTCAACCGGATTGCCCACGACATTAAGAATTCGCCCGAGCACTTCTTCCCCTACAGGTACGGTAATGGGAGCACCGGTATCGACCGCTTCCATTCCTCGAACCAAACCATCGGTCGAGTGCATGGCCACAGTACGGACCGAATCGTCGCCAAGGTGTAGCGCCACTTCGCAAACCAGGGTTTCGGTTTCTCCGCTTTCTCCGGTACGCTCGATGTTGAGCGCGTTGTACAGGGCGGGCAGAACACCATCTTCAAAACTCACATCTACAACAGGCCCCATGACTTGGATAATTTTTCCCTTATTCATTCATTCCCCTCCACTGATTTCAGTATCTTTCATGCCATCAACCTTTCAAGGCTTCGGCGCCATTTACAATTTCTATCAATTCTTTGGTGATATAAGCCTGGCGAGCTTGATTATAAGTCAACGTCAAGGTACCGATCATTTCACCGGCATTTCGGGTAGCGCTGTCCATTGCCGTCATCCGGGCTCCATGCTCACTGGCGCTGGATTCCAAAAAGGCACGGTACACCTCAACCGTCATATAACGCTTAAGCAGTTCATCCAGAATCGTTTCCTCATCTGGCTCGTAGATATAATCCACGACAAATGTGTCGCCTTTATGCTCCAGTTTTTCAGGAACAATAGGGAGCAATTGCTCAACAACCACCTCCTGTTGCATCACCGACTTAAACTCGTTGTAAACCATAAAAACCTTGTCGACCTTTTTTTCTGAAAACAACGTGGCAAGGTTCTCACCAATGGCCTGTGCTTTGAGGTAATCAAAGTCTTTTGTCCAGCCAATGATATCCTGAGTAATATTCACTGGGCGATTGCAGAAAACATCATTCCCTTTTTTACCGGCAATGATCAGGGAGTTTTCTTTCTGCGCATTGTCTTTAAGATATTGGGCCGTTTTACGGATGATATTAGTGTTGAAGCCGCCACACAGGCCTTTGTCCGCAGTGATGATTAGGAGTAAATGCCGTTGCCCTTCCCGCACATCCAGCAAGGGATGCAATTCATTATTGCACCGTGCCGCCAAATGGTTGAGAACATCCATCATCTTAATCGCGTAAGGCCGGGCCTGCAGAATCGCTTGCTGGGCCTTGCGCAGTTTCGATGCCGCGACAAGCTTCATGGCCTTGGTAATCTGTTGCGTATTTTTTACGCTGCGGATGCGTCTTTTAATATCTTTTAAATTAGGCATGGGTCAATTTTTGAAAAGGCCTTTGAATTCTTCGATAGCAGTTTTCAACTGGCTTTCACTGTCGTCATCGAGTTTTTTGGCTTCTGCAATTTTATCAATCAATGCCTGGTGTTTGTCCTCCATAAAATTGAGCAGGCCGCTTTCAAATTTTTGGATATCGGCTACAGGGATATCGTCCACCAGCCCGCGTACACCAGCAAAGAGGGAAATGATCTGTTGAACCACGGTCAAAGGTTTGTACTGACCCTGCTTGAGCAGTTCTACCAACCGTTCGCCACGATGGAGCTGGGCCTGGGTTGCCGCGTCCAGGTCACTGCCAAACTGTGCAAAGGCCGCCATTTCACGGTACTGCGCAAGGTCCAGACGTAAACTCCCCGCAACTTGTTTCATGCCCTTTATTTGGGCCGCGCCGCCCACTCGGGATACCGAAAGCCCAACGTTGATGGCGGGGCGTACTCCGGAATAAAACAGGTCGGTTTCGAGATAAATTTGTCCATCCGTGATGGATATCACGTTGGTCGGAATATATGCTGAAACATCACCCGCCTGGGTTTCGATGATCGGCAAAGCCGTCATGGAACCTGCTCCCAGTTCATCACTGACTTTCGCCGATCGTTCCAGCAATCGGGAATGCAGAAAGAAAACATCACCCGGATACGCTTCACGCCCCGGAGGCCGCCTCAACAGAAGTGACACCTGCCGGTAGGCCGCCGCCTGTTTGCTGAGATCATCATAAACGATCAGGCAGTGTTGCCCGTTATCGCGAAAATATTCACCCATGGCGCATCCGGCATAAGGCGCGATAAACTGCATCGGAGCCGGATCACTGGCGGAAGCCGAAACCACGGTGGTGTATTTCATCGCATCGTGCTGTTCCAGCATTTTAACCACCCGTGCAACCGTAGAACGCTTTTGCCCCACCGCCACATAAATGCAGAGCATGTTCTGCCCTTTTTGGTTGATGATCGCGTCAATGGCAACAGCAGTTTTGCCCGTTTGCCGGTCACCAATGATCAATTCCCTCTGCCCACGTCCAATAGGAATCATTCCGTCGATCGCCTTGATCCCTGTTTGCATGGGTTCATGCACTGATTTCCGGTCAATAACGCCGGGCGCGGTCCTTTCAATCGGACCAAATTTTTCTGTCTTAATCGGCCCCTTGCTATCAATGGGCTGGCCCAATGCATTCACAACCCGACCGACCAATTCAGGCCCTATCGGAACTTCCATGATGCGTCCGGTCCGCTTGACTTCATCGCCTTCTTTTATGTCATCGTCTCGACCAAGCAGAACCGCCCCGACATTGTCTTCTTCAAGGTTCAAAACCATGCCAACGAGGCCACCGGGAAATTCCAAAAGTTCACCGGACATGGCATTTCCCAGGCCGTAAATACGCGCGATTCCATCCCCTACCGAAATCACCCGACCGGTTTCCTTGAGCTCGATCCCTTCTTCAAAGCCTTCAATCTGCTTTTGAATCAAGGAACTGATTTCATCGGCTCGTAAATTCACTTAGGCTACCTCCT
>JYMV01018876.1_pt1 | contig 15013 bp, 15 predicted proteins | sample 338911 | NCBI WGS metagenome assembly JYMV01 (sample SAMN03354496, study PRJNA234377) | hydrothermal vent metagenome | biome: Deep sea; feature: Hydrothermal plumes at the Eastern Lau Spreading Center, Western Pacific Ocean; material: Seawater | place: Tonga | collected 2009 | depth 2000 m m
CATTAAGCTGGGAAACGAGATCCGGGCTAACACCGCTTGCGCCGGCGGGTACATACACATTTAGCCCATGCTCCTCAACCGTCAGGCGGCTTAACGCCTGCAGCAGGTGCGACTTTCCGCTGCCCGGCGGGCCATGGATGAAAAGCGATGGCTTAGCATTGGCGCGTTTCGTCACCGATCGAACAACCTCGACCACCTCTTCATTTCCGATCGGGTAGAAGTTGTCGAACGAAGCTGAATCACTCAGTCGCAACGGCAGGTTGAGTTGTCCTGTCATGGCGCTAGACCCTAGCTACTTGCTGAATTGTTGTTTTCAGTGCCCCGGATAAACCACAAATAAACGTAATGGATACCGCTGGCCAACGTGGTCAATCCCACCAGGACAATCAGAAATTCATTTAGCCAAGGCAGATGGACCCAGCCAGCACGGTCTATCAGGACAACAGTCACGAGAATGATCTGTAGAACCGTATTGACTTTGCTCAAGAAGCTGGGGTGTAGGGGTACGGAACCATGAAGCGTATCGAGAATGAGGTAACCGCCAATAATGCCCACGTCGCGGAACACGATCAGTAACAAAAGCCAGAACGGGAGATCGCCAAGCAGAACCAGTACCGCGTAGGTGCTCACAATCAGAACCTTGTCGGCTATGGGATCCAGAATCGATCCCAGCCGCGTTACACAGTTGAATTTCTTGGCGATCCAGCCATCGAGTCCATCGGTGATACCTGCACCGACAAAGATAGCGACGCCAATTGCGTACTCCCGTTCCCGCAGAAAAAGAATCAGTACCGGAACAGCACCAATTCTAAGCAGGGTCAAGAGATTAGGTAATTTTTTGAGCAAATGCGGCTACCATGAGAAAAAGTAGAAAAGATTCTGACAGCGGCGTGTTGCCACCATCATCATAGATGGCATCAAAAACCCGTCTACGTCAGAAATCGCCAGTACACGCCTCAGATACGATACCATAAACACCTCTTTCATCAGTACAGTGTCTCCCGATAAACCCCAGATGTCGAGCAAAGAAAAAAGTCGTCTAAGCTATCGGAGCGCGGGTGTCAACATTGACGCTGGAGACAACCTGGTTGAACGGCTCAAGCCACTCGTGTCACGCACCCGGCGAGAAGGTTGGATAACCGGTATCGGGGGATTTGGTGGGCTTTTCGAACTTCCTGTTGAACGATACCAAGCGCCCGTTCTGGTGTCGGGAGTCGACGGGGTGGGTACAAAACTCAAACTCGCAATCGAAATGGATCGGCACGACACTATCGGTATCGATCTGGTCGCTATGTGTGTCAATGACGTCATCGTCTGTGGTGCCGAACCACTTTATTTTCTCGACTACTTTGCAACTTCTGTTCTTTCAGAAGATCTGGCGGAATCAGTCATCTCTGGAATCGCCCGGGGCTGCGAAATCGCAGGTGCCGCACTGATTGGGGGTGAAACCGCAGAAATGCCGGCCATGTACCGCGAGGGCGACTATGATCTGGCCGGTTTCTGTGTGGGCGTTGTCGAAAAATCGAAGATTATCGACGGCAGCACGGTTCGTGCAGGTGATCAGGTCCTGGGACTCGCAAGCTCTGGTGTTCATTCAAATGGTTATTCTCTAATCCACGCCGTACGAGAACGATCCCAGGCGACGCTCACTGATGCTTTTGGCCAGCAGACACTCGGGGAGTCACTGCTGGCGCCAACCCGAATCTACGCCAGTTCAATCAATCGTCTACTGAAGAATATCCCAGTTAAGGGAATGGCTCACGTTACCGGCGGTGGATTGGGCGGTAACGTGAGTCGAATCATGCCTCAGGGCCTGCAGGCTCAGATAGATTCAACAGCCTGGCAACGTCCTGCGATTTTTGACTGGATCCAGACCCAAGGTGATATCGAAGAAACTGAAATGCTGCGAACCTTTAATTGTGGCATCGGTATGGTGGTAATCGTCGCTCGGGGCGACGTTGCCAACGCCCAAGTTCTGCTGGAGGAAACGGGAGAAAACATCACGGTCATCGGTGAGGTGAGACATGGCCCGCACGGTGCGATCGTTGAGTAAACCGCAGACCAGCAACTGTCATCTGCTGATCCTGATCAGCGGCAGTGGTACAAATCTGCAGGTCATCATCGACCAGTGTGCAAACGGCACGATACCGGCGCAGGTGTGTGGTGTAATCAGCGATGAACCTCAGGCCAAAGGTATTCAGCGCGCCAAGAACGCCGGAATCCAGACCACCGTAGTCGATCACCACTGTTTTGATGATCGCCAGTCTTTCGATCATAGACTTGACGAGAAGATCGATTGCTACCGACCGGACCTGGTGGTACTGGCCGGCTTTATGCGAATTCTCGACGCCAAGCTTGTGGAGCGGTACTACGGTCGGATGCTGAACATACATCCGTCCCTGCTACCCGATTACCCGGGCCTGAATACCCATGCACGGGCTATCGCAGATCTCGTAACTGAACACGGTGCCAGTGTGCACTTTGTTACCCCTGAACTCGACGCCGGGCCTATCGTAATACAGGGACGTGTCCCCGTGTTGTCATCAGATACACCTGAATCGCTGGCACAGCGGGTTCATCAAGAAGAATATCGAATCTACCCCACCGCCATTACCTGGTTTGCGCAAGGCCGGTTATCAATTGAAGCCGATCGCGTACTTCTGGACGATCGTCCGGTCGACATCTACGTGTGACCGTCGCAGCGTACTTTATTCAATCAACCCACGCAGACTGACTGGAGCTCAGAAAATTCTGAACCGTCTATTAGTGTTTTACAGGCGGCTCAATATCGAACTTGAGCGCATCATCTTCGCTATAAATCCGAACATGACCACCGCCGGCCAATTTTCCAAACAACAGCTCCTCAGCCAAAGCCTGGTTGATACGCTCCCTGATCAGTCGGTTCATTGGCCTGGCACCCATCGCCGGATCGTGGCCGTGAACAGCCAGCCACTGCCGGGCTGACGGGTCAAGCTCAAGCGTAACGTGCTTGTCCGCGAGTTGGACCTCCAGTTGAAGAATAAATTTATCCACAACATCGAATCACTGAATCAAGCCGGTTTCGAAATTCCGGGGTGAACATCCGCTTGATGACCTCCATATCGTCGGCGCTGTGATCCTGATCCACGAAACCAACTGAACTCCGCGCCACATTTTCAGAACCGGCATTGGTCGTCATCACTATTATCACGTTGCGGAAATCAGCCTTTCGGCCATTATTGTCGGTCAGAGTCCCATAATCCATCACCTGCAACAACAGGTTGAAAACATCCGGATGGGCCTTTTCTATCTCGTCCAGAAGCAGTACTGCATGCGGGTTTTTTGTGATGGCCTCTGTCATCAAACCGCCCTGATCAAACCCGACGTAGCCCGGTGGTGCCCCTATAAGGCGTGACACGGTGTGCCGCTCCATATATTCCGACATGTCAAATCGCACCAGTTCGATGCCCAATGTCATTGCCAGCTGACGCGTCACCTCCGTTTTACCAACACCTGTTGGCCCGCAAAACAGGAAAGATGAAATCGGACGGTCGGGGTTGCCGAGCCCAGATCTCGCTAGCTTTATTGCACTGACCAGTGCCGAAATTGCGTCACCCTGACCGAAGACAACGCGTTTCAGGTCGGCGTCAAGATTCCTGAGCACATCTTTATCGGAAGCACTCACTGTCCGGGGTGGGATTCGGGCCATTTTGGAGACGACCCGCTCTACGTCATTCACGCCTATCGTCTTCCGTCGTTTAGCGGCTGGAACCAGTCGGGTTTGAGCCCCTGCTTCATCAATGACATCGATTGCTTTATCTGGCAACTGCCGATCTGTGATGTACCGTGCCGACAGTTCAGCCGCGGTGCGTAACGATGGTGCTGTATACCTGACCTCATGAAATTCTTCGAATTGCGTCTTCAGACCACGCAGAATTTCCACGGTCTCGTCCACACTGGGTTCCACGATTTCGACTCTCTGGAATCGCCGCGATAGTGCTCGATCTTTTTCGAAAATTCCCCGGTACTCCTGATAGGTGGTCGAACCGATACATTTCATTCGGCCCGACGCCAACACGGGCTTGAGCAGGTTCGATGCGTCCATTGCTCCACCCGAAGCCGCACCTGCGCCGATGACCGTGTGTATCTCGTCAATAAACAAAATGGCACCTGGGGTATCCTCTAACTCGGCCAGTACAGCTTTAAGGCGCTGTTCAAAATCTCCTCGGTATTTGGTGCCAGCGATTAGAGCCCCCAGGTCGAGTGCAAAAATGGTGCTGTCAATCAAGACTTCAGGTACTTCACCTTCAACAATCTTTCTGGCCAGGCCCTCGGCAATTGCCGTCTTTCCTACGCCAGCTTCCCCAGTAAACAGTGGATTATTCTTTCGCCGGCGGCATAAAATTTGGATCGTCCGTTCTATCTCTGTTTTTCGTCCAATCAAAGGATCTATACGACCCGCCATGGCTTGCTCATTCAGGTTGACGGCAAACGCGGTCAGAGGGGTTTGTGCTTCATCATCCTCAAACCCCTCGTCCTGATCAACGCCAGCGGGTGGGGGCAAACTGGTGCTTTCCCCACCGACTCGGGAAATACCATGGGATATATAGTTGACCAGGTCGAACCGAGTGACGTCCTCGCGAGATAAAAAGTAGACTGCGTGAGACTCCTTTTCTGCAAACATCGCGATAAGCACATTGGTGCCGGTCACCTCTTTCCTGCCCGTACCTTGAACATGCAGGATCGCCCGCTGGATCACGCGCTGGAACCCTAACCCCGGCTGAGAATCTTCATCACTATCGTTCGGCAGTAGTGGGATATATTGTTCAAGGAAATTATCAAGCTCATTACGCAGCCCCTCAATACTGCCACCGCAAGCCTGAATGGCCTGAATGGCTGGAGGGTTATCCAGCAAAGCATAAAGCAGATGTTCCACCGTGATGTACTCATGCCGGTTTTCACGGGCTTTCTGAATGGCGAGGTTCAGAGATTGCTCGAGTTCGCGGGACAACATTATTCCGGCTCCATCGTACACTGCAGTGGGTGCTCATTCTCCTTGGCGAAATTCATCACTTCACGCACCTTGGTCTGAGCAATTTCGGAAGGGTAAACACCACATACTCCCGACCCCTTCGTGTGCACATTAAGCATAATCTGAACTGCGTCATCATGAGTGAGTCGGAAAAACCGTTGCAATACCATCACAACAAATTCCATGGGTGTGTAGTCATCATTGATCAGGACTACACGAAAGAGCTGAGGTCGCTTCAGCTTGGGTTTGGCTTCTTCTACGACTAGGCCGTCCGAACGCTGAATTTCCTTACTGTCACTCATCAGTAGTACCCGATTGTCTCATTAGAAAGAAATCTGCCTCAATCCTTAAGGGTAAATGATAGTGGTTTAGCATACCAATGCTCAAGCTATTTACAGATCTCCAGCCAGTTTTTCTGAAAAACCGGTGACAGGTTACCCCGTCACCGGTTTTGTGGTTGATACAGTCCAGTGAGCGTTTCAGCCGTTTTCTGCCCCGCCCGGACATATTCTTTTAGCCGGTGGCGAACTGCGACTCTTCTGTTGACCCAGCCATCGCCGTCACTGATGACTGACCGCCTTGAACAACATTTGTGACATCGTCGAAGTAACCAGCACCTACTTCGGCCTGATGACTGGCAAATGTGTAACCCCGATCCGCGGCCGCAAATTCCTTTTCCTGGACCATTTCCACATAAGCGCTCATACCGTCACGAACATAATTCGCCGTGAGGTCAAACATGTGATACCACATACTGTGTATACCAGCCAGTGTAATGAACTGGTATTTGTAGCCCATTGCTCCCAGTTCTCGCTGGAACCTTGATATCGCTGCATCGTCCAGATTCTTTTTCCAGTTGAAAGATGGTGAACAGTTGTAGGCCAGCAATTGATCCGGATAGTCCCGCCTGATGGCTTCGGCATACTGCCGGGCTTCGTCCAAATCCGGTACTGCAGTCTCACACCATATAAGGTCTGCATAAGGTGCATAGGCAAGGCCCCTGGCAATAGCCTGGTCGAGACCGGGGCGAGTGACATAAAAACCTTCAGTACTCCGTTCACCCGTCATGAACCTTCGATCCGACTCGTCCACATCAGACGTCAACAGCGCTGCAGCATTGGCATCGGTACGGGCGAGTAACACTGTCGGTACTCCACAGACATCGGCCGCCAGACGAGCTGCTGTCAGCTTCTGAACAGCCTCCTGTGTCGGCACGAGTACCTTACCACCCATATGTCCACACTTTTTGACAGACGCAAGTTGATCTTCAAAGTGGACACCACCGGCGCCCGCATCAATCATGGCCTTCATCAGCTCGAACGCATTCAGGATGCCACCAAAACCAGCTTCAGCGTCGGCCACGATGGGCACAAAATAGTCCACATTGCCGACACCACTGGCGCTTTGGATCTCGTCTGCCCGCTTGAAAGCATTGTTGATCCGTCTCACAACAGAGGGCACCGAATTAACCGGGTAGAGAGACTGATCGGGATACATGGTGTCACCCAGATTGGCGTCCGCAGCGACCTGCCAGCCGGACAGATAAATCGCCTTGACACCGGCTTTAACCTGCTGCACTGCCTGACCACCCGTCAAAGCACCCAGGGTAGGGATAAAATCCTCCGTGTTAACCCTGCGCCACAATTTCTCGGCACCGAGCCTGGCAAACGTGTACTCGATCTGGACAGACCCCTTGAGTCGAACCACATCAGATCCCGTGTAATCCCGTCGGACGTTTTTCCAGCGTGGGTTTTCCCTCCAGTCCTTCTCGATCGCTTCAGCAGCAGCCAGCAGCGTTTTCATACCTTCATCTCCGTCAATTAATTGATGTGTCGACTCAAGAGACTGTTCATCAGCCAGCCCGCCGTGTCTCTTCAGATTCAGGCGCTGGAACGGGAACTCGCCTGTACATTGTTTGAACGACGTGGCCCACAAATTCGCCTGACCCAGGCAGGGCAGGCGCTTCTCGAGATCGCGCTTCCGCTTGTCGATGGAATAGACTCGATCGGTGAAGATTTTGCCAGTGAACTGGGGCAACTCGATTCAGGTGAGATCAACATTGCCGCCGGTGAATCAACGATACTGTATCTGCTGCCCGAACCGGTAAAGGCTTTTGCAGAAGCTTACCCTGGGATTAGGATCAAACTCCATAATGTGACCGGCCAGGACGGTATGGCAATGCTTCGGGCAGATAACGCTGATTTTGCCGTCGGCTCCATGCTTGAGGTACCTGACGATGTGGTGTACCACCCGATTGTTAACTACAAAACGATGCTGATCACCCCGCTGGGGCATCTGCTCGCACAGAAAAAACCCGGAAGATTAAGGCTTAAAGACATCGGCCCGTACGGTCTGATTCTTCCACCGCGACATCTTGCCACCTGGCGCATCGTCGATACCGTATTTCGACAACATAATGTCAACTATTCGGTCACGCTGGAGGCTGGGGGCTGGGAAGTGATCAAGAAATATGTTGAACTCGGACTGGGTATATCTATCGTTACTGATATCTGCCTTACCGGAAGCGAGGATGTGAGCAAAGTGTCGCTCCAACGCTTTTTTCCTGACCGCAGTTACGGTGTTGTCGTTCGTAAGAAAAAGTACTTGTCTGCCGCCATTCGACAGTTTCTTGAAATCTTGGCACCGGGGATAATCGATGTCTTCAGCCCAGAGACTGGCCACTGAACAAAATCGCCACCATCAGATAAAGCTTTATAATCAGACCACGTTGTGCACTTTCCAGACCCCACAAAGGACCCTCAACATGCGCTGGTTTCCATGTTTCACGAGCGTAACGGTGGTCCAGGAGTACTTTTCGGCGAGACAGCGCCAACAATTTAAGTTCTACCGGGTAGCCTGTTGATGAACGCGCGCCTTGCCAGCGCCCTGCTGGTATGTCTGTGCATCTGCGGCACGCTGGTGTTACCGGTCCGATCGCATGCCAAAGAACTCACGCTACCCGTGTGCTACGGCTTTTCCTGCAAGATTCGCCAGATAGTCAGTATTACTCCCGCCGAGTGGCGTAGCGTGGTCGACTGGTTCGATGGATCTGCGACAACACCAGAAGACGAGCGCCAGCAGATTCGTCAAGCAATTGGCTGGATGGAGGTCGTGGTCAGTCGCTATACCCCGACCCACCTGGATAAAGGCATGAATCTCGAAAAACACCCTGTCGACATGACCGGTCAGATGGACTGTATTGACGAGTCGATCAATACGACAACGTACCTTACTCTGTTTGAACAACAAGGGCATCTGCACTGGCACCGCGTCATTGACCGGGCATACCGTGGGTCTTTGCTCGATGCCCATTGGGCTGCCCAGGTAGAACAGGTAGGCAGCGCTGTGAATTACGTCGTAGACAGCTGGTTTCAGGATAACGGAATGCTGCCCTATATTGCAAAAAGTACTGAATGGGTAGACATTCGGTGGGCATTCTTCAGGCACCGAAAAGACAACTAGATGGCCTAGAACGCCATCAAGAATGATGCCTGAAAAGAACACGCCTGTTGTCGTAGGGATCTCCGGTGGTGTGGATTCATCGATTGCAGCCTGGCGGCTTAAGGAGCAAGGCCACGACGTCATCGGACTGTTCATGAAGAACTGGGAGGAAGACGACGACGAATCTTACTGTGCCGCAGCTGAGGATCTTGAAATCGCACAGCGTGTTTGCCGGTTCCGCTGCATACCGTTAACTTTTCACACGAATACTGGGAACGGGTCTTCAAGATCTTTCTTCATCAGTACCAAGCTGGGCGTACACCCAACCCTGACGTTTTGTGCAATCGAGAAATAAAATTCCGAGAGTTTCTGGACCATGCCGATCGGCTCGGCGCCAAGTACATTGCAACCGGTCACTATGCTCAAATTTATTCAAACCAGGCCTCTCTCTCTTTGTTCAAAGGAAATGACCCAAGTAAAGACCAATCTTATTTCCTCTATACCCTCGGCCAGACCGAACTGCAACACACTTTGTTTCCGATTGGCGCTATGCTGAAATCTGAAGTACGTCAGAAAGCGCGGTCGCTCGGGCTGCCAAATGCAGACCGAAAAGACAGCACAGGTATCTGCTTTATCGGAGAACGGCGATTCAGCGACTTTCTTGCACGGTATTTACCCCCCTCCCCCGGGGAGATCTGCACCCTGGACAACACCGTGATTGGGGAGCACCGAGGTTTGTGGTTCTATACCCTGGGCCAGCGTCACGGCCTGGATATAGGTGGTCCAGGAGACGCTTGGTATGTTGCTGCCAAGGATATGTCTCGCAATGTACTGCGTGTTGTGCAGGGACACGATAACCCGGCATTAATGCGGGACTCTGCACAAGCAGAAGAACTCAGCTGGGTGGAAGACCATCCACCGACCTTTCCGTTTCACTGTTCGGCCAAGACCCGTTATCGCCAGGCCGATCAGGCGTGCACGCTCTCAAGTATCGGCTCGGATAGAATCGAGATTACCTTCGAACAGCCTCAAAGAGCCATAACACCCGGTCAGGCACTGGTATTGTACGATGATAGTCGGCTGATCGGCGGCGGGGTATTCTGCGACCTGATCAACGGGTGAGTAGGATCCGACTTAAACGCCGAATCAGCTTACCAGTATTCCGTGCACCACGGGCAAAGCACCCGACATGCTTGATCCTGTTCCGCTGCTCGTCCGAGAGCAACTCGGGTGCCACTTGTTGTTTGAGTTTTAGTACGGCATCCCGGTCAACACGACAAAACCGTCGGAACACCGCGCGCGATAACAGATTCCAGCGCTGGCCCTCGAAAAAACAAGCAACAAAATCTACTATAAAAACCTCGCCGCGGTCGTTTACCAGCACATTGTTCAGGCTTCGCAGATCGCAATGGGCAACGCCTGATTGGTGGATCGCTGACAGACGTAGTTCCAATGTAATGAAAAACCGCTTCCAGAATTCTGTATCACGCTGAAGCGTTTTAAAGGGTGACGCACTGAACCACTCCATAAGCAGAGCCCTCGATCCTCGGCGACCTATCAGTAACGGAACTCCCTCAACTGAAGATAAATAACTGAGTGCCTTAGATTCCCGGCGCGCCAGAATTCGCCCTAACAACATTGAAAACAAAGGATCACAGCCTGCGTGGTCTTTTAATACAGCATCTCGATCACCCAGATTCACTCTTAAGACACGCGCACGAGTACCACCGCCTTCACGAAGTGTGTCGACGACTGTCCATCTGTCGATATTGTCAGCTGCAGTAGACATGGTTTGCTAAAAGCTTGCGCGACTTTAACTCGAATCGCCAACCTAAAAGAATCGCTGTAAGTCCGATACCAACTACCATACCGTACCAAAGCCCGGTCGGGCCCCAATTTATACCCAGTACCCAAGCAAAACTGAAATCCACATCACCGCGTTGACATCCTTCAGTCCTCTCAAAGCACCTGCACCAGCCATGTAAAGACCATCAAACAACTGAAATAAAGCAGCCACCATTAATAACGATACCGCAATGTCGGTGACTTCTGGTTCGCTAGTATAGATACTGGCGATAATTCCCGGAAACATAGTCATGAACAATACCGAAGGCAGCATTAGTACAGTCGCTGTTGCAATTCCTACCCATCCTCTCAATCGGACTTCAGCCATATTTCCACTGCCTACCGACTGCCCAACCCGAGCCATGACGGCACTTGAAATTCCGACTGCGACCATAAAAATAACAGTCGCAAAATTTATAACCAATTGATGCGCAGCCAGCGCTACATGGCCAAAACGTCCCATCAACAGGTTTATCGCGTTAAAAAAAGCTGAATCGAGTACCAGCGAAATTGAAATCGGTACGCCCAGTCGAAAAAGTGCGCCAAGTCGAGCAAAGACAGGGAAAGTTAGCCCATAAAACAACCCCAGGTCGCAGTATTTAGGGGTAAACAGCATGTAGCCACTCAGTAAGATCGCAGCCAGGATCATCCCTCCAGCAAAAGTCAGAGCAGCGCCATCAACACCCAGTGCGGGAAATCCTAGATTTCCATAAATCAGTACCCAGTTCCCTAACACTACAATTGGCAGAACCAGGATTTGAATCACCATCATAGGCCTGGAATTTCCTGTCGCCTCGCAGAAAAACCGCATCACAAGATACACACACACTGCAGGCATAGACCATGACCCGATTCTCAGATAACTTTTCACCAACGGAATGACTTGTGAATCGACACCGACGAGGTCCATTACTCCACCAATATTGCGCATCAGAACAAATGCCAGCATGCCTATCACAAGTGCCATCCATAAACCCTGTTGAAAATCACGCCGCATCTCGAGATGTCTGCCTGCCCCCTGGTGCTGGGCAATGGTGGGAGATAACCCCATCAACAGACCCATGCTTCCCAACCAAACGAATACCCACCGACAGCGGCAAGTTCCCGTGAGCCAACCCGACCCATCATGATGATGGCAATTGTCCCCTGGCTGACCTGCAGGAGTTGGGTAAATATTATGGGGATTCCTAAACGGAGCAGTCCCGCCAACTCTGACCACATCTTAATTTTCACAATTGTATTTGTTGCCAAGCACAGATCGAGAATTCACAGTCGCAACCATGCCCTGTTCAGGCAGTGGCTTGCTCTTCTTCTCTTATACGGTTCAAGGTCGACCGATAGGTGGTAACAATTCTTGAGCGGGAAACGACACCCAGAAACTCTCTGTGCTCATCACTCTCAACCACAGCTAGCCAGTCCTGGCTATGATCAACTATCTGTTCCATTGCAGAGACCAAATTCGTTTCGGGAAATAAAACAACACTTAGTGGTACGGTAACTTGGGACACCGGCCAAGCAGTAGAATCTGGCTGATCAATAACCAGTAGTCGTATAGCTTCGTAACCAAGAGTCCCAGTCAACACATGTTGGTCGTCAACTACCCAGGCTAGATTGCGGTCGTGCACATCCATTTGTGCCAGTACTTCGGCCAGAGTATTTGAGTCAAAAACTGTTACCAGCGGTGCATCCATCAACTCCTCGACCAGTTGAGTTTGCAGCAGTAGATAATCGCGGCCCCGACTGACATCAACACCACGATTGAGAAGTTGAACATCAAACCAGGATCGCCCAAATATTCGATACGACACTAGGTTAGCAAAAACCACACTCAGCATGGCTGCCGTCGTCAGTTCGTAGTTCCGCGTCAGCTCAAACACAATCAAAATTGCGGAAAGTGGAGCACCAATCACTGGACTGGCTACAGCTACAGCCCCGCACACTGCAAAAATTCCGAGGCCAGAATGTCCGGATTCCAATACCATAGCTAACCCTTCACCGACCAAAGCACCAAAAAGAAGACCGATCACCAAAGCCGGTGTAAACACCCCACTCGCAAGCCCAAACCCCACGCATACTGCCGTGAGCACCAACTTAGCTATTAGAATTATGACGAGGTCGCCCATGCCAAATACATTTCCTTCAAGTGTCGAATGCATGGTGCCGATTCCGATTCCTGTGACTTCAGGGAGCCAGATCAGGCACAGTCCGACTGGAACTCCTGCCAATGCAGGTTTCAGAATCGACGGTACAGGCAAATCAAAAGCGCGACGTTCAGTCCATAACATTAAACGCATAAAGACAACAGCGAGAACTGCGCTTGCTAGACCGAGAGCAATGAATAGAACGTAATCCGTGACATGTCCTACGGTACTGGCGGACATAGCCAGCAAGGGCTGCTGATCAAGAATCGGACCTGCAATGATATAGCCCACGATAGCTGAGACTGTTACTGGAGCAAAAGCGCGGAGTGAGAAATGACGCAATACCACTTCGTGGGCAAACAGAACACCCGCGATCGGGGCGGTGAAAGCTGTCGAAATAGCAGCCGCAACACCACAGGCGATACCTGTGCTGCCTACCCAGGCGCCCGAACCCATGAAGCGAGAAATGGCTGAGCCCACTGTAGCACCCAAGTGAACCAGAGGCCCATATTGACCTGCTGATGCGCCTACCCCTAGACCCACTAAACTGGCAGTAACAGACCGCACACCGACCGACAGTGGTATTTCTCCCCTGAAGGTCTGAACAGATTCGACAACATGTGCCGGGCCTTGAATGTTTCCCTGCGGCAACCGAGCACGAATACCACCTACTAACAAACCTCCGATGACCGGAATCGTAAATAGCAGCAATCCAGCGAATCCAGACCGTAGTCCATCATGGTTGTCACCGGAACCCAGCAAGTTGGTGTAACAAAAATTCAGAACCCAGATAAATCCGACTGTACCTCCCGCTGTCGCAACACCGATCGCGCCACCAGCCACGAGTACCCATCCGATTCGGATCACTGTGTCCATACCTCGAATCATGGCGTTGATCTGACCACTGCAGCGGTCCTCGGTGCTCGCCGCAAACGGGGCACCATACAAAAAACAATAAATAAAGTTGCGGATGCTCCCATCATCAATGGAAATCCATTTGGCCCCCAGACATCCATGCTGTAGCCGGCGATAACAGGTCCCGCTAATCCACCAAGCCCCCAGAATACACCGAATGATGCGATGGCTATCGCCAATTCGTTCCCCCGAAACCATTGTCCCGCCAAAGTCAAAGTAATGGTGTATACGCCGGCGAAAAAACCCATCCAAACAAACAACGTTAAAAACAACAACCAAGGCACCATAATCACAAAGGGCATTACAACTGCCCCGGCAATACCTACCAAACCACATACGACCATTACACCGACACGGCTGAAGTAATCCCCCAACCAGCCAATAGGAAATTGCAACACTGCACCACCAATAGCAGCAAAAAACAACATCAATGCTGCGGTAGCTTCCGTTAAACCACTTCTGACACCATAAACTGGTAACAGTCCAACGCTGGCCATCTCTTTAAGCGCCACCACAAAAACCGCAACAACCAACAACGGCGCAACTCGCACAAAGCTCAGTATGTTGAATGTAGGTGACTCCAATCCATCTGGTGAATAGTTATTAACCAATAACAATGGCGCGATCGCAATCGACATCAGACCGATACCTATCAGAAATGGTAAGTGTCCCCCAATCCCGGTCATGGACAATACCAACGGTCCGATCGCGAAACTCAATCCCAACATGGTGTTGTACAACCCTATGACACGCCCCCGGAGAGATTCAGGTGTGATCTCATTAAGCCAGGTCTCTGACACGACAAATACGATACCACCGGAAAAACCACCGAGAAATCGAATTACAAACCATGCCAACAACTTGTCAGTCAGCATCAGCCAAACAATCAGAAGAATCTCTACAAAAACACCTACTAGAAGTAACTTTCTTCCCCCTGCCATTTTCAAAAAATACGGCACGAAGAACGAACTTAGTATCACGCCGATAGCTGGTGTGGTTGCCAAGCTACCAATCAAAAAATTACTGGCGCCGCGTTGCTCAAGGAGTAGTGACAACAAAGGACTGTAGATACTAAAGGTCATACCAAACAGGCAAATACATCCGATCACAGAGATTAGCGATTGAAGATGCAAATCCTTCCAAGAAGACGGAGTGAACGTATTGTGTACCGACAAATTGATTAGCCTGTAGAACTTTAGTTAGACATACGCCAAAGTAATTACGGCTTAACTCATTGGATCCTGTTTGATCCAAGCTAACCGAATTACGCAGCTTGTAACTCTACTATTCGCATGAGCCATGCGGAAAGACGGGGTATTTTGTAACAAACTCAAGTGCCCCGCATGATTATTCGCTATCAATACTAGTGTCGGCATATAGAATAGGTTCACCCATCAACCAACACGTCACCGCTAGATCGCTGCTATCAACTGGTCGCTGGTCAGCAGATGACTCTTGCACAGCAATCGAACAAAAAACATGATTACACGAGTCAGAGGCCGATATCTCGGCCGGAATGCATCTTCGGCCTATAAAGACTTTGTCTGGGCAGTCGGCACCGCCAAAGACACGACGGTTGGAATCGAAGAGCAGACAACACAAACGCTAGCGGCCTTGGACAACCTCCTGCAGGAGCAAGGGTCACATCGATCACAGATCG
>JYMV01019130.1_pt1 | contig 15011 bp, 7 predicted proteins | sample 338911 | NCBI WGS metagenome assembly JYMV01 (sample SAMN03354496, study PRJNA234377) | hydrothermal vent metagenome | biome: Deep sea; feature: Hydrothermal plumes at the Eastern Lau Spreading Center, Western Pacific Ocean; material: Seawater | place: Tonga | collected 2009 | depth 2000 m m
CATTTTGAGACTGGGGAGGAATATGAAGATAGTATTGTTGAAGAGATCTCATCAGCTGATTTGAGAAGATATGAATTAAAAGAAGAATGGTATATTGATAAGCAACGTTCGTCCATGGGCGTTAGGATTATCGGCATCTGCCCACAAATTGTTAAGAAAGATGAATATGGAAATGAGATTGGCCGTGAAAGACTTTTTTGGATTTACTTTCCACAGGCAAGGCATGTCTTTGCAAGCCAGTCTGTATTTATGAGAAAAAATGATGGCCAGCGATTAACCTATGATGACATTTTCTGGAAACGGATGTTTCATAGCTATATAACCAAAGAAAGCAATGTCTATGACAGGGCCATACATGAATATAAAACAGGAATTGCAATACAATTAGAATCAGAAAAAATCAAAAATGGTTTAAGGAATTTTGAGTCTGACCTATGGTCATATTAACTACATACTGAATTCCTGTAGCTTATTTATTTTGGTCGTAGCAGCATAACATAACCATTAACTGCTGCCTGGTCATTAAGGGTAAGTACATAGAAGTAGGTGTCAGTACCCAATTGGTTACCTTTCATGTCTTCGCCATTCCAGCATAATTCCGGTGCTCCGAAAGGATTACAATCCTGGTAATTCTCATTTCTGTATACTACCTCCCCCCATCTGTTGTAAACCACTAATCTGAGCGTAACAATATTAAGGTTCAATGTATCCAGGAAGAAATCACCTATATAGAAGACCGCATTTTCTGCTGTTTCAGAACCTGGGTTGAAAACATTCGGTATTTTGATCTCACAATGCATTGGGTTCTCAGTAGTGTCACAGCACCCAGTAGTATTGCAAGCTACCAGCTGTATGTTATATAAACCAGTATCTATATATGCGTGAGACACATTTGGGTCATTTGGATAGGATGTAATGATTGGTGAATTATCATCAAAATCCCATAAGTATATAGAATCTGCTCCTACACTTGTATTGGTTAGGTAAACAGATGTTGAAATTCCTGAAACTTTTGGATCAATGGTAAAGCTCGCAGTTGGGGTAGGGAAGACAATTGCCTGGCCTGCAACAAAAGAACAGGTAGGCCCAAAAGTAACCGTAATATCATATACGGTATTATTAATGCTGTCACCCGTACTTTGATAGGTGTGTGACACGGAAGGGCCAATTGCGGAGTCTCCATCACCAAAATTCCAGACAATAGTGTTAAAATCATAAGGCAATAATGAAGAACTTGTTGTTATACCTGATGTGTCATAGGCAACTGTCAATGGCGGACATCCTTCAAAATATGGTGGATTTATTCCAAATACAGTTACATACTGCTCTTTCGTTACCAAATAAAAGCAAGTGTCTGGAATAGATTCGTTGATGATCCATGCTCCAAAAGTTACATCAAAGGTGCCAGTATCTGCAAAGAAATGACTGGGCTCGTTAAAAGTTCCGGTAGTCGAGTCATTGTCTGTTCCTGCAGGGAGATTTCCTATGCCTGGCCCAATGCTGTGTCCATCTCCGAAATCCCACCAATAAAAGTCAATGTCTCCTGTATTTAATGAGGTGTCAATAAAACTTACCCAACGTGGTCCGCATATTGTATCATCCGCATAGAACCCAATTTGAGGGCCCGGCACATTTACTGGGGGTAGAATATATTGGTAAGGACATCTTTGTCCTGTACTATCCGCTGGATCTTGCAACATTAAAATTGGTGTGAATGAACCACCAGATGTATAATAGTATACAAAGGATACAGTAACTGTATCTGGGTTTAATGGATCTGCATTGACAGTGATGGACGTATCTCCACCATCTCCGAAGAACCAGGTAAATATTTCTGTATTGTAACCTGTGGCACTGAAAAGTACCGGATAAGGGGAGCAGGTGCCGGTATCAATCATAAATGTATCGATGAGGATGGGGCCTCTGATCTGAATATAATCCAGCATACAGGTGTCATCTGTACAGCCAGAAGCATTGGTGACGGTTAAACATACGTCATAACTTCCCGGTAATACATAAGTGTTCTGTACGGGAGGGGCTAAATTAGAGACATTGCCATCACCAAAAGTCCAGCTCCAGCTTGTCACGTCTAGTGAAGAAGAATCTTCAAATTGGAAGGTATTTGGACAAGTGGTATCAATATCAGCAGCAAAGCCATAGAAATTTGCCAATGGTTGCTCAACGGTTATTACCCATGAGGTCGTATCACTGCATCCATTTGCGTCATTTACCGTAAGTGTTACCCTGAAGTCTTTTGTGCTGTCTACATTAAATGTGTGCTGTATTGAATTTGCCGTTGTTACATCCATAGCAGTACTGTCACACCAATCCCAGGTATGGGTTAATGGTAATGGGCTGGAAGTAGTTATAAATGTCAAAGGATCGCCAGAGCAAATGGATTGTGAAGTAGGTACAAAGCCCGCTGTTGGGCAGGTTGTTTGAATCAATGTTACAACTGGGATTTGGTTCTTGCATCCCATTTTGCTTACAGCAGTGAGCGTGGCTAGGAAGGTATTACAAGTTGCATAGGTATGGGGTTGAGTAACCGGTATATAGGTGGTGTCATTTGGTGCTCCATCGCCATAATTCCAAACCCAGTAATCAATCTGATAAGGATGGCTTACCGTATCCGTGAAGGTAACCTCCAAATCACCTAAAATAAGATCACCAACACACCCTGATGCAGTATCTGGAACTATTTGTGGTGCGGGAACAGGATTTACAATTACCTGGTGTGTTACAGAGTCTATGCAGCCATACATGTCAATAATGGTCATCTTAACAGTATAGGTTCCAGGGTCACAATAGACGTGGTTTACCTGCTTATAAGAACCAGTAGTTGAACCTCCGGGTTGGCAAACTGATGGATGCATTACGCCCGTAATTGCTATATCGAGTAATGGAAAGGTAGGTGAGACCAGGATAAATCCATCCCCAAAATCCCAGATTCTTTGGAAAGAATCATATATGGTGGTGGTTATATCTTCAAAGAAGAAGCTTGCGTTGGGTTGCTCACATTTCATAGTATCTCCTCCAGTTATTGCATTAATTGTGAAGTCTGCATCTATTTTGGAAATAAATATATCTCTGGAAGTTGAGTCAACACACAGGGAATCTGGACAAGTTGGGCATTGTTTCCAGGTGTACAGCCATATGGTTTTGGTTCCCGGAGTAAAATAAGTGTGTTCAAAGGGGTGGGCTTTCCACAAACTATCAGTAATAACAGTGTCAGGTGGGTCTATAATGGTGTCCTCAGGAATATAAAGGGTGTCACACATTCCAGACATAATTGTGTCTGCAGGAACAAAAGTGGTGTCAGGCATTGTTGTGTCTGGTGGCACCGTGTCGATTCCGTAGAAATTAGTGTCTGCAGGGATTATATAGGTTGTTGTATCAATCAATATTTGTGACCAGGCAATATTAAAGGTGTCCGTGCCCCCAATTATAATCGTATTTGGTATGGAGGTGGTATCCGTAATGGTATCCCTGCGGGTAAAACAAATCGTATCTGGAAAGTAGATGGTTCTTATTGTATCTATGATCACATTATCATGAGGAATATAATAGAGCGTATCCAAGCCATATGGTGTTACAATATCATACGATGGTAATGTTTCCACATTGAAAGGCGTAATGATCTCATTATTACAACCAAATAAGGTTGTATCTGCCTGGGTTGTATCATGCTGTTCAGACATTACAATGGTAAATGTTGAGTCAACTATTGTGTCTAATTCGGGGATAATGCAATATTCATAGATGATAATTGTTTGCCCCGTATTATAAATGTCTGTGTCCATTTCCATTCCGAACCAATGCGTTAGATCTCCTGTAATGTGTATAGTATCTTCAGTTGGTACAGGTGGAACTGTATCAGCATCAAAGGTTAGCATGTCAGCAGGATAATATGCCTCAAAGGTAGTATCACATGTAATAGTATCACCTGCCTTAAAGAAAAAAGTGTCAGGCGGGAAGATTGCCGTATCTGCGTCTACAAAGAGGGTATCATAATAAACATAAAAGGTGGTATCAATAGCTTTTGTTATATTGGTATCCCCCAGGTCCCATACCCATACATCTGGAGGACCCTTAGAGGTATCTCTTATTTGCACTCTCCATCCACCAGACAATAAGGAGTCTTCGTAACAAAAATGCTCATCATCAGTCCAGAGGCTGTCTTTAAACGGCTTGAAAGAGAATACAGGCTTAGGAGCCAATACCTCGATCAGGCTGTCTTTAACAAGCATCTCAGATTCACAGCCATTAAATTTTGCAATAAGCGATACATCAAAAAAGCCAATATCTGACTGGTAGGTATATGGTGGGTTTTGTAGGATGTCTGTACCGTCATCACCAAAATCCCAGGCCCATTCATTAGCAAAGCTGGAAGAGAGGTCTGCAAACTCTGTGCTAAAAGGATGACAGCCAACCGTATCACTCACTGTAAAGTCCACAAATGGAACCATTCCTGCATCAACAGTACATGGTCCATTATCGACAAGGCACATGGCAGTCTGAGACATTGTAATGGTATCACTGCACCCCAATGAGGTGGTAATGGCCAGGGTTACGGTAAAACTTCCCGTATCCACATAAATATGGGTGGGGTTCCTATAGGTACAATAGGTCAAACAGTCGTTGGTGCTGTCAGGGATTGCACTGTCACCACCTAATATAGTATAATAATCACCAAGAGCATTGGTGTCTCCAAAGTTCCAATACCACGAAACAATGCTGTCATTGATCAAGGTGGTATCATAAATACTAAGGTCAAAGAAATGCACTTTCAGTGGAATACATCCTTCTGCAATTAAAGGTTGCTGCAAGTCGGAGATGTCCATAATGGTATCAGCAATAAATTCAGCGATCGGCTTCGTAATACAAATAAGGTCATCTATTCTCAGCGTATCACTACAGCCATTGGTGTCTTCTACTACCAATGTTACATTATAGCATCCTGTGTCAGTGTATGTCCAGGGAAAGGATTGCACGTTTGTGTCGGGATCCCATGGAGGAAACCACGGTTTATTATCAACGTCCCATTCCCAAATAGCGGCACCGGCAGTGGTGTCAGTAAAGGTAACGGTAAAAGGATGATCACACGCCACTGTGGTATCAACGGTAAACCCTACATTTGGTAAATCATAGACAGATATAAATGCAGTATTGAAGGCCGTATCCGAACAAAGGGTATCACCACTTAAGTTGGTTAATACAGATACCATAGCTACCGTATAAGTCCCAGGCGATGAATAATAATATCCGACATTAGGCCCTGAACTAGATTCAGTATTGAAGGTCACCCCATCATAGGAAAAGTCCCAAGCCCATGTGGATGTTCCTTGAGATGTAGTCGTTGTATCCATAAAGGTGGCGATTAAGGAACCACAGCCCTCTAAGGTTATAGCTGTAAATCCAGCTTGAAATTCATCTACTCTTATGGTCTTGGTAATAGAATCCACGCAACCATTAGCATCTGTAATAAGCAGATCAACAATATAGGTTCCGGCCGCGTTATAGGTATTTGTTGCCGGATTCCCCGTTCCTGTATTTCCATCACCAAAATCCCAGTCCCATGATAATATGGCCCCATCTCCTAAAGTTGAGGCATCCGTAAAAGTTACCAGCTCTCCAGGGTAACAGGATACTACTATGGGGTTACCACCTAAATTAGGTGATACGGTAAAGTCCGCATTAGGTACAGCCCAGTTGGTAATAAGGTTGCTCATAACAATGGTATCTGAACAACCATTGGAGTCCACCACTTCCAATGAAACAGTATATGGACTTGAATTGGATGTTGGGGGATATGTATAACAAGGAGTTGGAGTTCCGCTATTGTCAAATCCTCCATCACCAAAGGTCCAGTTCCAATTGGCTATGCCTGTATCTCCTGGGGTTGAATTGTCTGTGAAGCAGACCTCAAAGGGAGTGCAACCTGAAGTAGCGGTCTGGTTAAAAGAAGCAACTGGCAAGGCAAAAATCGTGATGACCGTATCTGTGGTATTGCAGTTTACAGTACCAGAAGGGTTACAGCCTGCATCATCACATATAGTTAAAGTAACAGTATAGGTGCCAGGTCCCCCAACATTATAGCTATAGGTTGGATTTGGCAGTGTAGATCCGGTAGAGGCATCACCAAAATCCCAGCAAAAGTTTGATCCTACAGAGCCGGCACTGCTAAAAACAATGATAGGCAGATCAGCACAGGCAGTAGAGCTGCTTAACCCAATCTGGGCAACATTTTGTCCAGCAGCCTGCGTAATTCCCAGGAGCGTACTCGTTATTGCCAGTAAACAGGCGATTAATATTTTTCTCAATGAATTCACTTATTCATCAATTTCTGTTTCATTCTCTTCTTGCTCAATTTCAACATCTGACTTCATAAATAGGTTGTAGAAGAACTTTGTTATTTTACTTGGCTCGCTATTCGTACCCATTTCTTTCAGCGCTTTCTCTAGCTTTATTACTTTGCCATTTTTGATGGCAATTACTTCAGATCTTTTAAACTTCTTTAGATCATTCTGCAATACGGCAGCTCCTTCGAAAGTGTTTTCTTCAGGACTCACATAGTAGATATATTCCTTTTTGTATTTAAGCTCCTTAGCCCCCTCTAAGCCTTTGAATGACTTTGAGTCAGGCTTTTTTGGCTTTTCCGACGTGAAAAGCTGTACATTGAAAAAGATCTTTTCTTCCTCTGGGTTGATTGGGCTTGCTCCAGTCCTTTTATCCAAAATCCTAAAGGTTGCGCCAATGGATGCAAAAGCAGTATTGCTATAGCCTCCCTCTATGTAAAAGCCCAAATTGTTATCATACATATATCTCAACCCAACAAAGGCACCAAAATTAAGTCCGTTTTTCTCTGGTTCTAAAAAGGCATTATTCCCCTGGCCGGGCTCCTGGTAATCTCCTTCTACATCATATGGCAGATACTCTTCATTGTTCAAAAAAGGATGTGGAGCTGTAGTGATGGAATAGCCTAATATCACTGATGCGTATAAATCAAATAGCCTTGGAGAAAGGATAAATGATGGATTAAAATAGTGATAGGAACCTTTAATGCCAAAGTTATAATAGGTATGCTTATAATTGGATTTGTTAGATGCAAAATATTGGTTGCTGTCCAGGTAATCGGTTTTATCTCGTACCTTTTCTATAAAATGACCAAAATAACCGCCTACACTAAAATTTCTGTTGAATGCTTTTTCCCCAGATATTGTAAAGGGTGCCGAATAAGTTTCAAGACTTAAGAATGAAACCCCAGCATTAAAAAATAATGATTGCAACTCATATGCGTTGACCATTGGGGGGCTTTCAGCTGCAATTGAAAGGTCAAGCTCTCTAAACTGATTGTTGAGCTTTTCCTGCTCCAGCTCAGCAGGGTCTGTATTGCGAACTTTCCTTGCATTTTCAAGTCTTTTTTCCTTTATTTCATCAATCTCAGCTTCAACCTCTTTAAGAACATCTCTGTACTCTTCAACCATCTCATCTGTCAGGGTGCCTTTCTTTAGCTCAGACCTATAAAAATCCTGCAAGCCATTGAGCTTATCCAAATGCTTGTTAGTGATGTCCAGAGGAGCATTAGAAGATGACTCTTGTGCATAACCCATGTAATTTGGTGTAATTGCCAAAAGGATTACTATAAAGACCGTATAAATGCAAGTTGCTCTCAATGAGTTTCTTTTTGTTATCTGGTAGACAAGACCTGCTTTAAAAAATCCAAATATAAGAATTATTATTTATTCTCCAGATAAACCGATATTATAATATCTGTGAAAATGTTCTGGCTTTATCTCCATATATTCCCATAACATTAAATAAAATCTTGCCATGGGCAGTTTTTATTAGGACATGCCCAGTTCTATCTGAAACAAATCAATATTAAATTATCTTAAGATGCAAATATTTGGAGTAGATAGGCGATTTATTGTTGTGAAATAGGGTAGGCAGGGAGCCGGGTTTAAAATTCTTCCTCTAATCAACAACCTTAGGAAATCACTTTATCAAATTCATCTACAAAGGAAGCAGAGATTGGCAGTAGCTGATTGTCTTGCATGATAAGCTTATATTTTGATACGCGAGACTTAATGTGGTTGATGTTAATACAATAAGAACGATGGATCTGTACAAATCCTGCAGGTAAGTTTAGCAGAAAATCTTTTAAAGAGGTTCTTTCATAAATAGATTCTATTTTCTCTTCGTGGTAAGTTATCAGTACGTAGCGATTCTGGCTTTCTAAATAGTATATCTTGCTTGTGTCTAATCTCAGTCCTGAACTATTGAGGGTAATGATCGCTGGCTCTGGATTCTTTATGGATTCATGTAGCTTTGCCAGGCTTCTCTCCGCTTGATTCTTTTGCATGCTGATGGTTTTGTTGCTCGCTTCAAGTGTTCGGGCAGCTAGCTTTAATCGCGCATTTGTAATGGATAATCGCCACAAGAAAAGGATTAGGCCGAATATGCCTATTGTTCCTCCAACAAATAAATTTCTCTGGTTTTTGATTTGGGCTTTTTTAATCTCATTCTCTTTGTCGAGAAGTTTAATTTTTGCTTCTCTGTTCTCTATTTCAAGCTGGGCTTCCTTTTTTATAATGGCATTTTGAACTTCCTGCTTATAAACACTGTCACGCATACTTATGTAGAGCTCGTGCATTTTTAGGGCCTCCTTATAATTATCCTCCTCCTTTAGCACATTATGGAGAAGTTTTGATGTATTCCTTATGATCGCTGGTAACCCAAGCTCTTTGGATATGTTAAATGATTTTGTTGCCAGCTTTTTGGCCTCTTTGATTAATCCCTGATCTAGTTTTATCCGTCCGATATTGTTTAAGGCAATCGCGATGCCTAGCTTGTTCCCTGTTTCTTCTCTTATTGCCAGTGCTTTGTTATAATATTTTAATGCCTCCCCTGCATTGCCCATACTTTCATAAGCATTTCCAATATCAGTGAACGAATAAGCTATCCCATCCTTATCTTGAATTTTCTCTTTTATTATTAATGCCTCCTGGAAATATTCTAACGCTTTTTCTTCATTGCTCTCTGTCCTATATATAGCACCAATATTGTTCAAAGCAGAGGCCATGCCCTCTTTATATCCTATTTCTTTACACATTTTATAAGAGCGTTGGTAGTATTCCAATGCCAAGGAGATGTCATCCTGATGGCTATAGATAGCCCCTATATTTGTTAATGAGCTGGCTATAAGTTCTTTAGAGCCTATTTCTTCTTCAATTTTAAGGGATTTATGATAGAATTCCAGCGCCTTGGCACTATCCCCCTGATTTACATATATATATCCAATATTGTTAAGTGATAAGGCCATCCCTTCCAGATGTTCTAAGGCTTCATATAATTTGAGGGCTTGTGTATAATAATCCAGGGCTATAGAAATATCTCCCTTTATGTCGTGTACATAAGCGATATTGCTAAGGGCACTGGCCAACCCCACTCTGAATACTTTTTTTTCTGCATTATTTATATAGGACTTTGCGAGGTTTTTTTCTGCAATGGACTTTGCAAATTCAGATAACTTCTTAAGGGTATCTATATCAAAGGCATATAAAAGTTCTGACAAGTCAATATAGGCAAGGCAAAGGGAGGTGTCGTATTTGCTCTCCTTTATTACCAGGTTTAATGAGTCAATCTGCTTTTGAACTTCCGGGCTGAATTGAGCAATTGAATCCGTATTTAACGGCCCAAGGAGCAATAAGATGGCGAAAGTATGTTTTAACGAGTTCATTTGAATGTAAGCTCAAAATTATCAGGAATCAATAACAAGTAAATCCTGAATCCCTAAAGTTTTACCGAAAATGACAATTCAACACATGGTCATTTACCATGCCAATGGCCTGCATAAATGCATAACATATGGTGCTTCCAATAAATTTAAACCCTCGCTTCTTTAGATCATTACTCATTAAATCAGATTCAACAGATTTCGCAGGTATTTCTTGCATTGAAGTCCACTTGTTTTTAATCGTTTGCTGATTTGTAAAGCTCCAAATATATTTGTCAAAGGTTCCAAACTCTTTTTGAACTTCAAGAAATGCAGAAGCATTACTTACGGCAGCCCTTATCTTTAATTTATTCCTTATTATTCCTTTATCATTTAAAAGTTCCTGTACTTTACCCTCATTGAATTTTGCAATTTTCCTTGCATCAAATTTTGCAAAAGCATTTCTAAAGTTCTCCCTTTTTTTAAGCACAATGATCCAACTCAGGCCTGCCTGGAAAGTATCTAATATAATCGCTTCAAAGATCTTTTGATCATCATGAACCGGTACACCCCATTCATAGTCATGATAATTTTGGTAAATTGGATCATCTCCAACCCATTCACATCTTTTCAATACTTAATCTTTTGATTTGTTTATGATTCCGGCAAGCATCAAGACTAGATAGCATTTAACTCCTGGCTTCTTTTAATTTCCAAACTCTGAAATAAATTTGATCCTGACCAGCCTTATTTGTTCCTCAGTAAAGCCGTATTCTTCAAACTCTTCAATGGCCTTCTCGATAGAATCACCCTCCTCTTCCTTAAAATATTCCATGATCTCTTCTGCGTGCTCTTGGTCCATATTACTCATCAGGTAATAGCTAATATCTAATCTCGTGCCTGAAGATACTATTCGTTCGAGCTCAGTGATAAGCTCTTCCATTGTTACACCTTTGGCCTTGGCAATATCGTCCAAGGGTAATTTCCTGTCAATGCTTTTTATGATGTAAACTTTTAAGCCAGATTTATTTACAACAGATTTAACCACCATGTCAATAGGCCTTTCAATTTCATTTTCTTCTACATAATTGGCGATCAGTTCAATTAAGGGCTTTCCGAATTTGCTCGCTTTTCCTGGCCCTACACCAGATATCTGACACATCTCTTCCATGGTGATGGGAAACTGTATCGTCATATCCTCCAGCGATGGATCGCCAAACACAATATAAGGAGGGACGCCCTTGCTTTCTGCGATCTGTTTTCTGAGGTCCTTTAACATGGAAAAAAGCATGGTATCGATTCCGCCACCCTTTTGTTCACTTAAAATCATCTCCCCACCATCAGCACCTATATCTTCATATTCATGATCCTTGGCTACCATAACCGAGAATGGCTTATTAAGAAAATTATGCCCCGCTTCAGTGAGGCTTAATAATCCATAATGTTCAATAGCCTTTTTTAAAAACCCAAGTATTAAAGCCTGCCTGATTACAGCATTCCAGTGTGCTTCGTCATAATCAGCGCCACCATTGAATTCTTCCAAAGTATCATGTTTATATGATTTTACTTCCGTGGTGGTTTTTCCAATCAATACGTTCACCACATGCTTGATCTTGAACTTCTCTTTTATTGCCAGTATTGTTTTCAAGGCAAGGAAGACATTATCCATGGCTTCAAAGCGTTCTTTTGGATTTAGGCAATTATCACAATTATTGCAATTGTCTTTTGGGTAGGTTTCCCCAAAATAATGCAAGAGCTGTTTCCGGCGACACATAGCTGATTCTGCATAGGCTACTGTTTCTAGGAGTAATTGCCTGCCTACCTCCTGCTCTGCGACAGGTTTTCCTTTCATGAACTTCTCCAGCTTTTCAATGTCTTTATACTGATAAAAGGCAATACACTTACCTTCACCGTCATCTCTTCCAGCCCTTCCCGTCTCTTGATAATAACCCTCCAGGCTTTTGGGGATATCATAATGAATAACAAAGCGAACATCTGGTTTGTCTATCCCCATGCCAAAGGCGATTGTGGCAACAATTACATCTATATTTTCCATCAGGAAGTCGTCCTGTGTTTTTGCTCTTAAAGCTTGCTCCATACCAGCATGATAGGGCAATGCCTTTATACCATTTACCTTTAAGGTCTCGGCAATCTCCTCAACTTTCTTTCTGCTCAAGCAATAGATAATCCCTGATTTTCCTTGATTATTTTTTATATGCCGTATAATCTCCTTTATCGCATTTGCCTTTGGCTTTACTTCATAGTAGAGGTTAGCCCTGTTGAAGGAGGACTTGAAAACTTTAGTGTCTCCCATGGCGAGGTTTTTCTGAATGTCTTGCTGTACTTTTGGAGTAGCTGTGGCGGTAAGCGCCATTATCGGAACCTTGCCTATCGCTTCAATGATGGTCCTTAACCTTCGGTATTCTGGCCGGAAATCATGGCCCCATTCAGAAATGCAATGAGCTTCGTCAATCGCAAAGAAAGAGATTTCAATGTTCTTGAAGAAGTCAATGTTCTCTTGTTTGGTTAGCGATTCAGGTGCTACATAAAGCAATTTCGTTTTTTTTCCCAGGAGATCTTGCTTCACAAGGGCAAGCTCAGGCTTTGTTAGCGATGAATTCATAAAATGGGCAATGCCATCCTCAGAACCATAGCCCCTCATCGCATCGACCTGGTTTTTCATAAGTGCTATCAGTGGAGAGACAATGATCGCTGTACCATCATTGATTAAGGCGGGTAGCTGATAACATATTGATTTGCCACCTCCCGTAGGCATAATAACAAATGTATCCTTCTTCTTAAGGATATTATGTATTACCCCTTCTTGCTGGCCCTTAAAGTTTGAAAAACCAAAATATTCTTTCAGATGTTCGTTCAGGCTAAGTAATGCAGTTTCGGTCATTTTAGTTCTTGCACAAAATATTGGAGTTCACGCTTCTTGAAAGGAAAGTTTAATAATTTGATCACTATTTAATTATAAAAAATAAAGGTAATAGAGAATTTTTCAATTTAAAAGGATTCCTAAGTAAATATATAAAAATTCGTACGAAAGGCGAAAAAAAATAGACGAATACAAATTACTTTTATTGCTTATAAAAGTAATATTTAAATAGTTATGGAAATTTTAGTATTAATTTTGAGCTGTGGTAGAAAAAGATTTTGAAGAAAATGAAGATGGTGATGAGATGTCCTTTTTGCAACATCTTGAAGCATTAAGGTGGCATCTGATACGATCAGCAATAGCAATTTCGGGCTTTGCTGTCCTGGCATTCCTTAACAAGGGGTTTGTTTTCGACACCATTCTTCTGGGCCCCAAAAACCCTGACTTTTTAACCTACCGGGTCATGTGCTCTATTTCAGAGGTCATCTGTATCACAGAACTTCCTTTTATTCTGATGAATATCAGTATGTCCGGACAGTTTACAAATCATATTTTTGTTTCGGCAATTGCTGGATTTATCATTGCTTTTCCCTATGTTTTCTGGGAAATTTGGAGGTTTGTTAAACCGGCCTTATATAATAAGGAAAGCAAGCATGCCAGGGGAGTGGTGTTCTTCAGCTCCTTGTTATTTATGTCAGGAATTCTCTTTGGCTATTATGTGATTGCTCCCTTGGCAGTTAATTTTCTCGGCTCCTATCAAGTGAGTGAACTGGTGGCCAATCAAATAAACCTTAGTTCATACATTACCACCGTTGCCAGCATCTCTTTTGCTTGCGGTGTAGTGTTTGAGCTTCCAATAATTACCTATTTCCTTACCAAAGTTGGCATCTTGACCCCTGAATTTATGAAAACATATAGAAAACATGCCTTGGTCATTACCCTTATTTTATCGGCGATCATAACTCCCCCTGATGTTATCAGTCAGGTTCTTGTGGCTATGCCTCTGCTTTTGCTGTATGAGGTTAGTATTGTTGTTTCACGAATAGTGATCAAAAAGCAGCAATAAGTTCAGGCCAGAAAGATCCAGATTCCGTAAAAAAGATCATTTCCTTCTTTCTATTGTATATGTTATCAGCTCAACAAGTGAGTCTTTTGCTGGACTTTCCGGAATATCATTAAGCAAATGCAAGGCTTCATCCTTAAACTGGTGCATCTTGTCAGTTGCATATTCGATTCCGCCATGCTCTTGAACAATCTGAATAACTTCCGCAACCTTCCTGGGGTTCTCGCTATGATTCTTAATGATATTAATGATGTGCTTTTTTTCTTTTTGGCTTACATGGTTGAGCACGTAGATTAAGGGCAAGGTCATCTTCTTCTCCTTGATATCAATACCCGTAGGCTTTCCTATGTCTCCATTCAAGTTATAATCAAAAAGATCATCCCTTATCTGAAAAGAAAGGCCAATTACCTCACCGAGCTTCCTCATTTTTTCAATCATCTCTTCATCAGCACCTGCCGATGCAGCTCCACAGGCACAGCATGAGGCAATCAGGGATGCTGTTTTCTGGCGAATGATCTCATAGTATATGGGTTCCTCAATATCTAGCTTCCTGGCTTTCTCTATCTGCAAGAGCTCCCCCTCACTCATCTCCCTTACTGCGTCTGTGACAATCTGTAAAAGTCTGTAGTCCTTGTTTTCCATGGAAAACAAAAGGCCTTTGGATAAGAGGTAGTCACCTACCAGCACCGCTATTTTATTTTTCCATAGTGCATTCACTGAGAAAAATCCCCTTCGCTCCTGTGAATCATCAACCACATCGTCATGGACCAGTGTAGCGGTATGCAAAAGCTCAATCAGCGTAGCTGCCCTATAGGTTGATTCAGTGGTGTCTCCACAGATCTTTGCGGATAAAAAAACAAAAATAGGCCGTAGCTGCTTTCCTTTTCTCTTAACGATGTAGTGGGTGATCTTGTCGAGCAAAGGAACAGAACTCTTCATGGAAGCCCTGAACTTAGGCTCAAATGCTTCAATCTCCTTAAGGATGGGAGCTTTTATTTTTTGGATGGTTTTCTTTGACAATGCAAATAGATCAAATGATTAATAAAGCGCTTCCGGATTTTTTAATAATTTTGCCCCTCTCAGTTTGTAGCGATAAAACAAAAAGATTAATATGCAAATTAAAGACTTTTTTCAAAATGAAGGTAAGGAGATTACTGTTAGCGGTTGGGTTGCCAACAGGCGCGACAGCAAAACGCTTGTCTTTATTGTTCTTCGCGATGGTTCTGGCTTTGCTCAATGTGTGGTAAATAAGGATGAGGTAGGGGAAGAGCTTTTTGAAACGGCAAGGTCCCTTTCCATAGAATCTTCAGTTGAGCTCAGCGGAATAGTTGTTAAGGATGAAAAACAATTAG
>JYMV01049043.1_pt1 | contig 15010 bp, 15 predicted proteins | sample 338911 | NCBI WGS metagenome assembly JYMV01 (sample SAMN03354496, study PRJNA234377) | hydrothermal vent metagenome | biome: Deep sea; feature: Hydrothermal plumes at the Eastern Lau Spreading Center, Western Pacific Ocean; material: Seawater | place: Tonga | collected 2009 | depth 2000 m m
TTACTTAGCGAGGTTGAAATAATATGGATTTAATGGTTTGGTAATTAGTTGCTATGTTGCGCAAGTTTTCTTCACCAGTTTCTTGATCTATGCGCCCTTGATTTAGATCTTTAGTTTGCTCTGCATACATTTTTTTTAATGTATCTAGCGTTGCACTTATCTCATAGACTGTTGGGTTGTTTGAATCGGCCCAATCTTGAGGTAATGTATGAGGATATTTAGGAACAAACTCAATGAGTTTTTCATCATCCTCAAACATGTGCAATTAAGCAGTTAGACTTGCGAATAACAATGGTAATTGTTCTGGCAATCTTTCAACATTCTCAATAACTGTGTAATTGTTTTCACCAAAGATTCTCTTAACATACGAATCAGCTTGTGGATCTAACGTTAAACAATAAGTTAGAACACCTGTTGAATACAATTCTTCTACAGCTTTCTTGGTATCAAATCGTAAGTGTTGCGGATCTGTCTCGTCAATATCTGCCGGCTCACCATCAGTAACTAACAAAATTAACTTGCGCTTTTCTTGCTGCTTGTGTAGATGTGTGCCTGCATGACGAAGCGCTGCACCCATACGAGTAGATAAACCACCCTGCATACCCGCAAGGCGAGCCTTAGCCTCATCATCAAAATGCTGATTAAAATCTTTAAAGCGGAAATACTGCACATCATGACGACCATCGGATGCAAAGCCATGTAGTGCGAACGGATCTCCAATACCTTCAATCGCTGTTGAAACTAAAGTTGCTGCTTCACGAGTAAGTTGTAAAATAGTTTTATCACTATCACCAACCATTTCATTAGTGGATTCGGAAAGATCGAGCAATACAACTACTGATAAATCCCTAGTATTAAGTACATTACGCATAGTAATACGAGGACTAGGCTGGTCACCCATGCGAATTGCGATCATAGCATCGATCGCAGCATTAAGATCAACCTCATCACCATCTTCAAGTCCACGCTTACGTTGAACACCAGCTGGTGATAATAAATCAATAATTTGTCGAATTCTATGCGCAATAGGCTTATGCTCTAATAAGATTGCATCAATATCCTCTGGATTTCCTTTGGTTGCTCGACGCTCATAAACTGTCGCCCAGTCAGGACGATGCAATTGAATTTGGTAATCCCACTCATGATAATGGAATGGATCAGAAATTGGCTCTTTACCCCACTCTTCATTAAATGAACGGGCGGTATCTGTTAAGTCATCTTCATAAAAACGCATTAAATCTTTACAGATCCATACTTCTTGAGCATCATCACCAGCCAATTCACAATCAACTTCATGTGCCATCATCAACGGACTAACTTCATAGCGAACTTGAGCTTTACTAGCTGCCATATACTCAATACCTAGATCCCAGTTGATATCTTCATAATGCCAAATAATTCTATTGTCATCACGATAATCAATGCGATATCGCTCTAGAATTCTCAAACTAGGGATTTCTTTCCGGCCTTCAAAAATATTATAAAGCTCAACACCCATCAGCCAGGAAAAATGATTGTCATCTTGGTTTTCTTCAATCTTACTGTGGAATTTTTCTGCGAATTTATTCAGTTGCTCGTCACCACCTTTTACCTCTGAATCTAATAGTTGTAGAGCAAACCCCTCAAGGATATCCATGGTATTGTGCTCTGAAGGCTCATCATGTTCTAACAGCATTAATGAGCGCCACAATTTTTTCAAACCCGGGAATTCTTGTACAGCTTTATACTCAACGCGCGCATCTTCAAGTAGACCAATAAAGAACATTTGAGCAGGACTAAGTTGCTCTGCTGACATGGACTTACTGGTATACATCATGTGTGAAGCCATATGCGCTACAGTCGCACGATACACTTCTAAGCCCGCAACACCTACAACATCATCTAATGCATCAGGTACATACATAATTCGATCCTCGACATAAGGTCTAAAATCGGCAAAATCAGCACCAGTCGGACGAATAAAGAAATCACGACCCCATAAAGCTCTTAAATAAAAATTCAGCTTGCGTTGCACTCTAACAAACAATACACCACGACGCTCTTTTTCAAGCATCGCACGAGAATCAGCAGAGTCTAGTGAAAAATAAGAGGTAAGATTTTTAAAATCTCGACGATATGCTTTTGCACCAAATTGAGACCATCTACGCAAACCACTTAACGTTAATTTTGAAAGCAATTCATCAATATTTATCAACATTGGGCGTAAGCCGCGAGCAGCTGTTGAAGCTAATTGATGAATCATGGTTAAGTAGCCACGAACCAATTGAGCATCGCCCAAATGTCTAGAAACTACTGGAAGTGTCGATAACAACAAAGAGATTACCTCACCCGAAGTAAGCGACGACGTTTTTAAAGCTGAGGTAACACAGTCAGGAATAATATCTTCACCACATTCTTTTGCAATTTGTGGCATTACTTCTAAATAAGTAATAACTAAGTCATTACCCTTTCCTAGGCTGCATAATGATTTAGCACCATCCAAGTAATCTCTTAAACCTGCTGGCGAAATAACACGAGCAGCATCTTGAAATGTTGCATCTAAAACGCTTCTTACTTCTGGCGCAATTTTTTCTAGAAACTCTGCGTAATCTTCAAGTACAACTTTTGACATAATAAACCACCTTGATCAACAACCTCAAATCAAACTTATTGAGTTATTAACTCAATAAGGCCTCTTATCATTAAAGACTAATATTATCAGCCGAAAAACGTTTGTACAGCAGCATGAAGCGTGTCGCGCATATCTGCATCATCGGTTAGAGGGGTAATCATAGTCATACTACAAGCTGATTCAGGGTTAACACCTTTGGCAATTAACTGACCTGCATATACCAACAAACGAGTAGAGATACCTTCATCTAAACCATGGCCTTTAAGATTACGAGCACGATGTGCAATTTGAACTAATTTTTCAGCCATCACTTTATCGACACCAGATTCTTTTACAACAATTGCAACTTCTAAATCTGTCTCAGGATAATCAAAGTCAAGTCCGCCAAAACGCTGCTTAGTTGATTGCTTTAAATCTTTCATTAAACTTTGGTAGCCAGGGTTATATGAAATTACCAATTGAAAATCAGGGTGCGCTTTAACCAGTTCGCCTTTTTTGTCTAATGGCAATTCACGACGGTGATCTGTTAATGGGTGAATAACAACAGTTGTATCTTGACGTGCTTCAACAATTTCATCTAGATAACAAATTGCACCAATTCGTGCAGCTGTTGTTAATGGGCCATCTTGCCATTTTGTACCATCTTTATCAAGCAAGAAGCGTCCAACCAAATCAGAAGCAGTCATATCTTCATTACAAGCAACACTAATAAGTGGTCTGCCTAACTTCCAAGCCATGTATTCAACAAAACGAGATTTACCACAACCTGTTGGACCTTTAATCATCATTGGCATGCGCACATCATATGCCGACTGATAAAGCTCTACTTCATCTTTGACAGACTCATAATACGGCTCATCTTTAATAATGTATTGATTTGGATCTACTTTTATTTCAGACATAATATTTTCCTTATATGATTTTTATTTTTATTCGTCTTCATCATCAGTTTCAGATTCACCTGACCAGCCAGAATCATTTGCCTTCTGGATGGCAACATCATGAATATGCTGATGACGCTTTCGCAATTCTGGCGGCAAGTGTACAGCTAAACAACCGTATTTATCCCACTCATCGTTAACCTTTTGCAACAAAGCATCAATGCCCGCTAAATTCCAACCTTCACAAGTCTCTGTTTCTTCGATAAGGCCAAAAACCCAACCATCTCTGATAATTTTACCAATAGAGGTCATGCCACCATTGATTTCATTATTAATACCGACATATGTTTTTGGCTTGTTCATTGTATTTTGTATTTTGTATTATTTTATTTTATTTTTGTCTTTAAAAGTCTGATTACAAACCTTTAAAGACAAAAAAACCCCAACCAAATTAAAAGTTAGGGTTTTTTTTACTAACTACTTAGCAAGCTATTAAACCGTTTTACCACGGTAAATAACCATTGAAGCACCCGCACATTGTGCGAAGTTGTCTAAACCTAACAAACGAACATGGTTGCCCGGATGTGCAGCATGACAGCTTTCTAGCTCAGCTAGAATTGCATCAACGTCTGTTTCACCAAACATTGGTAGCTTCCACATATACCAGTATGAACCAGAAGCGTGCTCTGGCTCAGTGTGCTCGATACTTGGATTCCAACCTTTATCAACAATATATTGAATTTGCTGACGCGTTTGCTCAGTATTCATTGTAGGTAGGTATGAGAAAGTCTCAAATTTACGACTTTCAGTGTTACTTAAACTTGAAATATAATCTTGCATATTATTGCTCCTTATTTTATTAGCTTAACAAGGTGTTTTATCAACACCTTGTTGTAAATACTTTACTTGTGCGCTGCGTCAATCTTGTCAACTGTATCGAATTCAAACTTGATTTCTTTCCAAGTTTCCATTGCGATAGCAAGTTCTGGACTGTGCTTAGCTGCTGCTTGTAAAATATCTTTACCTTCTTTCTCAAGCTCACGACCCATGTTACGCGCTTCAACACAAGCTTCAACCGCTACACGGTTTGCTGCTGCGCCTGCTGCGTTACCCCACGGGTGACCTAACGTTCCACCACCAAACTGTAATACAGAATCGTCACCGAAAATGTTTACTAGTGCTGGCATGTGCCATACGTGAATACCACCAGAAGCTACTGGGATTACACCCGGCATAGCACCCCAATCTTGGTCAAAGAAGATACCGCGTGAACGATCTTCTTTAATGTATGAATCACGCATAATGTCGATCCAACCTAAAGTAGCCTCACGGTCACCTTCAAGCTTACCTACAACAGTACCTGAATGTAAATGATCACCACCAGACAAACGTAAGATCTTAGTCAATACGCGGAAATGGATACCGTGATGCGGGTTACGATCTAATACAGCGTGCATTGCACGGTGAATGTGTAATAACATACCGTTATCTTGACACCATTGTGCTAACTGTGTATTTGCAGACCAACCACCAGTAATGTAGTCATGCATAATGATCGGAGAACCGATTTCTTTAGCATATTCAGCACGCTTCATCATTTCATCAGAAGTTGGGGCTGTTACGTTTAAGTAGTGACCTTTTTTCTCACCAGTTTCAGCTTCAGCTTTATCGATTGCTTCTTGTACGAAGTCAAAACGAGCTCTCCAACGCATGAATGGCTGTGAGTTAACGTTTTCATCATCTTTCGTGAAGTCTAAACCACCACGAAGACCTTCATAACATGCACGACCGTAGTTCTTAGCTGATAAACCTAATTTAGGCTTAATAGTACAACCAAGCAATGGACGACCATACTTATTCATGATGTCACGCTCTAACTGGATACCTTGCGGTGGACCATTACAAGTCATTACATATGCAATTGGGAATCTGATGTCTTCTAGTCTAAGTGCACGTAAAGCTTTAAAGCCGAATACGTTACCAACTAAAGAAGTCATTACGTTTACAACTGAGCCTTCTTCAAAAAGGTCAATTGGGTATGCGATAAATCCATAAAAACATGAATCGTCGCCTGGTACATCTTCGATCGCATAACAACGACCCTTGTAGTGGTCAAGATCTGTTAAAAGATCTGTCCATACTGATGTCCAAGTACCTGTAGAAGACTCAGCTGCAACTGCTGCTGCTAACTCTTCACGAGGAACACCGTCTTGTGGTGTAATTTTAAAACATGCTAGGATATCCGTATCTAACGGTGAATAATCCGGCATCCAATAAGTTTCGCGGTACTCCTTTACGCCCGCATCATAAGTCTTAGCCATTTAAAGCTCTCCTTTCATTAAAAGAACCACCATGTTACAATAACTTTTATATAATGTAAAATAATATTTATTTAGTTAATAATAAGATTTAGTTATGATTAATTACACATTAAAACAGCTGTATAGTTTTGAGGCTGTCATCCGAACTAAAAGCTTTACAAAGGCCAGCAAAGAGCTATTTGTAACTCAACCTGCTGTATATATGCAGGTGCAGCAATTATCAAAAAATATTGGATCAGACTTAATTAGAACTAATGGTAAGTTAATTATACCAACATTCATTGGTACGAAGCTTTACCAAACCTGTTTAGATGTCATCAGTACACTTGAAAGCTCGCGCTCAGAAATTGAGCAAACCCTTAATCCAGATTCTGGTCACTTGCAAATTGCTGTTGCCACGACAACCAACTCCTTCGTAAGTCGAATATTGGCAAAATTTAAAAATAAATACCCAAAGATGACTTTTCATCTAGAGGTTACAAATAGAAAATTACTATTAGAAAAGTTGAACAATCATTCTGCCGATTTGGTTATTATGGGTGAACCGCCCTCTGACCTTCCCTTAGAAACTCAACCATTCATGGAAAACCCCTTAATTGCCATTGCTCATCCTGATCACCCATTATTAGCCAATAAAAAAAATAGTATTAAAACTTTGGTAAAGGAGACACTAATTACCAGAGAACAAGGTTCAGGCACTCGAATCACCATTGAGCGAATCACTGGCATGAAATTTAATTCAGATATTGAGATCAACTCCAATGAGGCGATTATTGAGGCGGTTCAAGCTGGACTAGGCATTGGATTTGTATCAAAGCACACGGTTAAGCTTGAATTAGAAAATGATATTATCAAACAACTTAATGTGGATAACTTTCCGATAACTCGTCATTGGTATGTTGTTCATCATTCAAAAAACAAACTGTCTCCAATTGCTCAGCGCTTTAAAGATTTTATTATCGACAACAGTGATTTGTAATTAAATCAGTTAAATACGACAGTTTTATTATTACAAATTATAACGCGATCCTCAAAATGCTGTCACAAATCCTTAGGAATGATGCACCTCTTTAATATTACCAGTATGCTCAAAGATACACTGACCAACTTTAGCCGCCAATCCATGTGCATCTGGACAAGAAATCAATAATCGATAAACACTTATGTGCGATATTCTGCGTTAATCTTAACGTAATCATAAGAGAAGTCTGTTGTCCAAACACTCTCAACCAAATTACTTTGTCCTATGTTAATGGTAATGGTGATATCTTCTTTGGCCATTTCAGCACTACCCGCTGCTTCAGTATAGCTCTCATCTGGCTCACCAGCTTTAACAATGCTGACAGAGTTTAATGAGATATTAATATCTTCAATACTCAAGTTATCAATATTGGCACGACCTACTGCTGCCAAAATACGACCCCAATTAGCATCTGAGGCAAATAATGCAGTTTTAACTAATGGAGAATGGGCAACGGTATAAGCTACCTCTAAGCAATCATCATTAGATTCACCACCCTTTACACATACCTCAACAAATTTAGTTGCACCCTCACCATCTTTAATAATCTGGTGCGCTAAAGATTGCGCCACTTCATTTAGCACCTGCTGAAACTCAGCCATACAATCAGCTAACTCGACACCACTTTTAGCAGTGGCACTCAGTGTACAAGCATCGTTAGTCGAAGTATCCCCATCAACAGTAATCCGATTAAACGACTGATTAACAGCCTTAGTCAAGCACTCTTGTAGTTGTGCTTGAGTGGCGCCAATATCAGTAAAAATAAAACTAAGCATGGTAGCCATATCAGGGCGAATCATACCGGACCCTTTGGCAATACCGGTAATACTAACCACCTTACCATTCACTTCAAAAGTTTTAGAATGGGTTTTTTCTACTAAGTCCGTGGTCAAAATACCCTTAGCAACCATCCCAAGATTATCAGCAGAAAGTTGGTCAGTTGCCAGAGGGACACTTGCTTCAAATTTTGAAATATCTAACTGTTGACCAATCACACCGGTTGAAAATGGCAATACCTGCTCAAGCTTAATACCAAGTTCATTCGCAAGTATTTTACAAGTTGTGACTGTATTTTGCATGCCTTGCGTGCCCGTACCAGCATTAGCATTGCCACTGTTAATCAATAATGCCAAAGGCGAATATTGTAAGTGATTTTTAGCTACAAGTACAGGAGCGGCGCAGAATACATTTTGAGTAAATACGCCAGCTGTTGTTGTACCTTCTGTTAAATGAATAATAGACAAATCCAATGCGTCATCATTTTTAATCTGTGCATTGATAGCTGCACTGCTAATGCCTTTAATATTTAACAATGTATTACTCATGCTCAATAAAATCCTTAATAGTTAAGGGGTATTTTACTGACTTAAGAAGATCTAGAAGATTTTTTATCCAAGTACTGGAACACAACCATTAGTAGCGCACCAAATACAACCATTATTAATGCTGGCACAGCAGCGCGCTCGTACAAACCCTCAGCACTTAGCTCGTAGGTTTGAATAGCGAGCGTATCCCAGCCAAATGGTCGCAGAAGATAAGTTGCTGGCAATTCTTTCATCACGTCCACTGACACCAGCAAACCACCCGCTAGAATACCGGGTGTCATCATTGGTAAATACACCTGCCAGATTAGTCGCAAACGCGATGCACCTAACAAGCGTGCACTTTGAGTAAAGACAGGTTTAATTTGCTGAGCGCTAGCCTCAATCGAACTATAAGCAATTGCCATAAAGCGTGACACATAAGCGAACAACAACAATGTAATCGAGCCATAGATAATATGATTAATACTTTCACCACCAAAATGAATATTAATGATTGAAATTTGATTAATTCCATACAACAAACCCACCGCCATCACAGAGCCTGGCAATGCATAGCCTAACGTCGCTAACCGAATCACACTCTTAAGCCAAATACTGGCCTGTTTACATCCACTTGGTAATGCCAAAATAGTAGCAAGTGTTACAGTGATTAGCGCAGCAGAAATTGTTAAGATAGAAGTTGAGGCAATTAAATCAAAATACTTGGCACTCCACTCATCCGCAACGGACGACCAACCCCAAATAACGAGTTGTAACATCGGCATAGCGAAAGACAGCATAAACACACCAAAAACAAATAGACTTATTAGCCAGGCTGTTAACCCTGTTGCTTGATACGGCTTTTTATTAGTAACGTCAGAAGAATAGTATTTAGCCTGGCCACGTGATTTTTTCTCAAAATAAATTAATAAAAATGCCACCAAAACTAGCAAAGAAGCCAGCTGAGCAGCCACTTCAATAGATCTAAAATCGCCCCAAGCAGAGTAAATCGCTGTGGTAAATGTATCGTAATTAAACAAACTTACCACACCAAAATCTGCCAAAGTTTCCATTAAAGTAACCAGTACGCCCGCTGCTACTGCAGGTCGGGCCAATGGCAACGAAACCTGGAAAAATACACGTAATGGACTAGCACCTAACAATCTTCCGGCCTCAATCATATTGAGCTTTTGACGCTTAAAAGATGCTCGCGTCATCATATAAACATACGGATAAAAAACCAATACAAAGGTAAGGATGATCGCCCACGATCCTGCTCTAACATCAAACCCAGGCAGTCCAAGCGCCTCGCGCATCCATACTTGCGCATAGCCTGAATAATCAAATACACCTAGATATACAAATGCCAATACATAAGCAGGAATAGCAAATGGTAAGAACAACGCCCACTCTAGCCATTTTCTACCCGGAAACTCTACCATCACCACCAAGTATGCCAGCACAGTACCAAGCAGCATAACACCAACACCAACACCAAGTAACAACACAAGCGTTGAACTAATTAATCCAGATAAGATGTTTTCAGAAAAATGCGCCCATAATTCATGCTCAGGCAAAGCCCAAGAAAAAGCCACTACAAAGATTGGCATTGCTACCAATAAAGCAATAATGCTTATCCATATCTTTGATTTAATGCATTTCTCTTTCAACATTTATCCTTAATTATTGCTCATTATTTTAAAACAACAAAACCCAAGACTCTGCCAAGCCTTGGGTTGTGATTGATCTTTGTAAGATTATCTATATCCTTTTATTTGCATTAATCTTACCGCCCTAGCTTGCAGTAATCCTGCTTGAGATAAGTTCATTTCATCTTGCTTGAATGATCCCCATGCAGATACCACATCATCAGAAGCAACTTTCTGATTAGCTGGATATTCTTTATTTAAAGAGCCGTAAATAACCTGAGCTTTTGCAGATGACAACCACTCTAACAACTGAACCGCACCTTCTTTATTTGACGCATGTTTAGTTACTCCAGCGCCAGATACATTTACATGTACACCTGTTGTGTCTTGGTTAGCCCAAAATAACTTTAACGGAGAATGAGGGTTTTTAGCGATCAAACGACCAAAGTAATATGTATTAACAATACCGACATCACACTGACCTGCAAGAATACTATTCATCACATGTGAGTCTTTTGCATTTGGCGTAGCACTTAGATTATTCACCCAGCCACTAATAATGTCACCTGTTTTATCTTCTCCTTGATTGTAAATCATAGAAGCAACTAATGACTTGCTGTAAACTTTTTTACTGGTTCTTAAACATAATCTATCTTTCCATTGATCAGTTGCTAAATTTGCATAGGTAGATAAGTCTTGCTCTTTTACTCGATCTGTTGAATAAACGATTGTACGTGCACGAACTGACAGGCCCGTCCATAAGCCTTTAGGGTCTCTCAAATGTGCTGGAATATTACTTTTAATAGTTTCAGTTTGTACCGATTGGAATAGATCTTGTGAGCCAGCGTACCAAAGATTTCCAGCATCAACTGTCATAAACATATCAGCTTGTGTATTGTCACCTTCAAGCTTTAGACGCTCAATTAATGCACCACCCTTACCGGTTAAATATTCAACCTTAATGCCAGTATCTTTTGTAAAGGCTTCGAACAATGGTTTAATTAAATGCTCTTTTCTAGAGCTATAGACAGTTACTGTCTCATCACTTACTGCTTGCCCTTCTGAACTGTTGTATGTCGCCTGCACTGCTGTAATGCTTGATACGGTCAATATTGAAAATACAATCATTGATGAAATTATTTTTTTAACATTCATTTTTTTATTGACCTTTTTTTAGATTTATGTAATTGATAATGATTATTAATCACGAATGATACTCATTATTATTTAAATGATAACTGTTTATTATTAATAATACCAACAACATCAGCAAAAGAATCTGCTTCAGTTTCATCATGCGTCACCAGAATGGAGGTGACTTGTGCTTTTTTAAGAATGGAGCGAACTTGAAGAACCAATTGATCGCGATGATTTTTATCCAAACTTGAAAAAGGCTCATCTAACAATAGTAAATTGGGTGCAGGCGCTAAAGCACGAGCAAGCGCTACACGCTGCTGCTCACCGCCAGAGAGTTGGTGTGGATATTTCTTTTCAATTCCTTCTAAGCCAATCAAAGCTAGCAACTCTGTAACGCGAGCCTGCTGTTTAACTTTAGGCTGGGCAACAAGCCCAAAGGAAATATTTTTCTCAATATTCATATGAGGGAATAATGCATAATCTTGAAACACCATACCAACCCCTCTTGATTCTGCTGGAATTAGGTGATCGCCATTACTAGATAAAGCCTTACCATCAAGCTCAATACTGCCACTTGTAACAGTATCTAAACCGGCAATAAACCTTAATGCAGAACTTTTTCCACTACCACTATCACCAAGCAAGGCCAAGATATCCCCATGTTTAAGACTTAGATTAAAGTCATTTAAAACTTGGGTATTTTTATAGGTAATTGATAGATTTGTAACACTTAGCATCAGATAATGTAAATACTAATAAGAATGATTATCAATATTATATAAGAAATTGGTAATAATAAGTAAGACTTATCCATAGTATCAACATTATGTCTCAGTTGTAATTGGAATATTAACACAACATATGTTTTCTTTAATTCAATAGCATGCAATGTAAATATAAATTTATAAGTAAAAAACTAACTAGATACAAATTAATATTCAGTTATCATAAAATATGAAAAAAAACAATCAACAAATAAGATAACCATGGAACAATCAAATCGCACTAAAGACTCTCAAAAAATCACCCTTATTGGTGTATCTGTTGATTTTTTACTGGCAATTTTTAAAGTGATCGCCGGTGTAATTGGTAATTCAGGCGCTTTAATCGCTGATGGTATTCACTCATTCTCTGATTTGATTTCTGACGGTATTGTGCTTTATGCAATTAAGCACTCTCAAGATGAGGCGGATGAAGACCATCCATATGGACATCAAAAATTCGAAACAGTTGCCACTCTTGGGTTGGCAATGATTTTGGCTATAATTGGTCTTGGTATTATTATTGATAGCTTTGATCGACTTAACAACCCCGTAACACCAACTCATATTAACTTACTTCTTGGTGTTGCGGGTATCTCTATTTTTTCTAAAGAGATGCTTTACTGGTATACGCTAAAAGTTGCTAAAACACATAACTCCGATATGATGAAGGCTAATGCTTGGCATCATCGCTCTGACGCCCTATCGTCTGTAGTTGTGTTTACGGGTATTTTAGGTGCTAGTATGGGTTATATCTATTTAGATGCCATTGCTGCTATTGTTGTTGGCCTAATGATCCTTTACATCGCTTGGGAGCTTGGCGCAAGAGCTACCAAAGAGCTGGTCGATACTTCTATTGATGCTGAAGAAATTACAAAAATACGCTATAAGCTTGGGCAAATAAGCGGTGTAAACAGTGTGAATTCATTACGCACACGAAAAAGTGGTCATACAATTTCAGCAGATGTGCATGTACAGGTGGATCCATTCTTAAGTGTTAGTGAAGGCCATATAATTAGTGTTAGCGTTGAACGTGTGGCTAAAGAATGCCTTGCGGAATAACCGTACACATTGACCCTGAAAACGATGAGACTGTAGCACCATACGAAAACCTACCAGAACGTGCTGAAGCATTAGGAATCTTAACCAAGGCTTTGTATAGTAATCATTGTGATGGTGAAATTAACCGTATTCAGCTACATTATTTAGCTGGCAAAATTCATGTGGATTTTTTCCTGCCATTAAGCTGTTTGGTTAATGATAAAAGTCATGAAGAGATTCTGGCTAAATTAAATCAAACAACCGAAGAATTACCTAGCTTTGGTCACATTAGGGTTTACTTCGGTAAAGACTAAAGACAATGATAAGCATGGCACATAGCGCCAGCTAATGCATCTGCCGCATCTTCTTGTGGCGCTTTATTAAGCTTTAACGACTCACACACCATAAACGATACCTGGTCTTTAGCAGCATGCCCCTTGCCTACCACTGCTTTTTTAATTTGGTTGGGGCTATATTCAACCATTGCAATACCATTCATACCTGCTGCAGAAATAATAGCACCTCGGGCATGGCCAAGCTTAATTGCAGCATCTGGATTGGGACGATCAGGTCGCATAAATGCGCGCTCAATCACGACAATATCAGGCTGATATTTTTTGATCACTTGATCAATTTCTAAAAAAATCGTTGTAATGCGATCTGTTAACTCGCCCTTGGTGCGAATACATCCACTTGCTAAATACGTAAACTTTAGCTTTTGCACTTCAATTAAACCAAAGCCTGTGATTCTTGAACCGGGATCAACACCTAAAATTTTCATGTAATTTGTGTATCAATAATTTGAAATTAGTTTACTACAGTGAAATCTTTCTTGAATTATTATTTATAACACAATAAAACGCCATAAATTTCCCTGTATATAAGGTTATTATGATATACTTTATTTTTTTACACATATTACAAGGAAACCTCATGGCAGTATTAGAGCTAGACAACAGTAACTTTGACGACACAATTAAGAACAATGATATTGTTATCTTGGATTTTTGGGCACCGTGGTGTGGTCCTTGTAAATCATTTGCGCCAACTTATGAAGCCATGAGCGAAAAAATTGATGGTGTAACTTTTGCAAAAATTAACACTGAAGACCAGCAAGACTTAGGTGCTCGCTTTCAGATCCGCTCAATTCCTACACTGATGATTTTCAGAGAGGAGATCGCTATCTTTGCTCAACCGGGCGCTATGGCTGAAGCAGACCTTGCGGCAGTTCTTGAGAAGGCTAAAGAACTAGATATGGATATGGTTCGAAAAGAAGTATCCGAGCAAGAGAAAAGTTAAATCAAATCCGAATAGGTTTTTTCACTAAACCCAACTCTAATATCAGCATCTACCACTAATACAGGTCGCTTTATTAGAGTTGGGTTTTTTAACGTCAACTCTACAGTGATATCGCTCTTTTGCTCATCGGTTAAATTACGATAGGTGGTTGAGCGCTTGTTAATTACTTTCTCCCAGCCTAGTGCATCAACAAACTTTAGTAATGTCACTTCATCAAGTGGTTGATCACGAAAATCAATAAATTCAAAATCAATATTGTGACTACTTAGGTATTTTTGTGCCTTTTTAATGGTGTCACAATTTTTAATGCCGTACATTTTCATGAATATTTTCTATTGATTGTAAAATTCAAGAATATCTTTTTGCTCATCGTCCATAATGATTTTTAGTCCTTTTTCCGGATAATGCCAATACGAAATACCTTGACTTGAAAGATCCACCCTATCCGGTTTACCAAATAAATCTAACACCACATTTTCAGGTAAATCTGCACGAGGGATAAAGGTTAATGATTTAATCGTGAATTGAGACATTAATGATTCAGCCTTTGACTTAAACGTGGTTTTTTTAACGCCAGATGGCATCATCATAGATACGTCAATATTATCACGTAGGATATCTATATTTTGATTGTTAAGCGCCAAATTAAGAATGATTTTAGCGCTGATACCACCAACCTTGGTGCTTGAAAAATACACTTCTAACTCTGGATCAACATTCTCATTTTCAAATAATGATGCTTCGATCTCAGTGCCAAATAAACGTGCAGCATCTAGTAGCTTGCTTTGGCCCATGGTCAAATCAAACACTACAGTTTGATCCTGATCATTAATATAACTTTGCCATGGCATGGCTTGATTTTCAGGTGTTTGTATATCGCGTGTTAATAAAAACATAACAGCAAATGCTATGAATGCTGCCAATAATGTATAACCGACTATGTGTCTTTCTTTCATCGTGTAAATGGGGATTTTCCAGCTTTATT
>JYMV01037008.1_pt1 | contig 15003 bp, 14 predicted proteins | sample 338911 | NCBI WGS metagenome assembly JYMV01 (sample SAMN03354496, study PRJNA234377) | hydrothermal vent metagenome | biome: Deep sea; feature: Hydrothermal plumes at the Eastern Lau Spreading Center, Western Pacific Ocean; material: Seawater | place: Tonga | collected 2009 | depth 2000 m m
GTGTTACATAATGGCGAAGTTCTAGCCGTTGCTGATAAACAATTATTACCAAGTTATGACGTGTTTGATGAGAAGCGATATTTTGAACCCGGCGAAAAATTTTGTATGTTTGAATTGTTTGGTGAAAAAATTGGCATCGCTATCTGCGAAGATTTTTGGCGTGGTTTTGATTCCAGTTCTGCTCCGACATACGAGTATAATCCTGTTCGCCAGTTACTAGATGCAGGATGTTCTGTTCTCGTTTCGCCAAGTGCATCACCTTTTGTTACAAGCAAACATCAGTCACACCTTGAGTACGCACTCGATGTCGCAAACGAACATTCCATAACCATTGCGGTGTGCAATCAGGTTGGCGGAAATGACGATTTGGTTTTTAACGGTGGCTCGTTCGTAGTTTCTTCGGCTGGAGTACTCGGAACTTTGCCATTGTTTGAAGTTGGTGCCACGAGCGTTTCTCTACAAGGCGATGCTGTGGATGTTGTAAATGAATATTGCAACGATGAGGAACGGTGCAGGGCAATTATTCTTGGAATCAAAGATTATTTTTGTAAAACTGGACATTCCAAGGCCCTACTTGGGCTTTCAGGAGGAATAGATTCCGCTTTAGTAGCAACACTTGCAGTCGTAGCGCTTGGAAAAGATGCAGTCACAGGCGTTTTGATGCCGTCTCGTTATTCTTCAATTGGTTCCGTTGAAGATGCAGAGCAACTTGCAGCAAATCTTGGGATTGCAACTGTAACATTACCCATCGAACACATGCATGCTGCGTTTGAACAAACACTTCGAGATAGTTGCCAAGAATCAACGGGACTTGCTGAAGAAAATGCACAAGCTCGCATTCGTGGTTTGTTATTGATGGCACTTTCGAATCAACAAGGCAGTCTTTTACTGGCAACGGGGAACAAATCAGAATTAGCGGTTGGTTACAGCACGCTGTACGGTGATATGTCTGGGGCTATTTCAGTCATTGGCGACATTTATAAAACAGATGTTTGGTCGATGTCAAATTTACTTAATCATACGCATTCGTTGTTCGGTTTTTCTTCTGCGCCAATACCTGAATCTTCAATTACTAAGCCACCAACTGCCGAACTTCGACCGAATCAACTTGATCAAGATTCACTTCCAAGTTACGACGAGCTTGATGCAGTTCTTCGTTTACACATTGATTTAGATTTAGGAGTCGATGAGATTGAAGAAGAACTTGACGGTACAACCGAATTCATTTCGAACATAATCCGCATGGTCGACATCGCGCAATTTAAACGAGATCAAGCAGCGGTGATTTTTAAAACTTCGCCGCGGACGTTCGGTCGTGGCCGTAGAATGCCAATCGTAATGAAAAGAAATTGGGCAACGAGCAGAGAAACAACATGACAATCCGCAAGTTGCCAACAGTTTTAATTAACCAAATCGCAGCAGGCGAAGTGGTGGATCGACCGGCAAGCATCGTCAAAGAACTTATTGAAAATGCAATTGATGCTGGTAGCACTCGAATAGATATTCAATTGTTACATGGTGGGAAAGATTTAATTCGAGTTAGCGATAACGGAAGTGGCATTGCTTCCGAAGAATTAGAACTTGCTGTAACGCCACATGCGACGAGCAAAATTACAGAAGAAGCAGATTTGGCAGCGATTGCTTCTCTTGGATTTAGAGGCGAAGCGCTGGCATCTATTGGTTCAATTAGCCAGTTGCTACTTAGAAGTAGGCAGGAAATTGCTGAATCTGGAACGCAGATAGAAGTAGATGGCGGAGATTTAACAATGCCAAAACCAGTTGGTGCAAGTGTAGGAACAACAGTCGAAGTAAAACGATTGTTTTTTAATACACCAGCAAGACGTAAGTTTTTAAAATCAGATGGTGCAGAGACTACGCGAGTTCGCGAAGTGGTACAACGTCTCGCAGCATCGCACCATGATGTTGCGTTTACATTTAGAAGTGGCGATGCTCTTCTTTTAGAATATCCTCAAGCAACATCAAAAGAGCGAATTCTTTCCATTTTTGGGCGTGAGCTCGATGGCGAACTTATCGAAATTGATGGTAGCGTTGAGGGAATACATTTGTGGGGTTTAGTGGGCAAGCCAAGTGTGGCTCGTCCAACATCAAGACATATCAGAGTGCATGTAAACGGAAGGACTATTTCAGATAGTTCGATAACGCATGCACTTAAAGAAGCATTTCGTGGATTGATTGAACCGAAGCGTTGGCCAACTGCAGCTTTGTTTTTAGAAATGGATCCAGCACTCGTAGATGTGAACGTACACCCACAAAAAAGCGAGGTTAGGTTTCGTGACAAAGATAGTATTTGGAGATTGGTCAATAAAACAATTACAAATGCACTTCTGTCACAAGATATTGTTCCTGCGTATCATCCGTCAGAACAATTACCATCGTTTGGTAGCGGTTCGCATCAAGCGTCATTCGGTCCAACAAGCACGCCGTCCTTTGATATTGAACAAGCACGCAATGCCGTATCTGGCATTGAATTGCCAACACAAGCAACACCGCTTCCTACTATTCTCGGCCCAGATGCCGTTATGCAAGTTCAGAAATGTTTTCTTGTAACACAAGACGAGCAGGGGATTTTGATTATCGATCAACACGCGCTCCACGAGCGAATTATGTTTGAGGAACTTTCAAAACGAATTGCAGAAGGAAATTTAGAATCGCAACGAATGCTTGTTCCAGATTCTTTTGAAGCCGACAGCGGCCAACTTGAAGCACTTCTTACCCACGCGGGGTTATTCGAAAAGTTAGGCATAGATGCATCTGCGTCTGGCCCTGCATCTATTTCTGTGTACGCATTGCCAACGTTGCTCGTTTCAAGAAATGTAAATGGAGCAACCTTCATTCGAGAGTTATTAGATTCCCTTGGCAATAGCGATTTTCCATCGAGTGAAGAAGAAGCGCTTTCAGAAATTTTAGACATGATGTCTTGCAAGGCAGCAATAAAAGCAGGCGATTATTTGAACCCTCGAGAACTCGCAGACTTATTGAGAAAACGAAAAGAAATTGAACGAGGAAGCAACTGTCCACATGGAAGGCCAACTTCGTTGCGTTTGTCAATTGAAGAATTGGAAAAACGGTTTGGCAGAAGATAGCATCAACTGCAACATCATGTTTTTTGCAGCAGCAGCACAAGCAATGGATTGCAGAACAAAGGAAATTGCAGTCCCCATTGGCACAACTGCTGGCGGTGTAATTGATTTGCTATCGGCTGACTGTGCTCAATTAAAAACTATTGTTTCTGTTTGTGCAATTGCAATTGATGGGCAACTCGCAAAACGGGATTCTGATTTGCAAGAAGGATGCACGATTGCACTGTTGCCACCTGTGAGTGGTGGGTGATGAACAAACTTCCTACATACGCTCAAGCACTCAAAGCAACGCTGTCACTCGTTCAGCAAACAAGTGTAACTGAGCGAATGCCGTTAACTTCTTCGGTTGGCCGAATCGTTGCAGAAGAGATTGTTGCTGACCGAGATTTGCCTCCATTTAATCGAAGTCAAATGGACGGCTACGCCGTCCGAGCAATTGAAGTGCAAAATGGAACTTCAATGCAGGTGGTTGGAGAAGTTTCTGCTGGGACTACCTTCAATGAAATGGCGGATGAAAACACATGTGTTGCGATTGCAACGGGTGCGCCAGTGCCGAGTTGTTTTGATGCTGTGGTACAGCACGAGCTTACAGACAATGGAGAAGATAGGGTTGTTTTCAACTGTGGGACTATCAATCCGGGCAAGTCGATTCATCCTTGTGGTGTTGATGCAAAAGCGGGGGATGTACTCATTGGAAAACATACAGAATTATTTCCACAGCACATCGGTATCGCAGCAAGCGTTGGCGTTTCAGAAATAGAAGTGCTTTCAAAACCGAAAGTGATTGTCTTGACAAGTGGTGACGAAGTTGTCGATACAAATACCAAACCACTTGCGCATCAAATACGAAACTCAAATAATCCAATGATCGAAACCGCGTTCGCCTCAATGGGTTGCGAGGTTATTGAAACACATCATTTGAATGATGATTTTGATGCAACTTGTAGTGAAGTCATCTCGGCACTTGATGGTAGATGCGACCTTCTTGTAACGGTTGGTGGAATTAGTGCTGGTAAGCGTGATTATTTTTCTACATCTTTCGAACATGTCGGCGTTGAAATTTCTGTCAAAGGCGTGGCCATTCAACCTGGCAAGCCAGTCATTGTTGGCAAGAAAAGTGCAACGGTAGTACTTGGGCTTCCAGGCAATCCAGTATCAGCACTTGCGTGTAGTTGCATCTTTGGTTGGCCAATCGTGCGAGGGTTGCAAGGTGTATCTGCTACGTTGCCATGGCAGGAAATGTCTCTTCTAAAAGAAACAACGCCAAATCCAGCTCGCTTAGTTTTTCGTCCTTGCATAATGCGAGATGGCAAGGTTGCAGTTCCAACTTGGCATGGCTCAGGAGATTTTGCACACACCGCAGAGACAAATGGGCTTAGCCAACTTCCTCAATCAGAGTCGAAGTTGCAAGAGGGCGCACAGGTTTTGTTCTTACGATACCCGTGGTGTTAATGTAGTTTTAATACGCGCGGGTCGTATGCGCTGTCGTCACTGCTTAGAAAACCAACAAGTTCTTCATCGCTGCAATTGTTGTTGAAGATAGTTTCTTGCGTGCTTACATGCCCGTCAAGCCATGCAACAACGGTTGCGTTGGTATGTCTAAATGCTTGCCTCCCACCACAACGTATAGACAGACTGCTAAGTGTTGATCGCATAAATTTATTGTCATGTCCATCGCCAAACATTGCGCATTGTGCTGGGTGTGAGCAACTAGAAGGGGGGACTCCTTTAAGTAGAACTCCACTGCCAACAATGCGTTCATCGCCAATGAATGATGTGTTGTAGTTATAGCCAGTTGTCGAAAAATCAGAATGTGTATGTTCTGGGCAAACCATTTTTTCTATTTCTACGCCGACATACTGCCAAAGTACAGTTTCGTCATCCCAATGTACGAACATCGAAACGACTGCGGGTGGAAATGCGTTATGGTCATTGCGATAAGAAGCGCCAGCAACTACAAGTTGCCGTTGCAAATTCTTACAGACTGTCGTCTGAGACAAACCGTAACCACCGCTGATTGCTGGAACCATCACTGAGGCGAGGATTCCAACAACAGCAATGACTACTAGTAATTCAATGAGTGAAAAGGCACGTCTCAAGACCAGTTGCCAATCAGTTCTAATAAATCGATAACGTTCACAATGTAATCGCCGTTAAAGTCAGCCAGAGGTGTGCCGATTTCAAGTGGACCAAAAGCACTGATAAGTTCGAGCAAATCACTAACATCGACTACGCCATCCATGTTTACATCGCCTGCAATTTGTGGATTTACATCTGCGAATCCATCAATTTCTGGTGATAGTTTTGAACTCGCATCTACCGAGATGCGCACAAAAGAAATTGAACTCAGTCCAGTTTCGGCAATATCAATTGGAGTTCCACCACCAGAGTTTCTATACAAAACCATGAGTGCATCGTTATCTACTAACAACACATCATCAAGTGTAAGTCGGGGGTCAACTGGCATAGTAAAGTCAGTTGGTATTGTTCCTTCAACAGCGTCGTAGGGCTGGCTGTCAATAAAACCACGGGTTGGCCATAAACCATCAGCGAACGTCGTTGAGATTGTGAACCACTGTTTACCATTTTGCGATACTTCAATCAAGCCACCATCATCACTGTAAAGACCGCCCACAACTCCGTTGGGATAGGAATTGTCAATGCAACCTGTATTGCTAAAGATAAGAAGATCAATTCCCCAAGGGTTTGCAGGATCGTCTTGAACGGGTTCGTTGAATGAAACAACAATGGAACCACCGGCACCAAGCGATACGATTTCATCTGAAAGCCATGCTGAATTAAAAGGGCTGACGACTCCAGGCCAAACATTTTCGCCTGTAAATCTGCTCGGTTCACCTAAAGCTGTTTCTGGAAGGTTGTACCCAGCGCTTCCGCCGATTCCCTCGTCAAATGAAACGATAGAATCAGCCCAAGGGTTTGTAAAAAGTGAAATAACGATAACTGTGAGTGGCGACATGCGCGATCTCCATATTTGAGCCACGCGATGTTCACGAGAAATGCCAAATGGCACAGCGCCGTGGCCCGATTCGCGCGGGCAACACTGAATGTCGGGGAGGTTTTCCGGCTCCGAGTCAATTTGCTACCTTCCCGCTAAAAAGCAGTGGCAAAAATGCAAAAAGTGTCAACTATAGGAATTGGGCTGACTTTCTCGTTACGGCGGCGCGTCCGCGGTGGTTTTTCACCACCTTCCCTTTGACATGACAACATGCCAATCTTACAGAACAACTGCAAGACGCCCTGACAATGAGGAGTATATGCTCTATTTAACCATTCGTGGAAGGCAAAAAAGGGTAAGATACGACTTCCATATCTGTATACGACCGTTGTGGTCGTTTTAAGTTATCTCAACGGAGTTCTTGAATGTTCAATATTAGAAATCGTTTTATCGTCGCACTTTTTTCAATCACTTTTGTGATATTTCAGCCGACTGCCTTTGCGCAAAATCCCGATGCTGAAACTGCTCTAGACGACTTTATCCATTATGCACTTATTGCAAATGTAGAACTTGCAGATGCGTACGCTCTCGCACTTATACGTGATGACATGTCAAACGAAGATTTCTACAAAATGGTTATCGAAACAAAAGACCGACATCAACGTTTCGATCGAGCAATCGGCTGGGCGCTTTTTATTGAAGACCTCGAACCACTCGCTTCATTATTAGAAGACCGATTTGAAGCTGGACGAGTAAGTGTAATTCGAAATTCCGCAAACTTAGCAGAGTCAATTGAGTTATTAAACGGAACAACTAGGCAACGAATTCTCGCAGACGAACGATTGCAAGAAGCGGGAGAATACGCAGTTCCACTTTTACTTCGCCAGTTGCAAAATGCGAGCACTGTTCGTGGCACAAAAAATGCAAAAGAAATGTTGACACGGCTTGGACGCGATGCGGTTCTTCCGCTGACAGTTGCGTTGCCAAATCTTAATAACGAATCAAAAGTGCACGTAGCTACAATTCTTGGTGACATTGGTTACAAACACGCAGGGCCAGCACTGATTGTGTGTGCTGCGGATTCACAGAATTCTGCTGTTGTACGGACTGCTGCATCGACAGCACTCGGCAAATTTGGAATGGATGCAAACCCAAGTAATCTTTCAGCACAACAAACAGTTGTAGCAAATAGATTTTATGCTGGTGAAAATTCACTTCAACCACAAGCAATTGGTGGGCTAAATTTATTCTGGAAATGGGATGGCGAAAATCAACTCGTCGCGCTGGATATTCCTGAAGAAGTATTTTTTGACGTGATGGCTATGTTCTACGCATCTGAAGCGCTCGGAACAGATGCTGACAACGCAACTGCGATGAGTACATTTGTTGGCGCAAACTTGCGTCGTAATCGTGCACTTGCTGGTAGAAACGATTTAGTTTACGGCGACCTTGCATATAGCCCTGAATTCTACGCAACTGTTTTCGGGCCAAAAATTGCCCAACTAGTTTTAACTACTTCATTACAAGATGGCGATACTCCACTTGTTCTTGATTCCATTAAAGCACTTTCAAAAACTGCAGGCGCAGATGCTCTGCTTCAATCGGGCTCACAGCCAATTGTTGTTGCAATGCAGTATCCAGATAGACGAGTGCAATACGAAGCCGCACTAACGCTTGCTTCAACGTTGCCTAATTCCTATTTTGAAGGCAGTTATCGAGTAGTTCCACTATTGGCATCAGCGATTCGTCAGCAGGGTGAAGAGTTTGCAATAGTCATTGGCGATAATGCCGATGTCCGCCGAGAAATTCGCGCTTTCTTGCAGTCAAATGGTTGGACGGTTGTTGGCGAAGGTGTGACTGTAGACGAAGCAATTAACGCTGCGGGCGTTGTTGCAGGAATCGATCTTGTTGTTGGTGTTGCTCGAAGTGCGGATCACGGACAACTGCTTGCAGACAATGCGGCACTCATGCCAAAAACAATGGTTAGCCCAGTGTTGTTACTTTGTGATGGCTCAGACGAACGAACTCTTGCGAATGCACTTGCAAATTCGTCGATGGTTGCTGTAACGCATATGGATAAATCAAATTCAACTCGATTGGCAATTATTGAAGACCTAATTCACCTGACAGCAGGTGGTAGATTGAGTTATGAAGAGCAAGGTGCTTTCTCATCTCGTGCACTATCCGTACTTCGAGATATTGCCCTTGCTGATTGTGTATTAGAAGTAGAAGACGCAACTGGTCCATTGATTGAAGCGCTTCGATCAGCGGATGAGGATTCGCAAGCCGTTATCGCTCAAACACTTTCGATGATCGAAAGTGCAGATGCACAAGGTACACTTATAGACGCTGCTCTTGCCAGTCGTTCTTCAGACTTGCAAGTCATGCTTCTTGACGAAGCTGCTGGCTCTGTTAGACGATGGGGAAATCTCGCAGAGGATTGGCAAGTTCTGCGAGTTATTGACCTTGCTGAAAACTCAAGTGGTTCACTTGCAGATGCGGCTGCTCGCTTAAATGGTGCGCTAAATCATCCAAACACATCTGTGATGATTTTTCTACCGTAATATAAATCTACTACATATCGATTTGCATAAAAAAACCGCCACGCAATATAGCGGGGCGGTTTAGTTTGAGCTTGATCTTTTTATTCTTGATCGTTTCCAATTGCACCACCAATAATTGCGCCAGCGCCTGCACCGATTAAAGTTGCACCAGTGTCGCCACCGATTGCCTGCCCAGCGAGTGCGCCAACAACAGCGCCAATGCCTGCGCCTTCTTGTGTTTTAGTGCAACCAGTCATTGAGATGATGATTATTGTTGAAATTGCTAATGTTGAAATAATTTTTTTCATAGTATTCGTTCCGCTTTGTTTATTCGTATCTGCGTTCTTGTTCTGCGATGTAATTGCCTTGTTGCACTCGCTCTTCTTGCATTGCTGCATCGGTTGCGAATGTCCCATTTACAATTGCATCCATGGGTTGTGTTCGTTGCGAGTTAGTTGAGGTTGTTTTAGTACAGCCAACAAAGATAGAAGCAGCAACAACGCTAAAAGCGACTTGTAATAAGAATTTGTTCATTCTTGGTATGTTAATTTTCAAGGCCGGTGTAACCACCACTTGTTTGGCTAGAAGTGGTGGTAGTAGTACCACTTCGTGTAATCGTGCCATCAGGATTCAGTGTTTCATGAATAGTCGTTCGCTGGATAGTTGAACCGTCAGCTTGTCGCTGTCGTCGTTGTCTTTGCTGTTGTTGCTCTTGATCGTTGCCAATAGCACCCCCAACAATAGCGCCAACACCTGCGCCGATTAGTGTCCCACCTGTGTCACCGCCGATAGCTTGACCTGCAAGTGCGCCGATTCCAGCACCCCAAGCTGCACCTTCTTCAGTTTTAGTACATCCAATGAGTGAAGTGGTTGCTAGTGTTGCAATTGTTAATCCGAGTAGTGATTTGTTCATTTTGAACCTCCTGTAATATGAAGTTTTCGGCGAGATTGATTTGTGTCATAAGTACAACGCATGAAACACTTAGTTTGTTTCATCTATCATGCATGATACGCTGATTATGTCAGTATTGCGGTTTAATTTTTTAAAAAAGAAGACTGGGACGGCTCCTCTCGTATATCCCGAAAACGGTACTTCAATGAGCCCGTCTTGCCCTTTTGGGCAATGGTGTAGGAATCGTCCCAGCCTGGGAGTTCGTAACTTATATATGGATAGTATGCGTCATTTCTCGAACAATGGCGAGAAAACTTCACATTATTTTGTGTTTTTTCTCTTCTTACTCAAGAAACGAACCCGCATTTGATGCTGTATAATTGTCGATTCCATGAAAATTCACGAATACCAAGCACGTCAACTTCTCGCAGATGCGGGAATCCCAGTCCCTTCAGGCACGATGGTAACAACCGTTGATGCTGCCAACGAAGCAGCAAAATCGCTGTTTGACGCTGGTGCAACTCTGCTCGTTGTGAAAGCACAAGTTCACGCTGGTGGCCGAGGAAAAGCAGGCTTTGTGAAGTTGTGCCGAACTCCAGACGAGGTTAACGAAGCGGCTACATTTATGTTTGGGAACAAAATGGTTTCAGTGCAAACAGGCCCAGAAGGTTTAGAAGTCACGAAAGTTTTAATCGCTGATGGTGTCGATATTGCGAGTGAATTTTATCTCGCAATAACAACAGACAGAGCAACGGGTGCAAACGCTTTAATCGCTTCTAGCGAAGGTGGTGTTGAAATTGAAACAGTTGCACATGAGACACCTGACGCAATCAAACATGTTCGTATAAATCCACTTGCAGGATTGCAACCATACCAAGCTCGCGAAATGGCATTCAACGTTGGTTTCACTGGGAAACAAGTTGGACAGGCAACAAACATCATGTTAAAGATGTCAAAATTAGTCGAGGAAACAGATGCATCTCTTGCAGAAATTAACCCACTAATCGTTACGCCTGCAACGGATGAACATCCAGATGGACAAGTGCTTGCCATTGATGCAAAATTTGACTTTGATGACAACGCACTATTTCGACATAAAAATTTGCAAGAGATGTTCGATCCTTCTGAGGAAAATGAATCTGAGATTAAAGCAGCACAGTTCGGGCTGAATTTTATTGCGCTCGATGGCAACATCGGTTGTTTGGTAAATGGTGCTGGTCTTGCAATGGCAACGATGGACATTATCAAAATGCACGGTGGTAGCCCTGCAAACTTTTTGGATGTTGGCGGTGCCGCAACGCTTGAAACGGTATCAGAAGCATTCAAAATTATTCTGTCTGATGACAAAGTCGAAGGCGTTCTCGTAAACATATTCGGCGGGATTATGCGTTGTGATGTGATTGCTGAGGCGATTGTGGCAGCAGCAAAAGAGGTCAGCTTCTCTGTCCCGCTTGTTGTTCGACTTGAAGGAACGAATGTGGATGCAGCACGCGATATATTAATAGCCGCTCAGTCAGAATTACCAACAATGCAAACGGCTACTGATCTTGAAGATGCAGCCGAAAAAGTTGCTAACGCAGTTTTAGTTGCAAGCGCGTAATGCTAATTCTATTTGATATTGATGGAACAATTCTTACTTCCGAGGGTGTTGGTATTCGCTCCATTGAACAAGCGGCTGGACAACTTTTTGGAAAGTCATGTTCTCTAGATGGAATTCAAGTTGGTGGAAGACTCGACCCATTAATTTGGGAAGATGTTTGCGAAAAATACGGCAAAGAAAATACTGAAGTATTGCATGAGAAATTCCGTGGTATCTATTTTGAAATCCTTAAAGCGAATCTCGAAACTTGTACAGTGCAAGTTCTTCCAGGAGTCCAGCAATTACTCAAAGCATGCAATGCATTGGACAATGTTACTATGGGTTTGGTAACTGGAAATTATCAAGAAACAGGTTTGATGAAACTTGTAGCAGCCGGAATTGACACGACAATGTTTGTCGCTAACGCATGGGGCACCGATGGTACTGCAAGAATGCATTTACCACCAGTTGCGATTGCTCAACATGCGAAAGACGAAGCAGTAGTTCTCATCGGAGACACTGTACATGATGTAACAAGTGGGCAATCAGCGGGGTGCAAAGTCATTGCAGTTTGCACGGGTTCACATGACTGTGTTACACTCTCTGCATCGAAACCTGATCTCCTTCTAGAAGATTTGTCAGATATGGAAGCAGTACTCCATTGGATATTCAACTCTCAAAACCAGTAGCCCTTAACGAACGAATAGTTTCGCTCGATGTTTTACGAGGTGTTGCGGTGCTTGGCATTCTCTTAATGAACATTGTCTCATTTTCGATGGTTACCGCGGCGTATGATTTGCCAACGGTCTACAACGACATGGCGGGACCGGACTGGTGGACATGGTTGGTATTGCATTACATCGCAGATACAAAATTCATGTCAATATTTTCAATTCTGTTTGGTGCAGGTGTTTGCATTTTTATGGATCGTGCTACATTAAAGGGGCATTCAGTATGGAAGTTGCAAACAAGCCGGATGGGTTGGCTTTTTGTTATTGGAATGTTGCACGCTTATTTGCTGTGGTTTGGCGATATTCTTGTGTCGTACGCAATTAGCGGAATGCTTATTGCGACAATTCGAAATTGGAAGCCAGCGGCTTTATTCGTTCTCGGGTTTGCATTGATGTTTGTTATCCCGATTGTGTTAATGCTTTTTATATATTGGACGATGCAATTTTGGTCAGAAAAAGAGGTTTTGGCAATGCAACAATCTGTAATTTTAGATTCGCCAGAAGTTCAACTTGAAATCGCTGCGTACACTGGTTCTTGGTTAGACCAATTGCCGCATCGAGTATCACTTGCTTTCATGTTGCAATTTATTGTTTTGCCAATGTATTTATTGTGGCACTGTGTTGGGTTAATGATGGTTGGGATGGCTGCGTATAAATTGAACATTTTGTCTGCGAAGAAATCCGTACGATTTTATGTAGTGACAATGTCTCTGTCCGCTCTTGTGGGTTTTCCACTCATAGCAATTGGAGTTTGGCAAAAACAACTACATGATTGGGACCCAGCAACGTCGCGATTCTTGGATAGTAGTTGGAACAGTGTTGGTGGCGTGTTTGTCGCCTTTGTTTGGATCTGTTTGATAATGCTTGTTTGCAAACTTGGCATTTTAACTTTTGCAAGAAAAGCTTTTGCCGCTACTGGTCAAATGGCACTTACAAATTATTTAGGGCAAACTATTCTTTGCACATTTATTTTCTACGGGCACGGGCTTGGCTGGTTTGGCCAACTAGAACGAGTGGAATTACTCTATGTTGTCGTTGCAATATGGGTATTCCAAATTATTTTTAGTTTGTTTTGGCTTTCGAAATTTCGATTCGGCCCTTTTGAATGGCTTTGGAGATCGGCGACTTATCTTAAGTGGCAACCAATCGTTCGGAAAAACTAAAAAAACATTCCAGAGGCAACTAAGTTGCTTAGTCAATTTCGGTGGTTTGCTATCATGCACATACGATGCATTCATTCGGCACACTTTGTAGCGACTTTTACGTAAACCAAAAAATCAAATTGAGTTTAGATTTACCTAAGATTCAAGAATCTGCGACTGATATGTTTGAACGGATTCGTCGTGAAATTCCAGAGTTTGAGCGCATTAGACCTTTTGATGGAGAGGTCGCACTTGAAACGGCTGAAGTAGAAGGGCGTTACCAGTGGGTAGGATTGCGACCAACTTCAATTGCATCTGGATTTGTAAACCCGAATCACATCGAAGCTGCTTACAACTTGCACCGTTTGGTTCTTGATCTTTCACCATACTATCTTTCACTGACCCCACTACATATTGAGTACATCGAACTTGTATATGGCTTCGATCTTCCAGCAAGAGAAAACAGAAACAATGTAGTTGCTCAGTCTTTGTTAGCAAACACACCGCTCGCCTCACTTGCGGATGAATCTATGGAACCACTGCTCGATGTTCAGCCTCGCATTGGTTTTGCATTAAACGAAGCGTGTGACTTGCAAGCATTTGTTGAAATTAAAACGCGAACGACTGCTGTAGAAGCGGCGACTCAAGTTTTTGAAAATGAACCGATTAGTGTGTTTTTAACGATTCGAAAGAATGGGCCAATTCAAGCGCTTGAAGAGTTGGAGTCGACATTCAGTCGATTAGCAGGGCATATTGAACATATCGCTGAGCACCGTGTCGTGCCTGATATTGTTGTTCCGTTGCACCAAGCAATTGGCATTTAGTAATTGATTACGAACTAGCGAACATAGTTAGAACTCTACTTGGTTGTTCCGCCGCGCCAGTAAGACAACTTAGTCGTGCCGCTTCGCATAATGCGAGTACACGGGGTGCATCTGCCATCGTCGTTTCGCAAGAACTAATGCCGTCGGCGATGAGTTGAGGTAGTGTTGTTTCATGGTCACCAATACTGATGGAATGATTTTCACTAATCATAAGTGTCTCTCGTTTCCAAGTGGATTGGTCGCTTAACAACATCGTTGCTACACGTTGTTTTTGAAATTGCAAATTCACTGTCATGTGCCCGCGTAAATCACTCGGCTCTTCAGGTATGTTTGAACTATGCAAAAATGCTTGGACTAATTCAGGAGTTCCAAAGAGCCCATTGATAAAATCCATCGCATCAAACAATCTTGACCAAAGTGTTCCTTCTATAGAAGAACAAGTCATTGTGCATTGAGCTGAAATGGCAAGCCCAAATTGTTCGATGTCATCTGTTGCTTCACCGTAACTGGCACTTCTTCGCATCAGTGGAATAAATTTTGCAGCAGGGGTTTTGCCTGCTTCCTCAACTAATTCATCCATAGAACCAGAGAGTGGAGTGGTTGTGACAGTTTGCGTTGTTCTTCGTCGTAGTACTTCACAAAGGGATACTTCATAAGATTGAGGTTCAGCAATCCATAGAATGGCATCGTCATGCGTCGTAGCAAGCGTGCGAATATCGCTGCACGTAGCAACTTTCAGCGTGTTTCCAAGTTCTGGTAAGTCGCTTTGGTTCGTTGTTCCAACAGCTACGAGTTTCAATTTCGCTAATTTTGCGACTTTTTTAACGAGTTCTGCCTGTTCTGGAGCAACCCATGCGACTAACTGCGTTTTTCCTTCTGCCATGTACGCAGTGTACACCTAGGGCGTACAATATGCATGTGGACAGACGGTCGCGGGTTTCTTTGTAATGAAGAATCGCGAGGAAAGTCCGGACACGATAGGAAACGGTGGTGGATAACGTCCACCGACCTTTGATTGCAGGTTAGGGCTTAGTGCCACAGAGAGTAGACCGCCGATGGTCATGTTTACATGACACAGGCAAGGGTGAAAAGGTGCGGTAAGAGCGCACCGCTGGTTTGGTGACAAATCAGGCAAGGTAAACCCCACCGCGTGCAAACGCAAGCAGTTCTCGATTCACTTTTGTGAATGTCCTTGTCCGAGGAATGAGAACGGGTCGCGTGCAAAAGTGTGCTGG
>JYMV01026168.1_pt1 | contig 15000 bp, 13 predicted proteins | sample 338911 | NCBI WGS metagenome assembly JYMV01 (sample SAMN03354496, study PRJNA234377) | hydrothermal vent metagenome | biome: Deep sea; feature: Hydrothermal plumes at the Eastern Lau Spreading Center, Western Pacific Ocean; material: Seawater | place: Tonga | collected 2009 | depth 2000 m m
CTTACACCGATCTCACTGGCTACAGCAAGAAGTGACTGAAATGATTGAAGACACACCGGAACTCCGGCAAAACTGCAACAGCATATAAATGGGGAGGAACGATGATGAAATTAATACAAAAAATGCTAACCGTCCTGCTTCTTTTTGCCGGCTGGTTGACAGTTGCACAAGCCTGTCACGAAGAAAAAAATGACTGGCTATCCGGACACAAGGACAAATTCAGTTCTAATGCTATCACTATAGCCACCGAAGATACAATGGCAATCACTTCAACAAGCACATCGTGTTTTGCCTATACCTTTTTCCTGCATAAAAAATACTATCAGGTTGTTGAAAATGCAGCACAAGGTACGGGAGAGTATTTGAATGTGGTAGCAACAAATCAGGGTTGCCCTGTGAAGTATCATCAGGTATTTGGCTCGGCATTAAAAGCTGATTTTGCTTCGGTTTTTCAAGGCACTTCCAGAGAATATCCTCAAGTTTTGATTCGGAGATTTCGACAGGTTATCGAAAGTAATCCGCAGTTAAAACTAGCCTGCACTGATGTTTAATTTTAAGGAAGTCAATAATTATCAAAGTGCGCTTTTAATTATTTCCAGGATTGGTATACACATAGCTGTAAAATAGAGGTTCCTCAATTTTGCTCTCTTTACTGCATCTTCTGTTCAGATCATTACTCAATCAGGTCACCAGTAATAATTCAGCGCAACACCAAATTCTTCACCAGCAAATCTTCGCCATTTCATCCGGACATCCCAGAGTCGTGACAAAGTCCACTGCCCTTCTACCCGCCAGTCTGACTTAGTGACTAAAGCACCTGCAAACGTTTGTGGAAAATTCGCTTCTGCTGAAACACGCCATTTACTACCGTCAGAAATGATGCTGCCAAAAACCGGAGCTACACCCATTGCGTATTGTTTATTGGCTGAAACACCAGCTTGTGCGAAAGTATCGAGCAAACCAAACAAAAGGACGTTGTTTTGCCAGAGCATTGATTTTCCCCAGCCGACATTAAAGCGTAAAACTTTGCAGTAATTACAACTCAGGTCAAGTCGCTCAAAAGCAAAACGAGTCCCCCATGAAATTCCGGAAGTCTGCGGGAGATCCGGAAGGTTAACATCAAAAGAGCGTAAATTAAACAACTCCAACATATTCAGTTCTAAATCGTCTTTTTGTAAACGAAAACGGACGCTTAGTGTTTCAAGATGAGTGTTGGGCAAATGTCCGTCCGGACGACCCAGCAAATCGTGGTAGGAACTGCGTATGCCCAGCTCCAATGAATTCCCACTTTGCGGATTGTAAAAACTTCCCAGGCGAATTTGAACCGGAGGGGTTCCATCGGTTGGCGGACTAAGTCCTAAATCTTCGCCATGAGGCTGCTCGAAAATTGGTAAGCGGCTCCGCAGACGCATTAAGTCAAACTTTTGTGACCGGAGGACTTCGTCTTTATTTTCTGCCAAACGATAACCGTAATATTCCAGGGCGGTGTCAATTATGCGTGCCTGAGCAGTTTCAGGAAGTTCCTGAAATACAGGATTCTTTAACACTTCCGGTTCTGTAATCAGTCTTGCCACCCAACTCCTTTCCCAATCAGACAATTGCTTCATCCGGCTCTCAAGCCGCCGTTGCCGGGAAGGAATTAAGCGTATGCGTTTAACCAGAGGGTCTCCACGATTTTTCATTTTTTTGAGTCGAAGAAATGCATCCAGTGTAATCCTCCAAGGAACCCATGACGAATTGAAGCGAGTTTCATCCCAGGCATGGTTTAGTAAATCTGTGAGTCGGAAAACGCAATTGTCCGTCAAAAAGTAGTAGGAAAACTTCACCTTGCCGACAAGCATTTCCCATGCATGAAAAATAACACGACGCTGCTGTTCCTTACTCAGATTCAATTCATATTCCCACAAGTCACGCAGCTCTGTTTCTCCGTATTCATGGTGAAAATTATAAAACTGCTGATCTGCATATTTTCCCTGATACCCTCCGCTGAGCCCCTTGAACAGATATGAGATGCTGCTGTCTTCCGGATCTACGGAAGCACCGTAACTGAAAGTTGGTGCCAGTAAATTGCGACCCTTGTAATCTTCCAAGTAGTTGAGTCTCAACAGGGCGTGTCCGTACATAGATGCAGGATTGCCCATAAATGCTGACACAAAAATAAGACTAATTGAATCGATCTTCTTCAAATCAACCCATTGTTCGAAACGACTGCAACGGACATTTGGCAGGGAGTTTTCAGAAAAATTGAGTTTAGTTTTCAGCCAGTTGAACCTGGCGATGAACCTGCATTGTGCATGATTATTCGGAATACTTTCTACTGGAGAAAGCAGCGCTTCCAGTGTCTTCCTTAGTTCTGCAGCCGGATTTACATTGCCATCCGGATCAAGAAAGAAAGAGGGGTTTTGAATTTCACTGCGCCATAAACCAACCATTGGAGAGTGGGACGGATAATGAAGCAGGCGCAGCCAGTAAGGATGCTGTGAGAGGATCAGAATTTCAGCTTGCGCCCATGGGAGATCTTTCGAACTGGGTTTTTTCCCGAATGCAAATGAGTTCGACAAGACCAACAGAGAAATAAACAAACAACAGACAATTAGGCCGGATTGCCGCATGTATTTTATCACATCAGCTTTCTTTACCAAAACGTTGAAACTGAATCGAATTCCAGTTTTCCCGCTCCAACGAAGCACGATAGACAAAACCCATTTCCGTTAAAGAGTTTCTTAATTCTTCTTCTTGTTTTCCAAATAATCCGCTGCAAATCAAAGTTCCACCCGGACTTGTCAGCCTAATTAGATCCAGACGTATATCCAACAATTCAGACAGAAGCATATTACTGATTACAAGAGGTGCTGGTTTTTTCAGAAAGGAAGGTTGTCCGACGTGGCCAATGATCCTTCCTGACAGACCATTCAGTTCGCAGTTACGTTCAACTTCCGCTACTGCTTCAGCTTCAATATCCAAACCTGTAACTTTCTTGATCCCCAGACGGCAGGCTGCAATAGCAAGGATTCCGGAACCAGTTCCAAGATCAAGCATGCTTTCCGGCAAAGTATCCGTTTCCAAAAGAAATTGCTCCAGCATTTCCAATGCCAGAGCCGTCGAAAGATGATGCCCGGTTCCAAAACCTTGACCTGGGTCAATCCACACCGGATGTCTTCCGGAAAGTTCTATTCCGGTTTTCCATGATGGAAGAATGATCAGTGATTGTCCAACCTTTACAGGATGAAAATGTTCACGCCAGTTTGCCTGCCAATTTTCAACTGGATGGCTACCTTCTTCGTGAATTCTAATTTCAAGCTTTCCATTCATTTCCCTTTGAAAACATTCAAATAATTTTTGTGCACCACCGTCTGGTTTTTTTGGGTAGAAAATCTTGAGTCTAGACTCCAGTGAAGATTCTTGCAAAGTTTCAGTACCAAGCGCACCTTTTTCAAAACAAAACCAATTCCAAAGTTCTACCAACTCTGCAGGAATGGTACAACAAAAGCTGAAATAGGTTTCGTTAAGAGCTAAATTATTTTGCATCACTGAGTATTTTTTTTCTCGCCCGCTACATAAACCTTGAAACCGTCCTCGAGGAGTCCGCGGAGACGCAGATCATTTTTTGTTTTGGCATTTTCACATAATTTACATTTACAATCGATGTGGTGAGTTTTTTGAAATTTCTTGAGTTTTAAGCGGGATAAATCCTTTCCACTAGTCTGCATTTCTTTCAACATTTTTTCGATTTGACGCATGGCCAGAGAGAGGATTTGTTCCTGTTGACTTGGAGATCTCAGTTTTAACATACTTTATTTAAATTAGATGGAGCTTCTGGCTCGTTTAACTATTTCAACTTGACAAGAGTTACGACATTTCCGACAATTATGAACAGGAAAATAGTTGCCACTCTCATTTTGTCAAAAATTAGTGTCAACTTCTACTTTTTCATTTTCTAACTAGGTAATAAAATATGTCTGGAAAGCTGTCAAAATTTGGGGGAATTATTATCCTCCTTGCTGTAGGCACCATTTATTTGAGTACATATATTGTAGATAAGACTCAATATGCAATTGAAATTTTATTAGGTGATCCAGTTGACATTGTCATGGAGCCGGGACTCAATTTCAAGTTACCATTTGTCACTCGAATCATTTTCATGGAAAACCGACTGCAGGATTATGATGCAGATCCTGGTGCGGTATTCACCAAAGATAAAAAAGAAATGAAGGTTGATACCTATTCCAAGTGGCGGGTTACTGAACCTCTTAAATTTTATGAAACCGTACGTACAACTAGCGGAGCCCATGCTCGGCTGGATGATATTATCTATTCACAAACCCGTGAAGTCCTTGGACAGCATACGCTTGTGGAAATTGTATCCGGAAATCGTAAAGAAATTCGTGAAGCGATAACTTTGCGTGCCCGGAAAAATGCTGAGAATTATGGAATCGAAATTCTGGATGTCCGGATTAAACGTGCCGACCTGCCTGAACAAAATAGTCAAGCAGTTTTTGGAAGAATGAACGCAGAACGAAGACGACAAGCAAAACTATACCGCTCTGAAGGTGAAGAGGAATCCTTGAAAATTCGTTCTGATGCTGACAGAGAGCGTGTTGAAATCATTGCGGAAGGAAAGAAAATAAACGAAGAAACTCGTGGTGTAGCTGATGCTGAGGCCACCAAGATTTATGCTGATGCATATCAGAAAGACACCGATTTCTTTAAATTCCTGCGTTCACATGATGTTTATCGAGACAGTCTGCAAGAAGGTACTACACTGCTGATGGATGCAAATAGTAAATTTTTCAAGTACCTTAAAGATTAGGTTTTTTTTCAGTACTGTTTTAGCTAAACCTGAAAAATTAATTTTTCCCGCCATTTCCGGCTAAGACCGGACTTCTGTTCTTTACAGTCGATTTTCTTAAAGAAACTTCGGCTGCATTCCTCCTGAGAAATCATAATGTCTCCGCCTGATAAAAGTTATTTGCAAGTTCTTTCTGAACTGGAGCAATGGGGAAGTTACGAAACAAGTGCTCAACCACGTGACATCAGTAAATTGGAAGGCATCCGGCTTTTACTTAAAGATTTGGGGCATCCGGAAAGAGCATTTAAGATTATCCACATTGCAGGAACCAACGGCAAAGGCCTGACTGCAACAATGATCAGCCGATTATTATGTATTCAGGGATTTGCCACAGGTTGCTACACATCTCCACATTTGATTGATATTAGAGAGAGGATCGCTCTGAATGATCAATATGTTTCAAAAAATATCTTTGTACAAAGTGCATCCCTCGTTTTGAAAATTGCACGCAGTTACAAAGGAACACCATACCTTTCATATTTTGATGTTTTAACAGCAATTGCTTTTCATGTATTCATGGCAGAAAACATGGAGTGGGTTGTCCTGGAAACCGGATTGGGTGGACGAGCAGATTCTACCAATGTGACTGACAAAAAAATATGCGTTATGACGAGAATTGGTTTGGATCATATGGAAGTTCTTGGCAGAAGTTTGAAGGAAATTGCGGCTGAAAAAACTGGAATCGCCCGCACAGGAATTCCAGTAATAATTGCACCGCAAGCGACTGGATTAAAACCTTGGCTGCAAAAACACTTCAACAGCGAAAACGTTCCTGTTTATTTTGTAGAAGATTTTTTCCCTGAGCAGTTTCTAGAAGCTGACATTACTGCCGATTTTATTCCAATTCCATGGGTGGAATGTTTTCAGACAAGTTTATGTACAATGCAGGTATTGTTTAACGAAGACAGAATAAAGAAACAAATCTGGTTTGAAGCCGTCAAAAAAGTAAAATTAGCTGGTCGTCTCGATTTACGGCAGAATGTTACTTGGAGCAAACATTCTCTCGATTTCAAAACCATGCTGCTGGACGGAGCCCATAATCGCGATGCCCTGATGGCACTTTCAGAATACATCTCAAAGAAAAATCTTATACCATTTACACTGATTTTGGGAATGGCCTCTGACAAATTGGATGATACACTGCGGTCTCCTCTAGTGGAATTGTGCTCGCAAGCTGAGAAATTGATTATTACGCCGATTCCGTCACCAAGAACAGCAAGTCCGGAAATGATGGAAAATTTTTTAGATGAGTGCGGTGCATTGGCGCATTCTCCTGAAATAAAGTATGTCAATTCTGCAGAAGAGGCACTTGAAGTTTCTTTAGATTATCGGGAACAACCGGTTGTCGTTGCAGGCTCGATTTATTTGGTGGGACTTGTTTTGCAGATCCTTGAAAACCGGCGTGGTTCTTAAAAGGAATATGTCCATGAAATACGTGTGATTCCTCCCGGCATTCCTACCTTTGACGGTAATGCTCCTCCGCGGTCATTATAAGTTTATGATTTCATTTTTTCCAGGGAATAAAAATTCCAGCATAAAACCAAAACTTTCTCCTCCGGACGCAATTCCCATTCGCCTAAACGGCATCGTTCCGCTTGAACCGCTGAGTTCAGTCTTTGTGAATGAAGCATATTCTGCAATTGTGGGATTGTCGCGTATTCCATATCTCAAAGTACTCTCAACTCTTGACAGTCCGAAACCCAAAAAAATATCCATGTCGTCTGGTCTTGGAACTCCAAATGGATGAAGTGAGGCAGAAAACATATAGAAATGAGAAGCCATACGCAACAGAGGTGTTCCATATGCTGGATCGGCACCTGAGGTGGCTGCCCTGACTTTTAGATCATCCAGCCAAATATTTGTGTAGGCAAAGGCCAAGCCGATGCCAACATCATAATCTGTAGGAAGTATGTATTCCAGGGAAAAAGAAGGCAGTCCCTTTAGCAATGGGATATTGCTGAATAATTTGGTTAAAAAACCGTCTTTACTGCCGTGCTCATCGTCATTTTTATTGTAGATATTGGGAATTAAATTGTTTTTTTCAGGATCAAGAGTTGTCAGGCCAAAAAAACCTTTTCCACCTTTGAACCGGTTTGTACCAGTCATTTGATAAAATGGATGTAAATCATCGCTGCTGAATGTCTGATGAAGGATCTCCCAAAAACCAATACGCCATGCAGCGTTACTGCCTCCGGTTTGCACGGCAGCTTCTTCCTGAGCATAAGTACCAGGCACAAGCAATAGCAGTATAATTACTGCAGGTACAAATTTCTTTTGTAAGATTTTTTGGAATAACATGAACACATCAGAATCATCAATAATCAAAAACCGAGTAGTATATCATCAATTCGGAAACATCCAGATAGTCCAGGTAGGTTTGGTTAGCGAGCGGGAATAATATTGGAGTTTTCAAGTACATCACTCCAATCTTTGGCCCTGCGAATTTCCGGGTGCTCGAAATCATCATTAAAAGGCCGGGACATCAACCAAATTTCTGCATCTGGGAATGATTCACGGACATCGAGACAATTATCTGGATGATCATCCACAAATAGAATTTTTTCTTCTTCTTGCTGTAATTTCAGGATAACATCCGCTTTTGTCTGTACTGGATGGCCGTCATAATTTATAAATCCGGCACAGTGTGCAGAATCAAATTTGAATCCTGCATTTCTTAAATTCGTTTTTCTACGCTCCAGACAATCCGGTGGTATATTTGTGATAAAATGTACTGGATATGCCCCAAATTTAGCATTGAAATGTTCCGGATCAACCATTGGCTGGAGTTGTTCAAATTCTGGACTATGGACAAAATAATCCCATCCTTCCGTAACTTGCTCCTTTGTCAGTAAATCAGAAAACCAAAAACTTTTGGATGAAAAATCATCAGGAATATCTAATTGAAAATAATCTTTGATTGCCTTCATGAAACCACCCTCAAAGTCCAACAAAACACCATCTACATCAAAAAAACTACAATACATTTTATTTCTTCTGCGGGAATACTAAATTAAAGGGCTGAGAACAAGTTGCATAAACACAAAGTCTGCAATGCTAAATTTGTACAAAAAATATTAAAATTAAAAAAGAAGGGATTAACCGGAGGTTATCTTGATTTAAGCTTGTTTCACCCCCGTTAGCTATAATAGTGACCAGACATCTTCCAACCTTAGTCTGCATCGATTTTCCTGGTACATGAAATCTTTCAACATTTTGTAGGGAGGAATTGAAAACCAAGATTTCCCTGATACACCATAAGGCTTTTGCGGGGGTGTTTTATGGTTCGCCAGTCTGTTTTGTGAGACTACATAATTTTTGGCGAACTTAAAAAGAGTAAATTTATTTTAAAGATTTTTTTAACAAAAGTAAAGCATTATTGTATGAAATTGAACTACTCATCGACAGTAAAATGTAAATCACCTGGAAATGAGTGGTTAGAATTAAACTGAGAAAAGAACTGAGATGAAATATTTGTCTTTTAGTGGCATTTAATTTTCTGATATAATTAACCGTAAAAGTCCAAATTTTCTATCCATGATCACACGTTTCTGCTGCTAGAATCATCTGTGTTGTTTAGCCTGCCACCACAAGTTTTAATCATTCTAGTTTTCTGTTTGATATTTGCTCTCACTTTCCATGAGTTCGGCCATGCTTATGTAGCCCATCTTTGTGGAGACGACACGGCAAAAATGGCTGGTAGAATGACACTGAACCCTATCGTTCATTTAGATCTCTTTGGCAGTTTAATGTTGCTCATGGTAGGTTTTGGCTATGCCCGTCCGGTGCCGGTTAATCCTAGAAATTACCGTATCAGCAATGCAGATTTTTATGTTGCTTCTGCGGGGCCCATTATGAATTTACTGTTAGGATTTGGTGCTGCTTTTTTGTTTCGCTTTCTGGCACTGAATAACTTGACACTACTGGCTGGAGTACCAGTACTGGAAATCCTTTACCTGTTTATTTTAATTAATTTTAATCTTTGCCTTTTCAACTTAATTCCACTTGGTCCACTGGACGGAAATTCAGTGTTTCCTCATTTTTTACCTTCAGACTTAAGAAGACGTTTCCAGAACTGGAATTACCGTTATGGCTCACAGGCCTTGATAGTGCTGGTATTATTAAGTATGTTTTTGCCGGGATTCAGTGCTTTCAGCTGGATTTCGAGCATTAGTAAAAGCATGATTAGCGGACTTCTTTAGATTGCCACTTTTCAACTTCTGAAATCCTCAGACACAACACTAAATGTTTTATAATAATTACAAATGACGCTTGAAGAATTAAAATCACTTTTTCTAGGGTATTGCCGTAAAGAGGACGGTGCTCCAGACAAACAACTTTTTGGCTTGGAGTATGAAAACTTTGTGATGGTTCCTAACAATGATGACGGTGAAGAATGTTTCCACCCGTTACCTGTTGAAGGAGAATCCGGAGTTTTCAGGGTTTTGGAAAATTTAGTAGAACTGACCAAAAACAGTGATGATCCACTGGAAAAAGTATATGAAAAAGACATGCTTTTAGCACTGATTAGTCCTGCAGGATCAAAAATAACGGTTGAGCCTGGAGGACAAATTGAACTTTCTGATGCACCAAGAAAATCTCTTTTAGATGCATATAACTCATTACAGGATTATTTGAAGCTGCTTGAAAAAGCGGTTTCAGATTTTAAAGGAAAGCTTTTGTTTCAGGGCGTGCAGCCGATCCATTCTTTGGATAAATTGCCGTTTTTTCCAAAAAACCGTTATCGGATTATGTTTCAACACATGTTGAAAACCGGTACACTCGGTCAATGGATGATGAAAGGATCTTCTGGAGTACAGGTCAGTATTGATTATGCTTCCTTAGAGGATTTGCAGAGAAAATTTATTTTTCTGAATCGCCTCTCACCTTTTTTGACAGCTATGTTTGCTAATAGTCCTTTGAATGCTGGGAGTCCCTGCGGTTTTCTTTCTTATCGCTCACATATTTGGGAGAAAACGGATAATTCACGTTGCGGTCTTCCTGAAATCTTTTTAAGAGACAATTTCCGTTTGGAGGACTACATCAATTGGTCATTAAAGGCAGCACCATATCATTTGATGCGTGAAGGTGAAGTTGTTGAGACAACTGATTGGAATTTCAAACAACTTTTAGAAGGAAAACATCCGGATCTAATAATTACTCCTGAAGACTGGGAAGATCATTTAGGAATGCTGTTTCCAGACATCAGAATTAAAAATATCCTGGAAGTGCGTGTTGTTGACAGCGTACCGCCTAAATATATAATGGCGATTCCGGCATTGATAGGAACATTGCTCTATAATGAATCAGCTTTTTCTTACGCACAATCTTTACTAATGGACCTGCCGCAGGATGAATTTAAATTGTACAAAAAAGCTGCTGCAAAGGATGGATTGCAGGCAGAAGTTAATCAAACTAACTTTGCAAAGACAGGAAGGAAACTGGCAGAAATCGCTCTGCAGGAACTTGGATCAAAAGATGAAAATTGGTTTCTGCCTTTTTTTGAAGAATTCACCAAAGAGGGTCGATCTCCGGCAAACGAGACTCTGGACCAGTTCCGGGAATGTGGAGAAGACCCGGACAAGTGGCTTGCTAAAGTCTTAAATAACCCGGATTACTGACTGGGCCAGGTTACTTGTTTAAATGCCATCTCCTCCTGAATTGCGGAAGGTTTTTTGTCTTCAATTCCACGAGTCACTTGAACAGAATAGTGACCATCAGATTCTCCCGTATAACCTTGTAACGCAGGAGTCCCGTTAATACGTATTGTCGCCAGATTTTCTTTACCCAGTAACGGCAGTAACTGTCCCACTTCCAACTTTCCTTTTGTTTCGCCCAAATCTGCATTCCCCAATTCTGCAACAACCGAATATTCTTTCTTTTCCAGAATATCCATGAAATGCCGTTTAACATGCGGAGAATAATTTTCTATGGATTCAGGCGCAATAACTCTTTTGTTTTCAAGATGACTAAGCAGTGGATCAAGCCCCGAAGAAGGTAAACAGAGTAAAATCTCTGATTGAATATCTTGAACACTAAGCCGAACACTACCCACGAAACAATATTCGTAGGGCAACATGACTTTTGCCCTTTGAGGATAAATGGTTACACGATTGAGATTAAGCTCCACATCTGCAATATTGAGCCAGCTTTTTTCAAAGTCTTCTATCATAGGTTGCACCAAAGCAAGTAAATCTTTCTGGTGCTCCTTCATCAACTTGCCCAGGGAAGAACGTTCGAGTGTTATTCCCGCCTTTGTGTTCAAGATCAACTTTAAAAAAAATGTATTGTCTACAAGGAACAGACCACGGCTCTGGTTCGGCGTTTCAAAAATATAGATTGGCTGTTTAGATACAGAACTCAAAAAATTTTCAAAACGTATTTTTTTCACATTTTCCGTAGAGACCTCAAACATCAGGTTCTTTTTAGCATAAAGCCTGTCCTGTAAGAGAGATGCCCATCTGCGGAATACAACGTCCATTAATTGGTGTCGCCCTGTTGTCAGATGAACTTCTGCCAGTTCAAAAGTCTTTACGGGAATTTCTGTTCGGTGAAGCATAGTTTAAATTATTCCTGAACGATACCAACAATTCGAATACCAAGTTTATCATTGTTGATTTGTATAACTTCCCCAAGAGCAATTGTTTTACCGTCGAGTACCAAATTCACCGGTTCTCCTGCAACTTTATCTAGTTCAATAATGCTCCCATAAGTTATCTGTGTGATTTCTTCGCCTGTAAGTTGAGTACGTGCTATTTCAACCACGGCTTCATGGTGAAATTTTAACAGCATGTCTGCATCTAAGGGGACTGCTGATGTTTCTGATGCCTCAGTTTCAATTGGCATCTCGCTCTCTACTTTTTCAATAACAGGTGTTTTCTCAATTTCAGGCTCTACTTCTACGGAATCAGATGCATCCATTTGCTCACCTGTTACCTCATTCTCTTCCTGGGAATCTGCTGATGTTTCTGATGCAGAATTTTCCTCCGTTTCATTATCAAATTTTAGTTCGTCAATTTCACTTTCTCCGATATCAACCAGATCAGTCTCAGCATTTTCCTGTTCAGTCTCAGCCTCTTCAGAATCTTTTATGTCATCCAAAGCATCAATTCCAAGCTCCAGATCTTCTGTATCATTTGCTTCACTTTCTCCACTATCTTCAGAAATCTCGGGATCGTGCAGCATCTCCAAAACCTCAGACGACTCAGTATCGGCCTCCTCAGCAGGAAGACTTTCTCCGGATTCTTCTACTGCATCAGTTTCACCTGATGAATCTGTAATCTCCTCTGGATCAAGATCTTCGGACAAATCCATATTATCCGACAAATCTAATTCTTCCACTTCTTCTGTACTTTCTCCAGAATTTTCTACATCGTCAAATGCCTCTGGCTCACTGGATTCTGATGCTTCTACTTCTTCTTCTGTACTTTCTCCAGAATTTTCTACATCGTCAACTATCTCTGGCTCACCCGCTTCGGATGCTTCCGGCAACTCTGTTGCTTCTTCTTCTGTACTTTCTCCAGAAATTTCTGCATCGTCTGATGCCTCAGACTCACCTACATCTAATGCTTTGTCAATTTCTCCATCAATATCATCTACAAAAGAATCGTCAGAATCAGAGTTTTCTTCGCTTTCGTCACCATCCAGTTCATCCAGCAAGCTTTCTACGGAATCACTACTCTCTTCTTCAGTTTCTTCCTCTTCAAAAACCATATCTTTTTCTCCATTTACTGATTCATCAGTTTCTTCTTGTTGAACATCCATTTTTAAATCCTCAACAAGATTCCCAATTTCATCCATGCCAAGATCTATTGGCTCTTCATCCGGTTCACTGTCTAATTCCTCTGACTCAGTGTACATATCATCCAAATCAGATTCAGCAAGCGATTCTGAAGAATCATCTGTGATTTGATCATCATCTAACAGTTCTGTGTTTCCAGGTTCAACTAAAATATCGGTCGGACTGTCCTCATCAGATAGTTTAATTTCAAAATCATCAGACTTTTCTGCCATTGACCCTCAAATTAGACGTTTCTCTTTTACTGAAAGTTAATAATTTTTTTAAATAGTATGTTGACTTAAGAATATAATCTTCGCTTTTTTCCAATTTAATCATTTTCCACGAATGAACTTCACTAAAAATGCCATATCCGGCTTGAATATTACATTGAAAACTAAAAACAACTAAAGTAATGAAATAACAAGCTATTTTTAAAATCGTTTGTTCTTTATTAGTGTTACTATTTTGTTACTTGTTGCTTTTTTGTTACTCGTTTGTTACTCATTGTGTTAATATGATAAACAAGAACAGGCTAAAAGCAAACAAGAAAAGTTACAAGGGCAATATGAGCGTAAAACTGAGAAAGAAAAATCTAGCTGGAGGGAAGAAGTCTTTATATTTGGACACCTTCATTAACGGGCAAAGACACTATGATTTTTTGAAACTGTATTTATTGAAGGGAAACGACGCCAAAACCAAAGCTGCAAACAATGAAAAGCTTATACTTGCCGAAACAATCAGAGCCAACCGAGAAAGTGAAATACAATTTGCAGATCATGACATTATACCTTCATTCAAACGAAATGCCGACTTTGTGGAATACTTCCAAAAGCTTGGCGAATGCAAGGGACGTTCAGCATTGATTTGGAAAAGTGTACTGAATCACCTTAAAGAGTTTTCAGGCGGTACGGTTCAATTCAAAAACATTAACGAACTTTGGCTAGAACGTTTTCAAAAATATTTATTAAAGAGGATAACACCTAACACTGCATCGGGACATTTTGGCAAGGTGCGATTAGCTTTGAAACTTGCAGTGAGAGACAGAATTATTTCTAGAAATCCTTGCGACAAAGTAGATAATATCAAACTTGAAGATACGGAAAGGCAATTTTTGACTTTTGAAGAAATCAAACAGCTTTCCGTGACTATTCCAGAAAAAGAAACCAGCCAACAAGTAGCAAAAATGTTTTTGTTTTCTTGTTTCACAGGCTTATCTTTCCAGAATTTGCAGTCACTTAAATATGAGCAAATTGAAAACGAAAACGTCAAATTTTTCAGAACCAAAACCAGCACTTGGCAATATGTTCCTTTGAGTAAAACTGCACTAGCTTTGATAGGCAACACTGTCAACTGTCCGCCAGGAGCAAAGGTTTTCAAAACTCCAAAAGACAGACAATGCAGATACATTCTTGAAAAGTGGGGCAAACAGGCAAAAATTAAGAAACACCTGCATTGGCATATAGGACGGCATTCTTTCGCAACTTTAAACCTTACACAAGGCGTTGACCTTTACACTGTTTCAAAACTTTTGGGACACAAAAAAATAGCCACAACTCAAATTTACGGGAAAGTAATTGACTCCGCAAAACGGAAAGCAGTTGAATCACTTCCACAACTCGAACTGTGAGGGAAGCATGAAATACAAAGATTTAGTTGAACAGTTATTAAAGTGTTGTTTGGCTTTGACGAAAGATAACGAACTGCAAACAAAAAAATCAAGGCACAGTCGGAAGTAATAGAAATGATGGAGGCCGTAATGATAGATCACGGACTGCTAAAAAGAGAACCAGCAAAAAGACATCTGAGAGTAGTGAAATGACTGAAACTGAAATAAGCAAATTGAGAGAAACCGTCCTGCAACTATGGGAAGGGAGCAAATATTTATTATTAGTACGTGAGGATTTATTTGAATATGTACAAAATTTGAAAAAAGAATTGGCGGAAAAAATTTTCGATGGTTCGGCAAAACCACACTCATTTGAAACAATCAAACAAAATGCTTGGATTGCTTTCCTTGAGGGCATTGATGAGAAAGATTTTGGAATGGCCGGCTTAGACGAATCTAAAAAGGCGGCGGTCATTGCTTTAGACAAATATCTAGAGAAATTGGAAAATGTGAATTTTAAAGAAGATACTCAAGGCGAGAAGACTGAAAAAATTGACTGGGAAGCAGGATTAGCGGAACTGACATTCATATTCGAAATACTATTCAAAAATGAAGAGATCGGTTGTTCAATGAAACAGTACAAAAATCGTTGGGCCTTGATTGCAAAACACTTCACTGTCAAAGGAGAAGACATCACAAACAAAGATTTGATAGCGGCATTCAGTGGTCTCAAAAACAGTAAAACAGGTAAACCAAGAAATCACGAAA
>JYMV01047238.1_pt1 | contig 14999 bp, 8 predicted proteins | sample 338911 | NCBI WGS metagenome assembly JYMV01 (sample SAMN03354496, study PRJNA234377) | hydrothermal vent metagenome | biome: Deep sea; feature: Hydrothermal plumes at the Eastern Lau Spreading Center, Western Pacific Ocean; material: Seawater | place: Tonga | collected 2009 | depth 2000 m m
TGGGCTTAGATGCCTGTATAGTGATCGACGTGCCATTTATGGTTTTTCTTTAGTGAAAAGCGCTCTTGAGCATAGATCTATTCGAACTCGGAGCATGCTACAATCCTTGTTAGCCCCCCCCTCTCGCTGGAGAAACATATGTACCGCAATCCCTGGCACAAACTAATCCATGCAACGACCCTGGTCCTACTCATCTCCTGTTCGTCTAACAACACCAACACCACAGTCACCGACCAAAATGGAACCACAGACGAGGGAACCACAGACGAGGGAACCACAGATGGAGAGAAGATCTGTGACCAATGTCCCGACGATTGGGAGTGCAAAGATGGAGAATGTGTCGAGCCAGACTGCCATGTCGATTGTTTTGGGCAAACCTGGTGCGAAGACGGCACGGTCAAGCAGACACCGACGGGGCCGGCTCCCTGTGAACTGGGCCTTGAGGCCTGTGACGAAGTCTCTGAAATATTGAGCTGCGAGCACGGGTGTGCGGAAGGTGAGATCGGTGACCCGTCAAATCCAGAGAAGCACTGCGCTCCACCACCTGCGGATGACAAGGACCTGGATGGCATCATTGATGAAGAAGACAATTGTCCGGATGTAGCCAACAAAGAGCAGAATGATTGTGACGATGATGGCATGGGAGACGCATGCGACAACGATGCCGACAATGATGAAGTGCTCAATGAAGACGACAACTGTCTGTGTGTACCTAATCCCGCGCAGTTGGACACCGACAAGGACAACCAGGGCGACAAATGCGACAACGATGACGACAACGATGGTTACTCCGATTTTGAGGACGAGTTCCCGTTGGATGCAGCGGAATGGGCCGACTTTGACAAGGACGGTACGGGTAACAATGAGGATACAGACGACGACAACGATGGCCTGAGCGATGAAGAAGAGATGCAGTGGGGAAAGGACTGCTCCCTTACAGACCCCTCGGTTGCCGATACTGACAATGACGGTGTGGGGGATGCGTCCGACGCCTATCCCAATGACCCATTCCCGGCATTTGTGCTCATCGAAAACCCCAAAGGCGGCATTACCGTGGTCTTGTCCAAAGTCGATCCAATGAACGCTACTGTCGATTTTGGCGAATCGTTTGAAGTGGGTCAGTCTCTGGGGCATTTGTGCGCTGCACCGGATAACAGCAAGCTCTGCTCTCCAACCTGCGCTATGGGCACATTCTGCCAAATGGGGGTGTGTGTCGAAGATGAACCGAAGCAATGCGATGAGGCCTGTGCTGAAGGGCAGGTGTGCCGAAAACGCCTGTATCGAAGTTTTTCAATCGGGGATTTCAAGACAGACGGAAAGATGGACTTCCTGGCCCACTCTTACCCGGCGGACCCGGACGGTACATACCAACTGTGGTTCTTCGAACGCCTCGAGGAGTCCGGCAACTTCCCCCAACAATATCTTGGCCAGGTGAAACAACTGCTCAACGGCGTAGTTGCCGATGTCGATGGTAATTTCTTGTTTGATATTGTGGTTCGAAAGGCGGACAAACCGAACTATCTGGCGAACATTTACGGCACCACCTATCTAGGTAACGGCGTCAACAGTAAGACCAACTGCGCCGTGGGACCGGTTGAGGAAGGCTGCGCATTTACCGCAGTAGAAAACGCGTGGGACATCAAGAAACAAGTTGCGGGACAATGGGGCTCTCCCGCAGCACGAGAAGCACAGGAGATGACTGGAGATGAGTTCAACGACCTGATCTTTGCGACCTACGCCAGTGGCGGAAACGACCAGACCAAAGTCTATTTATTACCGTCCAATGGCGATGGCACCTTTGCGACCGCGGAATACAAGTTTTCACATAACAAAACCAAAAAACAGGGTCCGGCAAATTCGATTCTGTTTGCCGACTTCAACGGTGACAAAATCGGCGATGTGCTCATGGGACTGGATGACGATGGTGACGCGGGAAGTGCCTGGCTATACACCGGCAAAGGGGATGGAAGTTTCAACGACAAGGGCAAAAAGGTGTTTGACCTCAACCCGGGTTGCAACTCTAACTGTGGTGAAAAACCAGGTCACAGCGGCAATGCCAAGGCCTTTGATTTCAACTTTGACGGCGCTATGGATGTGATTCTGGGCTACAACTTCAAGACCCCCTGGTTACCCCCCAGCAAACTCGTTGTGTTGGTCAACAACGGCGACGGCACGTTCAAAGACGCCCAACAGATTGGTCCCACATACAATGGAAGCGAAGCGAAACGATTCCAAAGCCCACAACGGCTTTGTCCCTTCTACAACGACTAATCCAGCCGGTGTAGCCTAGTAGCCTGTCTTGGGGGTGGCTGCGGGCTTGGGTGACAGGCTGCGGATATAAATCAGCAAGCTATCCAGCTCAAATACCGGCATACGTGCGCCGGGCATTTTCATGCCGCGACCAGCCGTAATGATTTGCTTGAGATCAGTATTCGACCAACGCTTGTGCCAATCAGCATCTCGGAAATTGCCGCGATCACTGTGACCACCTCCGCGAGCATCCCGGCCATGGCAACCCGAGCAACGAGCCAGGTAGACATCCTTTCCCACACTGAGCTCAGGTTTGGAGTGCTTGACCTCATTCTTGAAAACAAAATCACTGCAAGCCTCTTCATTGGGATAGCAACGACTAACCGCTTCCGTTGGATAGCCATTGCAGCCATTCAAAGAGAGCAACGCCGCTATGATCAATATCGTTCGCATCGGCGCGGACAGTAACATTGCCTAAAGCCAGCGACAAGAAGGGATTCTTGATGTGTGACAACAGCACTGCTCGTTGACGAAGTTGACCCAGAAGGCTATTGTTGCACCCCCTACATTAGAGGAGTCATGAATCATGTCAGCCAACTCGGAAGAGAGTTCTGAACAGGGCGACATCGGCCGTATAGACAGCCACAATCCCGCCACCGGAGAATTGTTGGGAAGCGTACAATCGAGCACGCCTGAGCAGGTTCTAGCCGCTGTTGAAAAAGCGCGAATTGCGCAAGCAACCTGGCAACGACTCGATCCCAAAGAACGCGGCAAGCGACTCATGCATGTACGCGGCGGCTTGGTGGAACGCGCAGAAGAAATCGCCGCTCAAATTACAGCGGAAAGCGGCAAGACTCAGGTTGAATCGCTCAGTATGGAGATCACGGGCCTGGCCGACCTGGTCACTTATTTTGGAAAACGAGCGCATAAGATTCTGGCTCCAGAGCGCATTCCTTTGCATTTGATGAAGCATCGAGCGTCCTATCTGCACTACAAACCACGGGGAGTTGTAGGAATCATCTCACCTTGGAATTTTCCTTTCCTCATCCCTATGGGCGAAGCTTATATGGCGCTTTTAGCGGGCAACGCCGTTGTACTGAAACCCAGTGAAGTGACTCCACTGGTTGCCGACCTGGGGCGCGAACTTTTTATCAAAGCAGGCATTCCCGGCGATCTGTTCCAAGTAATTCACGGGCGAGGGGACATTGGCGCTGCTCTCATTAATTCAAATATCGACATGGTCTGTTTTACAGGTTCAGTCGCGACCGGACGTAAGGTTGGCGCTGCCTGTGGTGAACGTCTGATCCCCTGTATCCTTGAACTGGGCGGCAAGGCAGCGGCAGTGGTGTGTGACGATGCCGATCTTGATCGCACAGCACAAGCGCTGGTCTGGGGCGCATTTGCAAATAGCGGACAAATTTGCGCCAGCGTTGAACGGGTTTATGCCATGGAATCCATCCACGATGAGCTGGTCTCAAAAGTGGTCGAAAACACGCGCCGGTTGAAGCACGGTGATCCCAAGGACATGCAAACCGATGTCGGTGCTGTCTGCTTTCCACGCCAACTTCAGGTCGCACGTGAACTCGTCGACGATGCCGTTGAGAAAGGGGCCACAATCCAGGTAGGTGGACAGCAGGTCCATGAAGACAAAGGCATGTTTTTTCAACCTACCATTTTGACCGGAGTCAATCAGGACATGCGCTGTATGCGAGACGAAAGTTTCTCGCCTCTTATGCCGATTATGAAGGTCAAGAACGAAGAAGAAGCCATTGATCTGGCTAACGATTCCAACCTGGGACTGCTCGGCTACGTGTTCACCAAGAACCGCGATAAGGGCAAACGCCTTGCGGAACGAATTCAATCAGGCACGGTCATGGTCAACGACGTGTTGGTGACCTATGGACTCCCCGAAACTCCCTGGATGGGCGTCAAAGACAGTGGACTCGGCCGTGTTCATTCCGCCGAAGGCTTGCGATCCCTCTGCCAGGCGCGCCACGTGAACCACGACCAATTCTTCACGCTACCACGGGAAATGTGGTGGTATCCCTATGGCGACAAGGCATACAAACGCGCGTTGGGTGCGCTTCGTTTGCTGTTTGGCCGCAACTCAAGAAAAGGTCTCTAACCCTCTGTGGCTCGCGCTTACCTATGCCCACATTGCCGGGCTCGAAACCGCTTTACGCTCGATGACAGCACTGACGGTGTTGTGTGCTGTGGTGCCTGTCACGGCACCTTCTTGCTGCCGGAATTTGCCTCGGAAACAAATGTATGGGAACGGGAGGACGGAGATACCTCTATCGTCGATCTCAAGAAGCCGGCCGACAATGTGCAGCGTCTACCCACGGTTGGCAGTCTGGAGTCGGCAGTTGCGCGCTCCGAAAGCCCGACCGTAGCCGGTTTGGACAACGAGGATCTTTTCACCGCATCGTCAACCGTACCGGATTCTCAACTGCCCACGGTCAATGCAATGAACCAGTCTGAACCGGCAAGCGAGACTCCCGAACCAGAGACTCGAATGAGCAGCGATCAAAAAACGACCTTGCTTGTTAACGATACACGCCCTGAACTTTCGGCCGTCAGTGCCGAGGCAAAATCACCCGAGCTTATCACCCAGGAAGAAAAACTTGCCGAAGAGACAGAGGTCCCAACGGTGGTCTTTCACGAGACTCAAAAGGACACGTCTAAACTCCATAGTTTGGAACACGAGACTCAACCAGATCTCTATGCAGGTGGAGCACCCACGAGTGATTCTGCCCAAGCCGAAACCCACACAGAAATTCAGATTGAAGACGCAATTCTTAATCGCCCTCTCAGCGCCACCACAGTACGTGAGTTTGATGGCGTAAACTTGAAACCCTGGATTACCATCGCAGTGCTGGTCGCCGCCACTACAGGGATTGCAACCTACATGGTCGGCACACGCAGCACCGCCGAAGCTGAGGGTCACCTACTGACTTTGGCCGTTGACCGAGCAGCCCAACAGACCCAAATAGCCCAGAACATGATGTCCGCCGCCATGAACGCCGGGCGCCCGGACCTGGTGCGCAAAAGCATGATTGAGCTCAATCATCGTCACAACGTGGGCCTGAGTATTATTCGCCCCGATCGAACTCTCGCCTTTGTCGGCAGTGACATGAGTGTCTACCTCTCTGTATTGAGGCGTGTGTGTCGCAACAATTCCAAGAATGCCGGCTCAAAGACAACGGCACGGTGGCTGGCGGGCGGCGATGAAATATTGGCTGGCCTGGGTAGCTCACCCTGCAATGCAGTAGACAGGCTCAAGAGTATTAAAGGGCCCACTGTCAGCGACTTGAGCGACGAAAAGCTAACTGAAGCGAGTTCACTTCCACGGCGACCCGTACATTGGCTCAATCGTCAGAAAGATCACACCGAACATGTGTACGTCACTGCCATTGCCAATGAAGGGACGTGCAGCGAATGTCACGGCACGGGAAACGCGGGCAATGCCAATTTGGGATGGATGATTATTCGCACTGATCTTTCGAACGTGGACACGCTGAGGGCGTCTACCATGCAAAGCACCTTCCTGATTGCCGGCGCAACACTCCTGATTGTGCTGTTGCTCTTGTTGGGCGGGACACGCCTTGCGTTCCGGAGAAAAATTAAGATTTGAAGGGCAAATCAGCACTCATTGCGGCATTCGTTCTCACCTTGCTGGGACTCATTGATAGTGCATATCTGACCGTTCTGAAGGTCGATGATGCAGTAACCGGAAGCGGCGAATCGGCAGTATGCAAACTCGTTAGTGGGGGCAGCTGTGAGATTGCTTTTGACAGTCCTCTGTCCACAGTGGGTCCCGTTCCTGTCAGCCTTATTGCGGTAGCAACCTACATTGTGATGCTCTTTGTTGTACTGCTCATGTTGCTTGGCAGACTTCAGACTTTTGGAACGGCCTTCCTTCAAATAGTCAGTATTCTAGCTCTGCTCTACAGTCTGCTGTTGGCAATCTATTCCTACTCGCAAGACTCATGGTGCGCCTTCTGTATTGGTCTTTATATAATCAACACCGGCCTGGTGGTTGCGGTGTCCCAACTCAACTCCCAAAAATTCCTGCCATCCATCGTCCCAAACTTCAAACAACTACTGCGGCAACGCAAGCACACCGCGGCAATCACTGGAAGCTTCCTGGTTGTCCTGTTTGCAGGATACGCCCTCTATAGCGGCTTCTTGTCGTCATACATGGAAAAGCTCAATATTCTGGCACTCAAGAAGGCCAACCTGGCCTGGGCCGCGGGCCCCTTTCCCATGGACTCAGCCAATGCACCCAACATCGGAGCAGAAGACGCAGAGATCACTGTGGTCAAGTTCAGCGACTTCCAATGCCCTTATTGTCGAAAATTCTGGGTATCGATTGAGGACTGGAAACAGGCGCACCCCAATGCACGAATTGTGTTTCGTCATTACCCTCTCTCCAACCAGTGCAATCCTCTGATGGCAGCTGATTTCCATAAACATGCCTGCCTCAGCGCGTTTGCGGCCCACTGTGCTGACCAGCAACATAAATTTGAAGCAATGGCCAATGCTCTGTTTGAGGCACAGGGACATCTTTCAAAAGAGACAATCAGCGGAATTGGCCAACAAATCGGTCTTGATTTGGACACCTTTGACACCTGCTTGAAAAGTGAGAAAACAAGAGAGCAAATCCTAAGCGACGTACTCTTGGGTGCCTCAATGGGAGTGGAAAGCACACCCACTGCATATGTGAATGGATTCCGTCTCATTGGCGGCCTCCCGCCGGCTGCCTTTGAAACCTTTGTCGACGGCATTGTTGAACGACAAAAACGACGCGCCACCGTTCCCCAAAATGCCCTTCTCGAACGAATCCAAGCCATTATGAAACAGCGAACTCCCCAAAAAGGGCGACCACATGTGTCCATTCAAGCGTACCTGGATCCCAAACAAGTAGAGACTCCGGCGCTGGAAAAAACGCTCGCTAACTTGTCCAGAAACTATTCCAAACTAGTGACGGTTGCAGTAGTCAAACGAGGCGCCAAAACGACCCATATTACGCGCTACCCAACACTCCTTATCAACGGATACAAAAGTGAAGGACCCATTGAGCGAAGTGAATTGCACGCGCTGGTTGCAACGATTGCCAAATCCCAGATGTAATTAGCTTCCTCGACGGCTGGGATTCGGTGAGCTATTCTTCGCATTGTGCCAAATATAGATCCGGTAACTTTTGGACGCTATCTGCTCGACGCAAAACTTGCTACGGGCGGCATGGGTGAAATCTTTCTTGCTCGCATGAAGGGGCCGGCGGGGTTTGAAAAAAAAGTGGTCATCAAGCGGATTCTGCCGCAGTTGGCTCAATCGGATGAATTTGTAGAACGCTTCAAAGACGAAGGCCGTTTGGTCGTCCAACTCAATCACAGCAACATTGTGCAAATTTTCGAGATGGGCGAAGAGCGCGGACAATACTACCTCGCCATGGAGTACGTGGACGGTGTTGATCTAAGGACTGTATTGCACCAACTCAAGCGAATGGGCCAGAACGTTGTGCCTCTAGAAATTGTGATTCACATCTTGGTGGAGGTCGCTAAGGGACTCGCTCATGCCCATTCACGCACCAATGACAAGAATGAAAAGCTCGGTATCATTCACAGAGATGTATCACCATCCAATGTCATGATTTCTCGTGAAGGTGAGGTCAAACTTCTCGATTTCGGCATTGCCAAGGCCGAGGGGCAAATGGTCAATTCCATTTCCGGCTCTCTCCACGGAAAATTCTTATACATGTCGCCCGAACAGGCCGGTGGGAAATCACTCGACAATCGCAGTGACCTATTCTCACTGGGCTCATGCGCCTACGAGATGCTCAGCGGACAACGTCCTTTTGTCGGCAACAACGAAATTGAGACATTGGAGCTCATTCGTAATGTGGAGTGTCAGCCACTGGGCACCCTCTGCCCGGACCTTCCAACTGAGGTCGTCGATATTATTGAGCGCTGCATGGCGCAGAACTCGACAGCTCGCTACAACTCTGCCGACGAATTGCAGCGAGCGTTGGTCAACTACCTCATGGAGTCACGGCAAATAGTAACCAATTCAGATGTTGCCGGCTTTATTCAGCCCCATGTAGGCACGGGAGCAATGGCCCAGCCCAAATCCATTGACGAGGCTCTCAATATGCAGATTGACGCACTGATTGGTCAACCTGACAGCCTCGAGCAGGGCACTCAGTTGGCCGGAGAGTCGCTGGCGTTTGGCGATACATCTTCGGCGATCCAAATCACATCGGACACCTCCACCACCGGCCGCCGCACTGTACCGGTCAGCGAGAGCGACCTACCGAAGGCCAGTCGCAACCGAATTCTCCTGGCCAGCCTGATTCTTGTGGTGGGCATATTGGTCACTCTCAACCTGGTGACTCTGGGCGAATTACACAAACGAAATGACATCAGGCCGGTCGCTGAACAAATTCAGCCCACAGCGACTGAAACAGAGGCACAGAAAGTCACTCAGGCGGGGCCAAAGCAAGCAGCAAAACCTCAAGCGGCAAAGCCACAAACCTCCCAAGACTCCATCGCTGTCGCCAAACCTTCCCCTCCGGCTGCCATGAAGTTGCGCATCAGGGACTTACCTGCTGACGCTCGAATTCAAATTGACGGCCAAAGCACTATTGCCGACAAGGACGGCAACTACTTTGTCCCTTCCGGCACCGGCGATATCAAGCTCCTCATCAACGCTCCTGGTCGCAAGATTGTAGAGCGCAGTGTCAAGCGGGCCGCCGGCGTTCTTGTTGAGATCACCGCTCAACTGGAGTTGCTAATGAAAACAGTGCTCATCAAAACCCAGGCGGGGGCCACCATCCTGGTGAACGGGAAAATGGTAGGAAGCGGTACCTACAGAGCCAAAGTCCAGCCCGATAAAGAGGTCAGCGGCAAAATCATGTTAGCCGGGTACCAGACGCGTAGCTTCACGGCCACTTACGACAGTGGACCGAGCATCCATATCAAGCTCAAGAAACGTTCAACTGGAACGCTGGAAATACGCGTGCTACCGGCAAACGCGGAAATTCGAATAGACGGCAAGATTGTTAAAAAGTCATCACAGCAGGTAAACCGCTTGAAGATTTCAGTCGCACCCGGCGAACATCGCCTGATTGCGAACGCACCTAATAGTAGCCAAACCGTGTCACGCCGGTTTACGATTAAATCCGGACAAACCAAGCGCCTCTCTCAAATCAATTTGGTGGATTAACAATTATGACCGACTCGAATACACGAACGATTCACCAAGAGGCACCGTCAGAATGTATTACCTTGCGCAAGTATATGCTTCGCCATCCAAACGGAGAGACTCAAAGTATTGAGCGACGTCTCATCTACCTGGGTAGTGCGCCTGACGGCGAAGTGGTCATTGATGATTCAACGGTGTCGCGGGTGCATTGCAAGATCGAGGTTGACCGACATGGGCACCGCATTCGAGATCTAGAGAGCAAGAACGGCACCTTCATCAATGGAATTCGCATTTCCGACGCCTATTTACCGGCGGACTGCACACTCAAAATCGGCGAATCTGAATTTGGCTTTCAACTGGGCAGTGAAAGTGTTGAGGTGCAACTGGCCACCGGTAATCAATTTGGTGAGATACTGGGTGAGAGCCTGGTCATGCGAGAGATCTTTGCGCTGCTTTCCCGCGTGGCCCCCACCGATATCACCGTATTGGTCGAGGGTGAAAGTGGTACCGGCAAGGAACTCGTTGCCGAGGCATTACACCATCAAAGTGGGCGAAACAAGGGGCCTCTAGTCGTTTTTGACTGCAGCGCAGTGCCTCGAGACTTGGTTGAAAGCGAGCTGTTTGGCCATGTCAAAGGCTCATTCACCGGCGCCACCGGCAATCGGATTGGCGCATTCGAAGAAGCCAATGGCGGCACCCTTTTTCTGGATGAGATCGGCGAACTACCCCTTGATCTGCAACCCAAGCTTTTGCGAGTACTCGAAAAGCTCGAGATCAAACCCGTGGGAAGCAACAATCGAATCAAGGTTGATTGCCGAATTGTAGCCGCCACTAATCGGGATCTCATTCAAGAAGTTGCCGACGGAAATTTCCGTGAAGATCTCTTCTACCGATTGGCGGTCATCAAGGTGAAGTTACCCGCCCTGAAAAACCGTGTGGAGGACATTCCCCTGCTCGTCAATCACTTCATTGCCCGGACAAGGCAGCGAGTGCCGGGTGGATCTGAATTCCAAATTAGTTACGAGACCATGGCCAAGCTCCAGAAACACCCGTGGCCTGGAAATATCCGTGAGCTCAAGAACTTTGTGGAACGGGCCGCCATTCTTGCGGGCGACGGTGACATTGATACCCGTTTTATAGGCGGAAACGCCGCCGGCGCATTGAGTGGTGGGATTGTGGCCACCGCCAAAGCGGCAGCCAACCTGGGACATGGCCACAGTGTACAAGGAGCAAATACGTCGACGGGAGCTATCAGCGTAGATTACAAACTCCCCTTCAAGGACGCCAAGAATCGGCTCATTGACGAATTTGAAAGAGTCTATTGGACGCGTCTTTTGAGCAAGTCCGACGGCAACATTTCTGAAGCGGCTCGCCTGGGTGGTATTCACCGCAAGTCGCTCGAATATCTACTCAAGAAGATTGGGGTTACACCCAAATAACAGAGTCGTTTAGGGTTGCAGCGCTAGAACGGTAATTCTTCTTGGAAATCGAGAAAGCGCGCCACAATCACCTTAGTACCATAGACCGGAAATTGGACAGTGACCCTTGCCTGCGGACCTGAACCATCAACCCGTGCAACCTGGCCCTGACCGAAACTGGGGTGCATCACTGAGCGGCCCACTTTTCCCGAATCATCAAAGGGATCAGCCTGTGAATCGTTATAGTCATAGTGACGACCGGTCGCTTTCTTCTTCTTAGCCGGAGCCTTTCTATCACTCCAATTGAAGCCCCCCTGAGACCGTTGACTACCAGCGTTTGTGGCCCATGAGCCACGGCCGTGCATGGCATTTTCAGAACTCATTTGGCGCAATTCCTGGGGTATTTCGGACACGAAACGCGAACACAAATTCATGTCGAGCCGACCAAAACGCTGGCGGCTACGAGCCCATGATAGATACACCTTTTTGCGGCCACGCGTGACCGCCACGTAGGCCAGGCGCCGCTCTTCCTCGATATCCTCATCGCTATCGGCATTGAAGTGCGGAAAGACTTGTTCTTCCAGGCCGGTCACAAAAACAGACTCAAACTCCAGCCCTTTGGCAGCATGGACGGTCATCAAAGTAACAGCATCAGCATTGGGCTCACCCTCATCAGCACTGGTGAGCAAGGAGACGTGATCCAAGAAAGTGGCCAGGCTGCGGTCTTCGGCGCGGTCACGCCACTCCTGAATACTCAACATGAGTTCCTCGAGGTTCTCTTTGCGCGTTTGGGCTTCATGAGTCCCCTCTTGCTGAAGCCGCGTCATATAACCGCTTTCGTTGATTATGGCCTCCGCCACCCGAAATACATCTTGCTGATCGTCGGCCGTACGTCTCAAAAGGTCCATCAGGTCTCTGAAGCGATGGATTGCCTTGCGAGCCCGTTTACCATCGGCCTCTTTGGCCAACATCAATAAGCCTTCGTAATGCGACACCGCATGGGCGGACGCAATCTTGAGAGCCTTGTTCATTGTGGTGGCGCCAATCCCCCGGGGCGGTTCATTGATAACGCGCATGAGGGCCACATCATCTTTGGGGTTGAGCACCAAACGTAAATAGGCCAACACATCCTTGACCTCTTTTCGTGAATAGAACTTCAGGCCGCCAACAACCACATAGGGTGTGGCCTGATTACGGAGCGCGTCCTCAAACACACGACTTTGAGCATGGGTCCGATAAAAGACAACCATATTGGAGAGTGTGTGACCCTCCCGATACGCTGCGATGATTCGACTCATGACCCAGCGGGCCTCACCCGTTTCAGAATCCGCCTCATAGCAATGAAGCCGCTCTCCCAACTCCGCATCGGACCAAAGCACCTTGTTGTGGCGCTGCTTATTGTGCCCAATGAGAGCGCTGGCGGCCGCCAGGATGTGTCCCGTGGATCGATAATTCTGTTCCAAGCGGACCACTTCAACTTCCTGCTCAAAGTCGTTGGGGAAATTGAGGATGTTTGTTACCTCGGCCCCACGCCAGCGATAAATGGACTGATCGTCATCACCGACAACACAAATATTGGATTGCTCGCCGGCCAGGAGGCGCAGCAAACGATATTGGGCAAAATCCGTGTCTTGAAATTCGTCGACCAGAATGTATTTCCACTTGTAGCGGTACTCACTAAGAACCATTTCGTGTTTCTCAAAGAGACGAACTGTGTAAAAAATAAGGTCCCCAAAATCGAATGCATTCGATTGTCGCTTGGCCGCTTCGTAAGACTCATAAACGCGGGCACAGAGGGTGTCTATGTGAGTATTGACCGGCAACATTTTGTGATCCGGTCCCCGCAATTTGTGCTTTTGAGCGTCAATATAAGCGGCTGCAGCGCGCGCTTTGAGCAACTCTTTTCCCACTCCCATTTCCTTGAGAATACGGTTGATTAGACGTTCGCGATCATCATCGTCGTAGATAACAAAGTTCTGTGTCCGGCGAACCAACTCAGCATGACGGCGGAGAATTCTTAGACACACAGAGTGGAAGGTGCCCAGCATGACGTCACTGGCGGCCGACCCCAGTAATTCCTCAGTACGCTCGCGCATTTCGCGCGCCGCCTTGTTGGTAAAGGTGACAGCCAATATCTGCCACGGCTTGAAACCGCACTCTTCCACCAGGTGGGCAATCTTGTAAGTAATGACCCGAGTCTTACCGCTGCCGGCTCCGGCCAAAACAAGTAACGGGCCTCCGACATGGCGCACAGCCTGACACTGAAATTCATTAAGCTTGTCTTCTAAATTAAGCACGTCCATCGAATTACCTCTTTGAACGATGCTTCGCAAGCTGCCAATCAGCAAGACTTCAGTGCACGTAACACTGCGTTTACTACCTGTGGCCAATCCTCTATAGTGTGCTGTTATGAATGGCCGCGTCGGTATTTGCCCTCAATGCCTTGAAGAATTCGAGGACGGGATATCGGTCTGTCCAAATGACGGCAAGAAGCTCGTGCTGACCGAACCAAACACCAGCGCACGAATCGGCCAATGTATCGACAATAAATTCACAATTGTCGGGCATCTCGGTAGTGGCGGAATGGGGTCCGTATTTCGCGCATTGCAACATTCAATGGAGCGAGAAATTGCACTAAAACTTCTCAAGCGTTCTCTGTCGGAGGACAGAACGATTGTTCGCCGCTTCTTACAAGAAGCCAAAGGGGCCAGCAAGCTCAACCACCCCAACGTTATCACTCTGTTTGACTTTGGCCAGACCGAGGACGGTGAACTCTATATCGTCATGGAACTCTTGGAGGGGGAGAGCCTTCAAAACCTTCTCCAGCGAGAAAAACGCCTCTCTACATCGCGCACCGTCGCCATCGTGAGTCAGGTCTGTGACGCGCTTCAGGCAGCACACGATGCCGGAGTGATTCATCGCGATCTCAAGCCCGACAACGTGCACGTTATTTCAGGTGCGGGCCAGATGGGCGAGTTCATTAAGGTTCTTGATTTTGGAATCGCCAAAATTGCGGCCGCACAACATACTTCTCAACTCACACAGACTGGTTCGGTCTGCGGCACTCCCGCATACATGAGTCCCGAGCAGGCCATGGGACAAGAAATCGATTCACGTTCCGACGTATACGCAACCGGCATCTTACTCTACGAGATGTTGTCCGGTCAGCCGCCTTTTGTTGCTGAAACCCCGGTCGCGCTAATGATGGCCCAGGTCCGCGACTTGCCGCTTCCTCTGGGAAAAGCTCAGCCCGGCCTCAATATTAGTCCTGAATTAGATGCACTTCTTTTGGAGACGCTATCCAAGAAACCTGAAGATCGCCCGCAAAGTGCAGCCATACTCAAAGACCGGCTAACTCGCATACTCGATGGACCGCCAACCGTAAGAAAAATTAACGTCGATACACCACCGGGCGATCTCTCGTATATAGCCACCGAAACTCACACGGCCATTGAGAAAACAGACGCGCCGTCTCCCGATACCAAGCCGCCGGGAACCCACCCTGCCTTCTCTGCGAGCACCATGGACCTCATCGAAGCCACCACCAAATCCAAACGATTGCCCTGGGTCATTGCGGCCGTATTGTTCGTCGCGATTGTTGCCATCCTGGCATACCAGTGGGGAGGTAAGGACGAAAAAAAGAAGTTCAAGGCCACTCTGGATGCGCCGGCAACCACAACGCAAAACAACGCCCCTATCAAGACAGAGGAATTGACGCATACGACCCCCAAAGAGACAAACTCTGGAAAGACCGCAACCAACACCGGCCAGACAAAGAAGGTTCAAGAAAAGAGCGCGGAGAACTCAGTCAAAAGTGCAAAAACTCCTGAGACTAAAAAGGCCGTACTTTCGACCCACATTCATATTGATAGTGTTCCCAAAAGCAGCGCTTTGTTTGACGAAAACGGAGTCAAGGTCGCGCTAACACCCTATGTTATGGCCCGTCCTGCAGCCGGCAAAGAGTACATTTATGTCGTCAAGAGGCAGGGCTATCTACCTGAGAAAATCCAAATTTCTGCGACCTGCCCGGAAACACGCATTGCCACACTTAAGAAGACACCCGCTAAAACAAAAAAGAAGACACCCGCTAAAACAAAAAAGAAGACACCCGCTAAAACAAAAAAGATG
>JYMV01035162.1_pt1 | contig 14995 bp, 12 predicted proteins | sample 338911 | NCBI WGS metagenome assembly JYMV01 (sample SAMN03354496, study PRJNA234377) | hydrothermal vent metagenome | biome: Deep sea; feature: Hydrothermal plumes at the Eastern Lau Spreading Center, Western Pacific Ocean; material: Seawater | place: Tonga | collected 2009 | depth 2000 m m
GGTTGCGGCGGTACCAGTCGGCAATCTCTCCTCCCGTCGCGGCCCAAACGCCTTGCCGGCGAACCATGTGGCCCAAGGCTTCGTCCAGAACTCCGATGCGGAAGGGCTGGCCAATGAGCCAGGGATGCACGTGCAACACCATAACCCGGCCGTTGGCGGCGCCGTCCTCGTACATGGCGTCGAAACCTTCCTTGAGCATCAGAGAATAACGGTCCATGTTTACCTTGCGGTCGGCCATGGCGTTGACGTCGTCCAGTTCCAACATGATGGGCAGGGCCAAGATTTCGCCCTGGGGGACATTAAGGGGGTAAGGCTGCTCGTCGTTTGCCCAATCGCAAATGTAGGATATCCCGGCCTCGGCTAGAAGCTGGGGCGTTCGGGCCGACTCGCCGTACTCCGGTCCCAGCCAGCCTTGGGGCGCGGAGCCGGTGGCAGTGGTCAGCGCATTTAGCGACTCGCTGATGTATTCCCGCTCTTGTTCCTGGGACATGCCGCTGTTGATCATCCGGCTGACGGAAACACCGTGCCCGATAATTTCGCATCCCCGTTCCAGCAGGTGGCGCACCAGGTACGGGTAGTTGGCGGCGGTCATAGCGTCCAAGGCAACGGTGGCTTTGATCCCGTGTTTTTCCAGCACGTCCAATACCCGGAAGACCCCGACGCGGTGGCCGTACTCCCGGTGGGACAGGCGGGCATAGTCGGGAAATGGGCGGGCCACGGAGCCCCCGGCCAAGCTGCGAGATTGGAAGCTGCCCTCCGGCGTACTCCATTCCATGTGCTCCAGGTTGACGATGACGCAGAGAGCTACCCTAGCGTTATCCGGCCATCGGAGAACTCCACGAGTGGTGATGGGAGACCAATCATAGTGCGGGTGGTCCATCCCAAATTGGCGCTGTGCGGCCATTTCCCCTTACCTCCATTCCCCCGGCTGTCAGCAATCCGCTTTCAGCATTCAGTCCACTCCTCGTTTCTGCGGAGCGCTGACGGCTGATCGCTCAAGAATTCAATTTCGCCGCGTGGGTAACGGCATCGTCGTAGTAATTCTCGTTGTAATAGTCGGCTATGTCGTCGGCGGTGGTCTGCCACACCCCGTCGTGGGACATGATGTGGCTTAGAATGTCGTCGAGATACTTGATCCGGTGCGGCTGGCCGATAAGAAAGGGATGCAGAGCAATGCACATGACCCGTCCGCTTTCGGCTCCTTCCTTGTATAGCTGGTCGAATTGGGCTTTGCAGATCCGGGCGAAATAGTCACCCTCGTAGTGGTTGTCCCGGAGCAGCGAGGAGTCATTTAGCTCGATGGAATAGGGCACCGAGACCAGTTTACCTGATTTCACTTTTATGGGGACCGGTTGGTCGTCATGCATCCAGTCGGTGTGGTAGATAAGGCCCGCTTCGGCCATCAGGTCCGGGGTCCGCTCCGTGCCGGATATGGCTGGTCCCAGCATGCCTTTGAGCTGTTTGCCTGTGTGAAGCTTCAGCGTGTCAATGGTGTCCCGGTAAAACTCCCGCTCTTGGTCTTCGGTGTAGGTATAAAGGTACCGGGTATTGTAGATACCGTGGCTCATGTAGTCGTAGTCGCGCTGCACCATGGCCTGGCCGATCTCCGGAAAATGTTCCAATACAGCCATGTTCAAGGAGACGCAGCACCGGATGTTGTATTTATCCAGTGACTCCAGCATCCGCCAGAACCCCACCCGGTTGCCGTAGTCCCGGTAGGAATACTGCTGCACGTCCGGAAACGGAGTGCGGGGCCAGGGCGTACGGGCCGAATCGTCATCGGGCATGTATTCGTAATGCTCCACGTTGGGCGAGATCCACAGGGCAACCCGCGCATCGTTGGGCCACTTAATTATGGGACGGTCAATGATGGGGCTGTAGTCCACCCGGTCTGGTGGCAACGGCATGGAGACTACCTCCTGGTTAGGTTTCTTTCTGGAATCGGCTGAAGAGTTAAGCCGCCACCGCCGGCCAATGTCCGCGGCTGGGGGAGACTGATTCGTAGCCTTGGGCCACCCGGAATAGGGTGCCCTCGTCAAAGGCGCGGCCGATGAATTGAATGCCTATGGGGAGGCCAGCCTGGTTGAAGCCGCAAGGGACGGTGATCGCTGGCAATCCGGTGGCATTCTCAGGGCTGGTGTTTCGGGAGATGACGCCGGAGCCCGGACCGCGCACCCGGTGTTCCTCGCCGCCTAGAGTGATGTACTTGGCGTCGATGCGAGGCGCCGCCACGGGCGCGGTGGGGGTCACCAGGAAGTCCACCTCTTGCAGTACCCGGGCGTGTTCCTCTTGGATGATGCGTTGGACTTTCAGCGCTTTGGAGTAATCTCGCCCAAGGACGAACTGCCCGGCCAGGGTGCGGTAAAGGGTGTCCGGTCCGTAGTCTTCTCGCTTCGCCTGGATATATGGTTCGTGGGTTACCACGCTGTCGGCCATGCCGGAGAAGCGCAGCGCCCCGGAATACTCCATGCTGGGCAGGCTGACCTCCCTGGTTTCTACCCCCAATTCTTGCAGGGCCTCAATGGCCAGACGGACCGCCGCCTCCACTTCGCTGTCCACCAGGTCGAAAAAGTAGTTGGAGGGGATCCCCATCTTCATTCCCTGGAGATTCCCCGCCAGGGCGGCGGAGTAGTCGGGCACGGGAACCGGAACGGTGCTGGGGTCCAACGGGTCGTAACCGGCAAGAGCTTGTAGCACCAAGGCGCTGTCGCTGACCGAGCGGGTCATGGGACCGATGTGGTCGCCGTTGAAACTAGTTACTAGCAGTCCGCGTTGGCTCACTCGTCCGAAGGTTTGCTTGAGGCCGACCACGCCGCAGAAGGTCCCCGGCAAACGGACCGAGCCTCCCAGGTCGGTGCCCAACGACGCGAAGGTCACCCCCGACGCAACGTTAGCCCCTCCCCCACCGCTGGACCCGCCGGGAATGTGGTCCAGTCCCCAGGGATTGTGCACCGGCCCGTAATGGGGATTGTTGGAGGTTGCGCCGGCGGCGAACTCTTCCAGGTTTTCCTTGCCCAGGATGATGGCGCCGGCCGCTTTGCAACGCCGCACAACCTCGGCGTCTTCTTCGGGAACGTTGTCGGACAGTACTTTAGTCCCCACCGTGGTGCGGATGCCTCCGGTGGCGATGTTGTCCTTGATCCCGATGGGAATCCCTTGCAGAGGACCCAGGTATTCTCCCCGGGCTAGGGCCGCTTCCTGCTCCCTGGCCTGGTCCATCGCCTGGTCGCGGAGGATGGTGATGAAGGAGTTCAACGTGGGCTGCAGGCGGTCTGCCTGGGCCAAGGCCGCCTCGGTTAGTTCCACCGGCGAGACTTCCCCGGACTGTATCTTGGGGGCCATCTCCGAAATGGTTAGTTTGAGCAGTTCCAGGTTAGCCATTGGCGCCACCTCCCTCGTCCGCTTTGATCAGGCGGCTGGACATAATGCCCGATAGGTCCAGGTCCCGCAGCTTTGCTAACTCAGACAGGTAACTGTCCAGTTCGGGTGCGATGAGATCGATCTCGCTGTCGGAAAGCTCGAACCCGTGATAGTCCCGGATCATCGCTTTCAGGGTCTCTTTGGAAATCGCCATTGCCTTAACCTCCGGACCGGGGGTGGTTCACGGCAGAGTGTAAACCAGGGCAATCTGGAAAGCAACGAACTTGTCCAATCGAGGGTAGTCCAGGAAGGTGCTGACACCCAAAATGTCTGGGGAAATCTCCGCGCAAAATGCCATACCCACTCCCTATTTAGCTAAGGGGTACATACCGTGGAATTGGCGTGGGTCCGAAGTTAAACTCACCCGAAGATTGACGATGAATACTCTACTTTCTGTCCATGATTCCAGCGAAATTATCTAGACCAAAGAAACAAATATCGCTCATTTCGATCCCCCAGTTGGCGTCCGACCAACGAGGAATCACCGGGCTGGAAACCGCAATTGTGTTGATCGCTTTCGTGGTAGTTTCCTCCGTATTTGCCTTCGCGGCGCTATCCGCCGGCCTGTTCTCCAGCGACAAAGCCAACGAGACCCATACCGCTGGGCTAGCCGAGGCTAGAGGCACTCTGGAACTCAAGGGTTCGGTGGTTGCCAAAGTGAGCGGAACCACCGGCGCGACCGGCGTGGTGACGAGCATCGAATTCCTCATATCCAACGCCGCCGCCGGTGAGGCAATCGACATGACTCCGGGTAATTCCATTATCAAGTATAGCGACAAGACTCAAACGGTGAATATGAATTCCAGCGCTGAGTTCAGCTCTAGCAACGTCGCCGCCTTTGGGGACACGGACTTGCTGTTGGAATTCGGCGAAGTCTTCCAAATCACCCTTTTGGATCTAACCACACAGCTCGCGACCGACTTAGGGACAAACACCGACTTCACCATAGAGATGATACCTTCCCGCGGAGCCGTATTATTCATAGGACGAAGAACGCCGGTGTCTTTGGAAGCGAGTAACCGCCTCGATTAGACCTTATTGCAAGGTTCCATACCCACTATCGAAGCAAGCCCCTTGCCGGTCCCGCATTTTAATTTCGGTGCGCTGGTAGTATGATGGAAGGAGAACCACCGGACTAGCAACAACAGATCTCAGGCCGCCGGGGGACGGCCGGTCCAGAGGCAAAGACTTGAGGAACCTGGCGAATTTCCTGGTTCATCTCTTCGGGCGCGAAGGCGATCAGGACCGTATAAACCTCTCCACAGTCCACGACCGATGTTTGCTTTGCGAACAGCAGATCAGCGATTCCACGACCTACCTAACCTACCGGGTTTGTCCTTATTGCCGGTTCCACTACACCCTTTCCGCCCGGGAACGCATCGAGCTACTGGCGGACAAGGGGACCTTCAAAGAGTCCCAAAGATACCTCAGTTCTGTTGAGCCTCTTTCATTTTCCGGAAAGGCAACCTACCGGGAAATGATATCTCGTGACCAGGACCGTACCGGGTTGACCGAAGCCGCGGTAACCGGCCGATGCCGGATCGACGGCATCGACGTGATGATGGTGGTGCTGGACTTTGGGTTCATGGGCGGCAGCATGGGCAGTGTCGTGGGGGAAAAGGTGGCCACTGCTTTGGAGACGGCGGCCCGGCGAGACCTTCCGATGGTCGCCTTGGTCACCGGCGGCGGCGCCCGAGTTCAAGAGGGCGTTCTGTCTTTGATGCAAATGGCGAAGACGGTGACCGCGGCCAATCGCCTGCGGGAAAAGGAAGTACCCTTCATCGTGGTGCTGGCCAACCCGTCCACCGGTCAGGCCTACGCCAGCTTCGCCAACCTGGCCGACATAATCATCGCCGAACCGGGCTCGTTGATCGGTTTGTCGCCCCTTCGAACTCTGCGGGAAGTGTCTAAGACACCCCTGCCTCTAAACGCGCATACTGCCGAGGCTCACCTGGGTCACGGTTTGTTGGATAACGTCGTCGACCGCGAGGCTTTGCAACCCAGATTGTCTCTACTCCTGCAGATCCTCACCGCCCAGAAGCACAGTAACGGGAACCTCAAGGAGCTGCTCAAAACCGAGATTGAGACTCCGGAAGACGCGGAACCGTGGGAGGCGGTCACCATTGCCCGGGACGCCGAAAGGCCGCTGGCCTTGAACTACATGCGAGCGATGCTGGATCCTTTCATCGAGCTTCACGGCGACCGGTTAAATAGTGACGACCGGTCGATCGTTGGTGGACTGGGATTTCTCTGCGGCGAGCCGGTGGCTATCATCGGGCAGCAAAGGCGCTCCCCGGTCGATGGAGAGCGCTACCACGTATATCCCGACGGCCTGCGCAAGGCGCAGCGCATGATTGGATTGTCAGCCCGGTTCAAGTTGCCTCTGGTGGCGTTGGTGGATACTCAAGGGGCCGATCCTGGCTTGGAGGCGGAGGAGCGAGGCATTGGCAACGCCATCGCCAAGACCCTGTCGATGATGGCCGATGCTCCTACCCCCATCGTCTCAGTGATAATCGGGGAGGGTGGCAGTGAAGGCGCGCTGGCATTGGGACTTTCCGACCGCACTTTGATGCAACAATACGCGATCTATTCGCCGATAACGTTGAACCATAACCTGGGAGGCTCCTACCCCGACCATAAGTTGGACCGGGAAGCCGCCGAGGCTTTGATGCTGACCGCGGGGGATTGCGTCGAATTGGGAATCGTGGACCGGATCGTGCCAGAACCCCACAGCGGGTCCCACACCAATCCCAAGGAAGCGGCAGCAGCTTTACAAGTTTCGGTGCTGCAGGAACTGGCCGGGTTGTCCAAGCTATCCGAGGGTAAGCTCCGCAAACAACGTTATCGCAAGTTTCGGCGCATGGGAGAGCGGAGCACCTATTCTCATGAAGCGGTAAACCGTGAAGTGGAGTTGCTGCGGGGAATATCCTCCGGGGAACGGGGAGCCGGGAAGAACGGACGCGTCCAAAAGAAAAGGACCCTGGAAGACGAGTCTTCCTAGGTCCCAGTTTCCTCTGATTACTGGAATTCTGCTGGCTGCTAGGCGGCTTCCCGTCCAAGTTCTTGTAGGCTGTTCTTGACCCCTTTGACCAACTGAGCGTATTCCTCGCCTACCGAATCGTCCATCAAAGAGGTGGGCTTGGTTGTGTCCTGGTAAGAGGCCCGCAGCGCCAGGGTACCCAGAAAAGGAGTGTCCACCTCGGCCGCCAACTTCTCGCCTCCGCCCTGCCCGAAAACGTCGCCGGTGTAGTTCTCCACTATTCCCAGCACGTTAAGGTTGAGTTTCCGAATCATGTTGATACAACGCCTGGCGTCGATATTCGCCAGTTGCTGGGGGGTGCTGACAACCACAAATCCGTCCATGGGCAAAGTCTGCATGACGGTCAATGGGGAGTCGGAAGTCCCGGGAGGAAGGTCGACCACCAAGTAGTCCAAGTCTCCCCATTCGGTGGATTGTAGAAACTGGCTGATTGCATTGTGAATCATGGGACCGCGCCAAATAATCGCTTCTTCCTCATTCTCTTGAAAGAAGGCCATTGAAACGACCCGGACGCCCCATTTTTCCGATGGGTGAATCTGGCCGTCTACGTAATCGGGTTTGTCTTCAATGCCCAGGACTTTGGTTACGTTGGGGCAGTCGATATCCACATCTAGCAGACCGACGCTGTTCCCTTGTTGGGCCAGAGTCACCGCCAGATTGACGGCAACGGTGGTCTTGCCTACTCCGCCTTTGCCGCTGTAGACGCCGATCTTTGTTTTGATCTTGGACAGGCGGTCGGTTATCTGACGTTTCTGTTCCCAGCTGCGTTTAATCTGCTCTAGCCGGGCGTTTTCCTGGGGCGTTGGCATGCGGTCCTCCAGCCGGATTTCCGGGCTGCTTGGGGTTAAGGTTAAAAAAGTCTTGACTGGGGAGTATCGAAGCCTAGATGCCTAGCTGGGACCTGGCCTCTTCGCTGATAAGGTCGGGAGACCATGGAGGGTCGAATACCAGTTCTATCTCAACGTCTTCAACGCCTTCAACGTCCTGAATCGCCCACTCTGCTTGCTGGGCGATGAAAGGGCCCATGCCGCAACCGGGAAAGGTTAATGTCATCTGAACGTAGACATCGCCTTTAGTGACTTGCACGTCGTAAATCAGTCCTAAATCCACCACGTTTACCGGTATCTCTGGATCGAAAACGGTCTTGAGCGATTCATAGATCGCTTCCGTGGTTAGTTCTTCCGCCATAATATCCTCCCTAGGCTTCGGCTGGACCCGACGTTTTTAATTATGTTTTTAATTATATGGAAAGTCGACCGATTTGGTCAACAATTCCTGGATGTGTCTAGTCCCACGATCGGAACTGCTGAATCATGGATGTGGTTCGGCGATCAATCTCTATATGTAGGCTATATGGGCGGTTAGGGAATCAGCAAAAGCTTGCCTGTGGTGCTGCGGCCCTCAAGCTGGCGGTGGGCTTCCGAGGCATCGGCCAATGGAAAGACATGCTCCACCCGCAGCTTTAGCTCGCCTGACTTGACCCAGCCCAGCACGTCTCCGGCCCGCTGCTCCAACTCTTCCCTGGTGGCCGTATAATCGGCCAATCCGGGGCGGGTCAGGTACAAGGAGCCGTTGCCAAGGATCCTGGGGTCCATGGACGTGACCGGGCCGCTGGAATTGCCGTAAAGCACCATGTGACCCCTTCTACCCAAGCAACTGATGCTCTGGTCGAAAGTGGTCTTTGCCACCGAATCGTAAACGGCCTGCACACCTTCGCCGTTGGTGGCGTTCTTGACTTCTTCCGCGAAATCCTGCTGGGTATAGAGAATGACGTGGTCGGCGCCCGCTTCCCTGGCCAGCTCCGCCTTGGCTTCGGTGGAAACGGTGGTGAAGATGTACCCGCCCAGCTTCTTGACCATTTGGATCAGCAATAACCCCACTCCACCGGCGCCGGCATGTATGACAACCCGGTCGCCTTTTTGCACCGAGTAGGTTGAGTGGCAAAGGTAGTGGGCGGTCATGCCCTGCAGCATAGCGGCGGCGCCCGCTCGCGCGTCCAATCCATCCGGCATCTTGATCAGGCGCGAAGCCGGTACTAACGCTTGCTCGGCGTAAGACCCGGGGGTGCCGCAGTAGGCAACGACATCGCCTTCTTTCACTTGGGTAACGCCAGGCCCGACGCCTCGCACTGTTCCGGCTCCTTCCACGCCGATGGTCCGGGGAAGTGGCTGGCCAGGGTTGGCCCCCATGCGGTTGTAGACATCGGTAAAGTTGACGCCCACGGCCTGTACCTCCACCAAGGCCTGTCCTTCTCCAGGGCTTAAGTCCGCCACGTCCTGGTACTTCATCGTCTCGGGGCCGCCGTGCTCAGATATCTGTACTGCTTTCATGATTCACCCTCCTAGTTGACCGAACGCTAATTAAGGGACACTGCAATTTTCTCTCGCCGCTTGGACCTTACAATCTGTTTCGATTTCCCCCGCCAGACCCCGCATTTCGTAATAAGTTGAGGCCAACTTCTCCGGTATATCCGCGCCGCCATGTATTGGGTGAATCTGGGAGTGAGATTAACCCCATGTTGAATGAAGCCCATGCGATTCCGGAGAGGTCAACGGTCCGACGGTAGTATACTCCGAATGTATGTGCTGGGACACGCTATGGGTGTGCAGTTCAAGATTGGCCGCCGGCCTATTTTGCCGAACCGGCCTGGCCGGCATAGAGATAAAATCGGAAGTTGGTGGCGTTGAAGACCCGTTCGAAGTCGTTGATATCCCTACCGGAAACTGCTATTATTAATAAGACGTTCATCGGTCATCGGTGACCGCCAATCCCCCGAAAATTCAATACTTCTAGTCGGCTGGAACAGCCGAATGGCCAGATATCAGGGTTCAGAGCGGCCATCCAAGTGTCAAATCTCCGGGTGGACCGAAGAGAGCCCTATCTACCGGGAAAGACCCGGTGGACTGCCTCAACCAGCGTAACCAGGACGCCCACCCAGGTAGAACGGTCCCGTTCAACCAAACGAGCAATGGTCCTTGTCCCGGGTTTGATCTGTGGATGGTAGGGAGGCGGATGGTGTGATGGAAGGCTAAATGTTCGGCAGAGGCTGAAAATTCTGGAGGTATCTGAATTGATTAGTCAAAGTTGCCCGTCGCTTTCTGAAGCCCTGACTCGGTTTATCGCCTCTAAGAAGGGCGGTAAAAAGGCCCAGGATGGGCATCAAGAGCTCGGCCGCTTTGTGGCTTGGTGTGGACGGCAGAGAAACGTAAATGACGTTTCGCCATCTGAGGTTGCTGAATACGCCCAGCATATTGGTCTGGGAGGCGTCGACTCGGCGCTTAGGCTTAACCCGTTAAAGCCCTTCCTAACCTATCTCAAGGATGAAGGTTGGATCGTCAATGGACTGGCGGCCCACCTAAGGGTCCCTAGGACGCGGAAAACCACCGGAAGCCGCTCGTCTTCGTCCGGGGCGTTTGCGGATGATGATGCTACCCATTTGAGCCAAGAAGGGTATGATCGTCTGGTGTCCCAAGTTGAGGTGCTTAAAGGCGAGCGGATCAGCATTGTGGAAGATATCCGGCGGGCGATGGAGGACAAGGATTTTCGCGAGAACGCCCCATTGGAAGCGGCCAAGGAACGCCAGGGAATCATCGAGTCCAAGATTCGGGAGCTAGAAGCCGACCTGGTCAGCGCTGTAGTCATGCAGACGGGGCGCCGAACCGCCCAGCAGAAGGCTGTTGTGGGCGCCAAGTTGACTCTGAAGGACATGAATTCAGGCAAGAAGGTGGTTTATACGCTGGTAGACGTTCGGGAAGCCGATGCCTCCTCCGGGAAAATATCCACAGTCTCGCCTGTCGGTTCTGCATTGATGAGCCGGAGTGTTGGCGAAGAGGTTGCGATCAACGTTCCTAAAGGCACCTTGAACTACACGATCGAAAAGATCAGCACGTAGCATACCGGCTTATTTCAAACCGCGTTTTGAGATTGAAATAGAAAGAGGCCCGGACTTCCGGACCTCTTTTCTTTTTGATCTCTAGCCTAGTTTGTCTATTTCCGCCAATATATCCAACGGGTCTGGTAGTACGCCGGGAACGTAGGTCTGGCGGTACCGGATGACTCCGTCTTTGTCCACCACGATAACCGCCCGGGTGCTGGCGCCTCGCTCTTCGTTCCATAGATCGAAGGCGGTCGTGGCTTTACCCTTGGGATGGAAATCCGATAGCTCGGGGTAAGGCAAACCTCCCAAAGAGGTTGACCATGCGCGGTGAGCCGCTACTGTGTCGCAACTTATGCCCAGAACCTGAGCATTTTTCTCCTCAAACTGGCTGTGATGTTGCCGGAAGAGGGTGGCTTGCGTGGTTCAACCAGATGTGAAGTCGAACACGTGGAAAGAGAGGACCACGTGCTTTTGACCCTTGTAGCTGCTTAGGGTGATGTCTCCTTCACTCACCGAAGGAAGGGTAAAGTCAGGGGCTGGGTCGCCAACTTGTGCAGGCATATCCTTACCTTTCTGTTTAGATTTTGCAGACTCGTGCCCTTGGCCGGACACTTGGGGGATTATACCTTAGATTTGAGCGTTGTACGACCAAGTAACAACTTGACATAAATTCCTCCGAAAACGGGCATGGACGCCCGAATATGACGGCGTCGTACGGTGTATACTAGCCGGGATCTCAACCACTTTACGGGCTGTGAGCCTCCATACACCAAGTCATCTACCTGTTTTGCCACACCAAGTCAACTGGTCCCGTAGTTGGGTAAGCAGCCCCGAGCCCTGAGCAGATTGCAAGTAGTTTTTGAACGCGGCGTGTATCTCCCTGAGATAGACCTGTGGCTGGACTCCCTTAGAAAGAAGGACACCAGCCTGATTTCTCACGCCCACTCCGACCACACCGCTCGCCACCTTCGTCCCGTTCTGACGCCGAATACCCTGCTCCTCTTATCCGATTACCTAAAAAAGTCGGACCCGATACCCCTCTCCTATCACGAACCCCTGGATTGCGGCAAATACACCCTTACCCTGTATCCTGCGGGTCATTGCCTGGGGTCGGCTCAATCGTTGATCCAGTCCAAGAGCACCGGGGAACGGGTGTTGTACACGGGCGACATAAAGGTGAAGCCCAGTCCCACCAACGAGCCCCTGGAAGCCGTCCCCTGCGACACCCTGATTTTGGAAGCAACCTACGGCCGCCCCAAGTATGTTTTCCCGGATCAAGACCAGGTATTGTCCACTGCTTGCAATACACTGAAAAACTGGTTGTCTCAGGGGCAGAAACCCGTAGTCCAGGGCTGGAGACTGGGCAAATCCCAAGAAGTGCTGTATCACTTGTTGAGTCAGGGTTTCGATATGGTGGTGGATGATGGGGTTTACCAGATCGCCCAGATCTATCAACAGGCAGGTGTTAAATTCCCCGGTGAATTACGCGTGTTCGACGGACAATGGCCCGAGGGAGCCGTTTTGCTTTGTCCGCCGGGGCGTGGGATGACGAAGGCGGTAAACGGGTTCCGGGGTTTGAAGGTCATGGAGCTAACGGGATGGGCCGTGGATGGAAGCCGTGGCTGGGGCCGCCGCGGCGACGCCAGCTTGCCATTCAGCGACCATCCAGATTTCAATGAACTGGTTGAATACGTCCGCCGGGTCCAACCCAAGGAGGTGTACACGGTCAACGGCTTTCCCGAACTGGCGGCTCACCTGAGGGGCCTGGGGTATCCGTCGGTGCACTTGGACGGGCGGCGGGGCGAGGTTCAGGACACAGGGTTTCAGATGAAGATGATGTAGGAAATCCCCCCAACCCCCCTTTACGAAAGGGGGGCTTTCCAGGATTAGAAAAGGATTCGTCGAAATCGTAGGGTTCAATATCGTAGGGGCGGGTTTCAAACCAGCCCCTACTTGCGTGATAGCGATTCTTTTGGGTTGTCCCTAATCCGGGGTGGTGCCCACCGCTGGGATGTTTGACTCCTCGTCGGCAGCCAGCATGCGGTTGACCGCGCTCAGATAGGCCTTGCCGCTGGCGACGATTATGTCGGTGTCCGCGCCCCGGCCCGTGTAGGTCTTCCCGGCGCTTTCTATCCGTATGGTCACGCTGCCCATGGAGTCCATACCTTCGGTAACCGCTTGAACTTTGAAGTCCACCAGTTCGCATTCGCAGCCAATCACCCGGTCGATGGCGTTGCAGACGGCGTCTACTGGGCCGTTGCCGGTGGATGCGTCGGTGGCCGATTTCTGGTCCGGTCCGATGAGCCGGACGGTGGCGGTGGCGATGTCTTGGTCGCCTCCGGAGAACTGCACGTGGTCCAGAGTGTAGCTGATCGGCTCGGTAGCCGTCCGCTTCTCCTCGTCCATGAGAATCTCCAGGTCGCGGTCGGTGACCTCCCGTTTCTTGTCGGCCAGTTCTTTAAAGGACTCGAATACCTTGGTCATGTCCTCTCTGGACAGGGCGTAGCCCAGGTCTTCCAACCGGGACTGTAGGCCCGCCCGGCCGCTGAGCTTGCCTAGCACCAGGGTATTGCCGGGGACGCCCACCCGCTCGGGTTGCATCACTTCGTAAGTGGAGCGGTTCTTAATCACACCGTCCTGGTGGATACCCGAGGCATGACGGAAGGCGTTTTCCCCAACGATGGCCTTGTTGGATTGAACGGCCATGCCGGTGATGCGGCTGACCATGCGGCTGGCCCCGTATATCTGGGTGGTGTCGGCGTTGATCTCTACGCCGAAGTGGTCCTTGCGGGTGTCCAACCCCATGATGATTTCTTCCAATGATGCGTTGCCGGCCCGTTCGCCGATGCCGTTGATGCAGCCCTCCACCTGGCGGGCGCCAAACTCGACGGCAATCAGGCTGTTGGCCACGGCCAACCCCAGGTCGTTGTGGCAATGGACGCTTAACACGACGTTTTCGATGCCTGGCACATTGGCCTGTACGTCTTTTAACAACTGGCCGAATCCAGCGGATGAGGGGATGGCGTAGCCCACCGTGTCGGCGATATTGATGGTTGTGGCCCCGGCCTTAATCACCTCGGACAACATCTGGAACAGGTACTCGGGATTGGTCCGGGTGGCGTCCATGGGGGAGAACTCGACATCGTCGCAGTAACCCTTGGCCCGCTCAACCATGGTCACGGCCATCTCCATGACCTCTTCCCGGTTCTTGCGCAGTTGGTGCATCTGGTGGATCTCCGAGGAGGAGAGGAACACGTGGATGCGGGGGCGTTCGGAGTGCTCCACGGACCGCCATGCTTGGTCCACATCGTTGGCCACGGCCCGGGCCAGGGAGGCGATTATGGGGCCCTTGACCTCTTTGGCGATGTTGGACACCGCCTCAAAGTCGCCAGGGGAACTGGCGGCGAACCCCGCTTCGATGATATCCACCTGCATCCGTTGCAGTTGGCGGGCGATCTCCATCTTCTCTTGACCGGTCATGCCGATGCCGGCCGACTGCTCTCCGTCGCGGAGGGTGGTGTCCAATAGTAGTACTTTTTCTGTAGCCATATCTGTTACCTAATCCCTTTCTGTTTTGTAGATTTGGTTGTACCTTTGCCGCTAGCCGCGGCGCTCAGAAAGGGTCCGCAGGGGCATGTAGTCCACCGCCGCCAGCCCTGCTAGGACCAGCGGGCGATGGTGGACTACACTCAACGCCTCCAGATTTCTCATTTTAGATTCCCCCGTCACAGATTGTTCCGATTCAGGTCGTGGACCGGCCAGGGTCCAAGTAAGATTGGTCTAGATTACTTTGGGGTCCATCCAGGGCATCATGGCCCGAAGTTCCTTGCCGATCTCCTCGATCTGGCTGTGCTGGGCCTGCTCCCTAAGGGGAGTGAACCGCGGGCGTCCTTCGTCGTTCTCGGCGATCCACTCGCGGGCGAAGGTGCCGTCTTGGATTTCCTTCAGAACGGCCCGCATGTTGTCTCGCACATGCTCGTCGATGATTCGCGGGCCCCGGGTAAGGTCGCCGTACTCGGCGGTGTCGCTGACCGAGTAGCGCATGTAGTTGAACCCGCCTTGGTACATAAGGTCGACAATCATCTTCAGCTCGTGAAGGCACTCGAAGAAGGCAATCTCCTGGGGATACCCGCCTTCTACCAGTGTGTCGAATGCCGCCTTCACCAGGGCGGTCACGCCGCCGCAGAGGATGGTCTGCTCGCCGAACAGGTCGCTTTCCGTCTCGTCCTTGATGGTGGTCATCAGCACGCCCGACCCGGTGCTGCCGACTCCCTTGGCGTAGGCCAGTCCGATGTCTTTGGCGTGGCCGGTGGCGTCTTGGTGCACCGCCAACAGGCTGGGCACTCCGATACCCTCGGTGAACAACTCGCGCATGCGGTGTCCGGGAGCCTTAGGGGCCACCATCATCACGTCGATGGTGTCTGGTATTACGATTTCCTTGTAATGGATGCTGAACCCATGGGCCACCATGAAAGCGCTTCCCGGCCTCAGATTGGGCTCGATCTGCTCGCGGTAGACGCGGCCTTGAAGGTGGTCGGGAATGACCATCATCAACACGTCGGCCTCCGCGGCCACATCGGGAACATCGCCCACCCGCAGACCAGCGGCTTCTGCCACGGCCCGGCTCTTGCTTTCGGGATATAGGCCGACCACCACGT
>JYMV01023886.1_pt1 | contig 14990 bp, 13 predicted proteins | sample 338911 | NCBI WGS metagenome assembly JYMV01 (sample SAMN03354496, study PRJNA234377) | hydrothermal vent metagenome | biome: Deep sea; feature: Hydrothermal plumes at the Eastern Lau Spreading Center, Western Pacific Ocean; material: Seawater | place: Tonga | collected 2009 | depth 2000 m m
CGTGGAGGTTTACCTGAGCACACATAGGGGGGATCTCTTAGCTTAGAATTGTTGTTTTTATTTAAAGTCGTTTGTATTTGCGAGGGGGTTTTGAAAGGGCTACTTCACCAACCAGCTTCAATTCTTCCCCACTTTATGTCATCATTATGGAATGAAACGATGGCTAACAGCATCTATGGGTTTTGCACTCTTGTTGTTGTTCTCAATAGAGGGGAGGAGTGGCGACTTTCAGACAGAGTTAGACGCAAATAGCGGAACAACCGGGGTCAGTAATCTTTTTACATTTCAATAATCGCCAATACTCCTAGCAGAACGGAGAAAGGGTAAAAGGCGAGGGATGCGCGGCAAGAAGAAAAGAATGAGGATGTTTCGCGCCGAACCCTGTGCGAATTGTGAAGGGCTAGAAGGTTTTGTACCTCCAAATGAGATCGACGATAAAATCCGTAAAATGGTCGGTAAATATAGAGGAGGTAGCGGTGAGGAAAACGTAGCAATACAACGAGCCAGAGGCGTGATCGAAACGGGCCTGTATCCCGAATTCATCAGCGGGGCGCGTTGCCCCGAAATTGACAGTGAGAAGTGGGCCATAGACTATTCCCATAAACGTGGGAGAGCCGCATTACACAGAGGGGTCGACATCCCTCAGCCAAGAGGTACGCCCATACGGGCAATTGCCAGCGGAGTAGTCGTCGGTCGTTTCATGAACGAGGGAAGAAAAGATGGGATAGCAGTTGTCTTGCGGCACACGCCTGAACAAACTGGCCTGAAGTACTGGACTTATTCTCAGTACACCCATCTTCAGGAGATGTCTCCATTACCCATTGGCGCGAATGTCAAAATGGGTGCTGAAGTCGGTAAGACAAGCAATACCGGTAAAATGGGTAGGAAAATACGACGTGACGCTGTCCATTTTGCTATCTTTTACAGTGTGCATCCGGAATGGTCCAACGACGGGAGTGTTGTGACCCCTAAAGACGGTTATTTCATGGACCCCAATGCATTTTACCGGCGTCGACCGCCGTATGATTCCCAATCCATGTTGAAATTGCCTGATGATCAAAAAGCCGTGTCCGTACCTTACATGAAATCCGACGGCTCCTTCGTGCCAACGGAAACCAAACGAATTTGGCCTTATCCCTGCGAATAAATAATTTTAAACATAAGAAGCATTCCGTTGTTTTATGGGTACCGAGATTGAAGTTTTGGCTATAGGAAACTGCTTACTGAAAAAAGCAGACCAGGCTCCGACGCTAAAGCGCAACTACCAAGATGAGTTTGAGTTGGATTAATAGATGGGCATTAAGATGAATGCGGCAACCGCGTTGAGCATAATTAGACATCTATCCAAACCTTAAACGCTGGCATGATGCAATCGAAGTGCGGCCTGCTTTTGGAGCATCTCCCGACGTTCCCTTTGAAGAGGATCTAAAGGAGTATCGGTATCATATGGGCTACCATACTCAGCAATGAACAGCCTCTCTTCCTCAGTCTGATAATGATCTACCATCTGTACTACCCCTTCTCATGGGTCTTGTGAAAAACCAATGAATACCAAAGGGTTATCTGATGATTACCTGAGAAGGTGGTGCCTCGGGAGAGACTCGAACTCTCACTTCCGTAAAGAAACCGGATTTTGAATCCGGCGCGTCTACCAATTCCGCCACCGAGGCAAAGAATTTAGGATCGTGATCATAACTGTGCCGAAATATCGGTCAACCACCTATGGTAACGACATAACCGTGTTTGCCAAAGCCTGCCCAAGTAGATAGTTAGTTCCTTTATAGAACTCCCCTTAATTGAGTTGGCGATGCTACGGCGCATTTACGAATGGACTTTTGAACTTGCTGCTCACAAGCAAGCATTGTTGGCTCTTGCGTTCGTGTCGTTTCTGGAAAGCTCTATATTTCCAATTCCACCCGATATCATGTTGATCCCCATGGTCTTGGCAACACGAGATCGGGCTTGGGTGATCGCAAGTGTGTGCACGGCGTCGTCGGTTTTAGGCGGCATGGCCGGTTATGGAATTGGTGCGTTGCTTTTTGATCAGATAGGAGAGCCCATTTTAAATTTTTACCAATACAATTCAAAATTCCACGAATTCCAACAGGCCTACACTAATTGGGGTGCTTGGGCTGTGTTTATTGCCGGTGTGACGCCATTTCCGTACAAAGTTATTACAATTCTAAGCGGGGCTACACACCTCGATTTCGGTATTTTTTCATTTTCTTCTTTAATTGCCAGGGGGCTTAGGTTTTTCGTTGTAACGGCTCTTCTTTGGTACTTAGGTGAATCAATACGGGAATTTATCGAGCGCCGTTTGGGGTTTTTATTTTTATTTTTTGTTGTTTTATTATTATGTGGATATTTGTTTGTAAAATTTTTGCTTTGACGACCGTGGACTAACTCTTATGAGCTATTTGCTTCGATTTCATCTCTTGACCTCGGTTATGTTGGCGAGTGCCGGTGCTCTAGGGGTCGCGTTGGTTGCTCAATACGGCTATCAATTGAACCCCTGTGAACTTTGTAGCTATCAGCGCATCCCATATGGGAGTATCATCCTATTTGGTGGGCTCGCCCTGGCGTTTGGAGGGTGGAATAGAGCCGCTGTCGGCTATCTGTTTGGTGTAATATTTCTCGTTGGCGCTGCACTGGCATTCTATCATACGGGTGTGGAACAGCATTGGTGGCAGTCCGCCACCTCCTGTGGTGGACATCAACCAATGCCAAGAAGCCTCGCTGAATTAAAGGTTGGACTAACTCAATCCATGTCGAAACAATGCGACGATATAGACTGGACCTTGTTTGGTTTCTCTATGTCTGTTTACAATATCGTTGCCTCTTTAGTGTTATCAACAGCCTGTATTTTTAGTGCCCGATTAAAAGGTTAAGGTGTTAAATGAACCAGAAAGAAAAAATCTTAGGGCGGCTCCCCGGAGACCTTTCAAAAGAAGAGTTGATAGCGCGCATTATACGGGTGGATCAAGCCGGTGAATACGGCGCTAAACGTATCTACGAGGGGCAGTTGTCAGTTTTGAGTGGTACCAAGGATGAACCCGTACTCAGAGAGATGGCGGATACGGAGGTAGTTCACTTGGATACCTTCAACAAAATTATGGTGGAGAGGAGGGTACGTCCCACTCTTCTCGCGCCCTTATGGCATGTTGCAGGTTTCGCATTAGGTGCCGGCACTGCATTGATGGGCCGGGAAGCGGCTATGGCCTGTACTGTTGCTGTGGAAGAAGTAATCGATGAACACTATAGTCATCAGGTTGCCCAACTTGCTTCAGAAGACGAGCCCGAAATTCTGGATATCATCGAGAGGTTTCGAAAAGATGAAGCAGAGCACAAAGAAACGGCTTTGCTTGAAGGGGCGGAGAACGCACCCGGCTACCCCTTTTTAGCTTCGGCAGTGAAATCCTGCTCACGTGTTGCCATTTGGTTATCAGAGCGCATTTAAGGACGTCGCGTAGTCTTGCCTCCATTATCTCCGACTATTAGAGGAGCAATTTGGATGTTGGGTGCGATGGCATCGTTTTTGATGATAGCCGTTGGTGCACGGGAACTTTCCGATACTATGAATACTTTCCAAATTGTATTTCTCCGGAGCTTGGTTGGTTTCGGGATAATCCTATTAGTATTGGCAAAGCAGGGTATTAAAGTACCCGAAACAGGGCGGCTCAAAATTCACATATTTCGGAATATCCTTCATTATAGCGCACAAGCTGCATGGATTTTGGGTGTGTCACTGCTGCCCCTTGCGACGGTATTCGCCATTGAATTCACAACACCAATCTGGGTGGCATTAATGGCGGTGTTGCTTCTCAACGAAAGATTGAACCGGGGCCGATTGGTTGCAATTTTATTTGGTTTGATAGGAACCCTAATTATTTTGCGACCAGGCCTGGGGGAATTTGGGTTAGGGCATTTAGCCGTTTTGTGGGCGGCAGTAGGCTATGGTGCCACTTACGTGATTACCAAAATGATATCTAATACGGAGGCGCCAATTACCATACTTTTCTATATGACCGCAGTACAAGCGGTTGTCGGTCTCGTACCTGGCTTAATCGGTTGGGTTGCGCCTAAACCCGAAGACATCTTTTGGATTGGATCTTTAGGCGTATTGGGTTTGACCTCACATTTTTGCCTAGCCAAGGCGTTTATTTATGCTGACGCAACATTAGTTCTTCCTATTGATTTTTTACGGCTCCCGCTTGCAGCTGTTGTTGGATTTTTCTTTTATCAGGAAGCCTTTGAACTTGCTGTATTAGTTGGTGGTGTCGTGATTTTTGCGGGTAATTACTATAACATTCACACGGAAACTAGCCCCAAAACTGCAGCATAAATATTGGGATTGGTGTCATTGCGGGAATAGTTATTATGCTTATTTTTTAGAGAAAATAATGCCGCCGGAGGCTTTTCCAAAGCCAGCGCGAACAATGCCGGTAGTCAACAACTCCGGCAAAACCACTCCTTCCTTTGCTTTTGGTCCATATATAACGTTAAATGGAATACCAAATCGGCCGAAGGTTTTTAGGTAATTTGCGATCTTTTGGTTAGGTCGGGTCCAGTCGCCCTTCATTGCAATCACGTTACCACTCTTTGACAGGACTTCGTAGATTTGCCCCCGGTTAAGTACCGCAACCTTATTGACATAGCAGGTGATGCACCATTCAGCGGTTACATCCATGAATACCGTTTTACCGTTCGACACCAATTCTGCAATTCTTTCAGGTGCAAACGCTACCCAGTGATCAGACGCCCTAGTATGGGGGTCCAGTGATCCCCGTTGAGTCAAATAATAGGGTGTAAATATTGCTCCAAAAATAAATACAAATATCGAAAAAGTCGCTAATTTCTGCCAACTGCCGGTTATGTATTTCTTGCCAAATAATATTCCACCAATGGCAATCATAAGAACGCTAATGATTGTGGCTGAGGATATATTGCTTTGAACGGCTAGCACCATTATTAGCCAAACTGCAGTTGCTATTAGGGCGGCACCCAAAAGTTGTTTTACTCGGACCATCCAGACGCCCGGCTTGGGCAGCCAATTGGCCAACACGGGAAAAAGGGCAATCAGAAAATAAGGTAACGCCATTCCAATGCCCAGTGCCGCGAATACGGCATATATTTCAGTTAGGGATCCTGCCAGGGCAAAGCCGACGGCTGTTCCCAAAAATGGTGCGGAGCAGGGAGTCGCTAAAATTGTAGCAAAAGAGCCAGCAGCAAAGTTAACACTGAAGTTTTGGTGTAGTTCGTTTGTAATAATTGGTCTGCCAGCAAGATTGCCCAGCCAGGATGGTAGGTTTAATTCGAAAAAGCCAAATAAATTGTATGCGAACAGACTTACTATGACTGTTAGGCTAACAATAAACCACGGTTCTTGGAACTGAATGCCCCATCCTACCGCAGAGCCGGTTAGTTTTAGTATAATGAGCCCTGTAGCAATGACTAAAAATGAAAATAAGATACCTAGCGAGGAAGCTAAAAAGCTCATCCGAATGGTCGTGTTCGTCGTACCGCTATGGGCCACTAAACCGAGGATTTTGATAGATAGAACCGGAAGGACGCAAGGCATCAGGTTGAGGATAATCCCGCCAATCAAGGCCAAACCTAGAATGAATGGGAGAGAAATTTGAACATCGGATGAGGGTTGGGAGATTAGTGATCCAGTAGAAACCAGATGATTTTCGGTTATCGACCGTTGACCATCGGTAATCGTAAACCTGAGACTTGTATGCTCAATTTTGGTACCCCCTTCCTCCGATACCGGGATAGTCATTACAGCTTTCTTACCATCGTCTCCCAGCTTGATCTGGGGTAGTGAAAAGAAGGCTAACTCAGGACCCTCCACAAACACATCTGGATTGATTAGCGGTAAAGCGCTTTCGATCACCAAGCGTATAAAGCCCTTACGGACATTCTTATCGATTGTTTTAAACTCGCCGGCAGTTTCCACCTGCAATATCTTCAGGCTATCGTTGGAACCTTCATGTGGTACTCTGGATACAAAATCACGTATAAGGTCCAGATACTCGGTAGGGGTGCCGTTATCGGACGGTAGATTAAGTGCTAAATTCGTCTTAATGGGAATACAGATATCATCACATGTGAGGTAGTTCAGCGCCAATCTTAGCTGCACAGATCGTTCTGGGTTATTTACGGTAGCTACAATTGGGAATACTACCTCTTTTTTATATCCAATTGTTTGAAATCCAAGAACTTGAAACCGGGTAGGAGCAGGCCAAGTAAATAGTGTTTGTTTTAGGTTGCTAGAGTTTTTCCAATCCAATTGAGGAGGGTAACCGGCATCGCCTGGTGTTCGCCAGTAAATTTTCCAATTATCCTTCAGTTTAAATTGCAGGCCGAGTTGTATATTTTTGCTGTTTTCTACACCTCGGGTGGCTGAAATTAGGCGAACCTTGCCTTGTTCGTTTTCGAACCATTTAGATGCGCTAACTTCGGTTTGGGCGGTTCCGAAGTTGCATATTCCTAATCCAAGATAGAAGCTAAGTGCGGCGATTGTAAGGGCAGTATAGCGAACGGAATTGAAGGTCATAATGTTACTGGTTTATTCATTTGTAAGTATTTCATCAACTATAAAAACAAATTTTCAATTTGGCCTAAGTGATCCAATAACTTAAGGTAACGATGCCAAAGGAAATTATCAAATTCATACGACAGAGGTCATGATCGACAAATTATAACACGGAGTTATAGCTTTGGACTGATAAATAAAATTGGATTTTAATGTGCAACACCCTTTGATCAATGCTTGCCATATGTGACAATGAGATAATAAAGCTTCTTTTGAAGTTCAATGGATAATAAACGAGTATCTCAAATATTTGGATCTTTAAATAATGAGTGATATTTCCCAGGATGAATCCTATGTGACCGGACAACTTCTGATTGCAATGCCAGGTATGCGAGATGAACGCTTTGCCAAGTCGGTTATATACATGTGTGCGCATTCAGAAGAGGGGGCTATGGGATTGGTGCTCAATCAGCGTCTAGACTCTCTTACATTTGCAGAACTAATAAGTCAGTTAGAGCTCGATGAAAAACACCTCTCCAGGGATGTTCCTGTCCATTTTGGTGGGCCTGTTGAATCAGGAAGGGGGTTCGTATTGCATACCTCTGACTATCAACAAGATGCCACATTAGAGGTGGTAAATGGTGTTGCCTTGACCGCTACCGTAGAAATTTTGAAAGCCATTGCGCAAGGAAAAGGCCCTCAAAAAAGTTTGTTAGCTTTGGGCTATGCGGGATGGGGACCTGGTCAGTTAGATATGGAAATTAGGGCTAACGGTTGGCTTCAGGTGCCCAGTGATTCGGAGATTATTTTTGACATTGAGCCCGACACCAAGTGGGAGCGGGCAATACAGAGACTCGGAATTGACCCCCGTATGCTATCTGACGATGTGGGGCATGCCTAAATCTTTTACAGGTACCTCTTTTTTGTAATGTCTTTCCTAAAACAATTTTCTTACCTTGCCTTAAGAAGTAAGTAAATCCATACGAACCGGAAACAACATAAAATTTACGTTGCAAAGGGTATTTATGGTAGCAAATTTTCTATATGGGCATAGTCATCCAATTTGTTGGTGGGCCCGATAGCGGCAATAGTCGGGCGACTGCAAAATATGCGGCGGGCGACTGTCTCCACGGCATCTGTGTTTACCGCGTTGATTTTTTCTATGACCTCAGGAATTGTGATGGTGTGACCAAAGATCTGAAGCTGTCGAGCCGCTTGTTCACACCTTGAGGATGAGCTTTCCAGCGCCATGAGAATTGCAGATTTTAGCTGTGCTTTAGCCCTAGCCAGTTCATTCTCTGTTACCTTACCACAAACCGATGTTATTTCCCCGCAAATGACCGGCACGAGTTCACCTATGTTATCGCCGCCGGTACCGGCGTATATACCTAGAAGACCTCCGTCCTGATAGTTCAATGTGAAGGAATAAATGCTGTATACCAAGCCTCTTCGCTCACGGGCTTCCTGGAATAACCGCGACGACATACCTCCGCCAAGAAGGGTCGATAGCACCGCCATCGGATAATATTCGATATCAAGGTACGAAAGTCCGTTAAAACCCATGACGAGATGCAGCTGCTCAAGATCGCGGCTTTCTCGGTAATCCCCGTTTACATAGTCCAGCGTCTCCGTGGCTCTGGGACTTTTGAAGGGTAACGTCGTGAAGGTATCCTGTGCCAGGGCAACAAATTCGTCATGATTTACGTTGCCCGCAGCTGACAGTACGATGCGGTCGCATGCATATTGTTCCGTCATAAAGCTTTTTATTGTGTCCCGTGGAATTCCTTTAACCAGGGCTACTGAACCCAGAACGGGTCGGCCAATTGCCTGGTTTGGGTATGCAGCCTGCTGGAAATAATCGAAAACAATATCGTCTGGCGTGTCATAGGCTTGATTGATTTCTTGGATAATAACGGCCCGTTCTCGCTCAAGCTCCTCTGGGTCTAGAGTGGAGTATTGTAAAATGTCAGAAATTATATCCGTAGCTAGGGACAAATCGTCTTTCAGCACTTTAGCAAAATAAGCCGTATTTTCTCGAGACGTATATGCGTTTAAGTGACCCCCTACGGCCTCTATTTCCTCCGATATCGACCGGGCAGATCGGTGATCTGTTCCCTTGAAGGCCATATGCTCCAATAGGTGGGAGATCCCGTTGTGTTCGGGTTGTTCGTGACGAGTTCCAACGCTTACCCATGCGCCTAAGGACACCGTCTCCACTGTTTTAAAAGTGTCTGTCGCAACTTGGAGGCCACTATCCAGGGTCGTTACTTGTACTGTCATGCCTTAGAACCATTTTCTAACGTTGTGGCAATAAATTCGCGTACACTTTCAAAATCATTCGGTAGGGTCAAATAACTTTCCTTCCTTTGAAAAAGGTCATTTAGATGCGGTGGGAGTGCTGGACGGATACCCGTAGCCTCCTGAATAGCATCTGGGAATTTTGCAGGGTGAGCAGTCGCCAGAGAGATGACGAGATTGTTTTTATTGGTGAGCGCTTTCTGGCTCGCTACAACGCCAACAGCGGTGTGTGGATCTAATATTTCTCCCGTTTCCTGGTAAACCTTAAAGATGGCATCCTTTATGGCATTATCCTCCACACGTTGTCCCTCAAAGAGACGGCTTATTGCTTTCCAACGGCCTTTGCCAAAGCTAACTAAACCTTTCCGGCGGAATTGTTCCATCACTTTTGCAACGGCCTTGCCGTCCTGCTTATAGTATTCGTAGAGCAGACGCTCAAAGTTACTGGAGATTTGGATATCCATGCTTGGACTTAATGTTGGGATCACTTCGGTAACTGACATTTGGCCAGTTTCGAAGAACCGGGTAAGAATGTCATTAGCGTTAGAGGCGACGATAAATTTCTCTATTTGCAACCCCATGCGCCGAGCCGCGTATCCGGCGAAGACGTTGCCGAAGTTACCTGTCGGTACTGAAAATATAACTTTACGGTATGGCGCTCCTAAAGCTAAGGCGCTCCAAAAGTAATAAACTGCCTGGGCCAGTATGCGTGCCCAATTGATGGAATTTACTGTGGAAAGATGGTGTTTTTTTCGGAAAACCTTGTCAGAAAATAGCGATTTTACCATGTCCTGACAATCGTCAAATGTACCCTCCAGGGCAATATTGTGAATATTAGCCGATTGTACTGTAGTCATTTGGCGGCGCTGAACGTCTGACACGCGACCAGCCGGATGTAGCATGAATACCTCGATGAGGTTTTTGTCGCGGCAGGCTTCTATGGCTGCAGAGCCGGTATCACCTGAAGTAGCCCCTACGATAGTTGCTTTTTGACCTTTCTTTTTTAAGACGTGAGCAAATAACCGGCCAACCAGTTGGAGGGGGTAATCTTTAAAGGCTAATGTCGGTCCATGGAATAGTTCCAGGATCCATTGATTGTGGTCTAGTAGCTTTAATGGAGCCACAGAAGGGTGCTGGAAATTACGGTAAGTGTCCTCTACCATGCTGCTAAAGTCATCGTGAGATATAACGTTACCTATAAACGGGGTCATGATTTGGATAGCAAGCTCGGTATAAGGTAATCTGCTCAAATGTTTTAAGTCAGCATTTGAAAATCTTGGCCATATTTCCGGTAAATAGAGCCCACCGTCACGGGCCAGACCAGTGAGCAAAACTTCGTCAAATGGCAGGGTTGGTGCCTGCCCTCGTGTACTAACGTATTTCAAAGTTTTAATTTTACAAAACCCGCGGCCCACCAAATTCAGTTTCTAGCCTATATGGCCTCATGACAGGAAACAAGTTGTCGAAAGAATGTTATGGGTACGCAGAATATTTGGGAAGTCTGTTTGGCTAATTGAAGGAGTGCTTCTATGACCGAATAGTATGGCCATTCAAGCAACCTAAAAAATAATAGGTATGATCCCGTGATCGGCGAGAAATATTACGAAGACTAAAAAGAGATAAAGTATGGAATATCGGAACATGGAACGTGGTGCATCAGGATTGTTACCGGATCGTACTTGTAAAGCGTGCCAGATGAAAATAAGGCCAAGAAGTAAAACAACGGCGCCGCCTATGGGACTAATTATTTCAATAAATGCTGGGATCAAGGTAATGGGAACGAGCAAAAGGGTATATATGAGAATCAGCCGCTTGGTCTCGGTTTTACCCGAGACCACGGGCATCATTGGAACACCTGCCCTCTCGTAGTCTCCAGAAAGGTATAATGATAACGCCCAAAAGTGGGGAGGTGTCCACATGAAAATAATGGCGAATAGAACAATTGACCCTAAGCTCACATCGTTGGTAACGGCTGCCCATCCAATCACTGGCGGCAAGGCTCCCGAAGCGCCACCTATGACAATATTTTGGGGTGTTCTACGTTTAAGCCAAATCGTATAAATGAATACGTAGAATGCGATGGTCGTGGCAAGCAATAGGCTCGAAATTAGATTAACATAAATCCCCATCACAGCGACCGAAAATAACGAGAGTACCGTACCAAGAAAAAGTGCTGAACGAGGCTTTAAACGCCCAGCCGGTAAGGGTCGATGCTTAGTACGTTGCATCATTTGATCGATATCCCTGTCGTACCACATATTAATAGCCCCAGATGCGCCGGCGCCTAGGGCAATGCAGATAACAGCAATTGTGCCAGTAAGGACGTCGATATTTCCGGGCGCTAATAGCATGCCGGTAAAGCCTGTAAACAATACAAGTGACATAACCCGTGGTTTTAAAAGGATTGCATAATCAACGATTGGAGGTCTCGAAACTAAGGCGGCCGTATCGCTACCGTTTGGTTCCTTATCGAGTGGAACCGTAGTAGCTTGCTCGGAGAGCGAGGACTGCGTCATGTGCTGTGTCGATTGCCAATGTCGGTTAATAGGGGATTACGTATCATAATGTCCAAATAAGTCTAAGCCAACTTAACTTATGGCATGGTGTTAGCAGGTCTGAAAAGCGATTTAAGTGCTATAACCACAAACAAAACGCCCCCAAGTATTGCAAGGCCGCCGCCTAGGTCTCTAAGACCGGTTGCAAAAATAGCAGAAAAACTGTCCACATCTATACCAGCTCCCATAATTTTGCGCGATGCTCCCATACCGCCTGCTGCGAACATGCCAATAACAAATAATAACTGACCGCCGGCATAGAGGATGATTTGGACAGGTAGAAGCTTGCTTGGTTTTAGAGGTCGACCTAAAAGTGGTAAAAACCAGACGTAAAACAATCCCACAAAGACTAAGTTAATGCCGCTGATTAGACCGTGATAGTGGGCGGGTGTACGTGTGTCGTGCCCATCAACAAAGAAACCAAGTAGCGTTCCAATTCCAAATACTACGAGAGCCGAAGCAAGGCTGAGGGAAGCCGGGTCCAGCCAGGAAATTTTGGTTCTTTGTCTCCAAAGTCCCGTTACGAGTGCAGCCACCATCATTAACACCGGCACGCCTAGTGCATATTTTAGTTTGGTAAATGCAGAAAAGTGTCGAGGGTCTTCCACCTCAAAAATACCAAATAAAGATAAACCCATTAGTCCCAGAAATACTAAAATGCTACTAGTCCAAATGAAGAAGGCTCTACCTGCTAGGGATGTTTTGAAAGTTTGGCGGTAAAGTATACTGCTGGCGATAAGGAATAGAGTGACGTTTACAAGCTGCAGTATGTGACCTGCTCCCCAAAACAAGCTTTCATTATAGTCGTAGTTCACCGGCTGGGCCTGGAGTTGCTCGGCAGACATTCCTGTCGCGACAAAAGCGGTAACGTACAGAAGGCCGGCACATATGAGGAGGGGCCATTCATCCATCGATTGACCCACGACCCCGTTTAAATCCTTAAAAACACGGATCACAGATATTAAGATACCAAGCGCCAATAAGAACAAACCCCAATAGTAAAGGGGATCAATAATAACGGGGATATAATTGTTGAGGGAGGGTGTGCCTTGATTTCGAAAGGCAGGGATAAGGATTAAGATAATTCCTGCGGTAAACAATAAAATAGAAATTCTTTCCATAAAATTACCAATATGAGATTGCGAATGGCCATTAATTTGGGGTGCCATAGCTGTGTTTAATGCTCCAAATACTGCTAAAAACCATACGACGAAGGAGAGTGAGACGTGCACAATCAGACCTTTCTGAAAGAAGTCCTCTGGCCAGGGGACACTTTCACTTGTGCCAGGAGCGCGGGAGAGTACCAGCAACCCCGCAAATACCCCAGCGATAGCAAGGGAAACAACGGCAAGTGCGGACCATTGCCATAACTGTCGGCGGCTATGGCCAAGGGGCATGGGATGAATCACAATAATGCAGCTCGCAAAACTTCATCGCCAGTAATCGTCGATAAAATGTATTTTCCTGAGAAAAACATCACAGTTCCAGCGGATATAGGCAAACTTCCTAATCGTCTAATAGGCGAATACTTCGTTGAAATCAGCATTAAAGTATCGAAAAATGGTGTTATTTAATTAAAGGCCTTGGTTAGCCGCTGAGCATTTTAACCATGATGCTAAAGAACATTGTAACGGCAGCTAGTACCAAAATAATCAGCAGGATAGTATTCTTTTTTTTTAAATCCATTGGTTCGACCCGGAACAATTTACGGTCAAGAGGCGGACGTTTTTCCTGGCGCCCGTTGGGGGTATTGGGTAGATAAGATCAAGCCTAATACCTTATCATTTCCGCGTGGTTTATCACCCCAACTGGGGGGCGGCAATAACTTTAGGCGGGTATTGTAGAAACTTAATATAGGTCGTAAAAATTTTTCCCAATAAACCTCAGAATTCAGCCATAAATAACCATTTGCCTAAATTCGTATGGGTTTACGCTTATAAAAAGATCGGGTATAGAATTGGTTGCTAGATTGGGTTTTTATAACTTCACAGAGTTACAATGCCATCAAATTACCATTCGAGGTTATCGTAAAAGTACGTTTTACCCCCTAGGGACTGAAAGCAATGAGGTCAAAGGAATAAGGTATGACTAAATATAAACAAATTGTATCGAGATTGTTTTATACTGTTTTGCTGGCTGCTGCCTGGTTGCAAACAGGACCCTCGTTCGCGCAGTCGGGCCCGCAACCGTGGCAAATGAATTTCAGACCATCCGCTACACCGGTGATGGACGATATAGTAGAATTTCATAACCTCCTTCTCGTTATTGAAGTGATCATTGTGCTCTTTGTTTTGGGGCTGATGGTTTATATTTGCGTAAAGTTTAACGCAAAAGCAAATCCCGTTCCGTCAAAGACAACCCATAATTCACTTTTAGAGGTGGCATGGACAGTAATACCAATCATTGTATTGATTGTTATTGCGGTGCCCTCCATGAAACTTCTTGTGTTTATGGATAAGGCCCCGAAAGAGAAGGTCGAGATGACCCTTAAGGTTATCGGTCATCAGTGGTATTGGTCCTACGAATACCCCGATGCGGGCAATCTTGCATTTGATAGTAATATAATTCCTGATGAGGAAATCGATGCCTCAAAAGGGCAAATCAGGCTTTTGGAGGTTGATAACCGTATAGCAATCCCAGTCGATACTACTATTCGGGTGCTTATGACTTCTGAAGATGTTTTGCATAACTGGGCTGTCCCCGCATTTGGAATTAAAATGGACACGGTACCTGGTCGGATCAATGAATCTTGGATCCGCGTACCTGCTGCCAGGGCGGGGGTTTATAGGGGGCAGTGTTCTGAACTTTGTGGCGTAAATCATGGTTACATGCCGATTGTGATTGAGGCTAAATCCAAACAAGACTTTGCCAAATGGTTAAACAAGGCGAAAAAGGAATTTGCCAATGACGCTTCACCGGTCAAAGTGGTGCGGAAAGATACAATCGTCCGCTGAGTGCGGCGTGAACAAGGAATTAGAGAGGTAAATCTATGTCTGATACGGCAACTGCGGCAACCCATGATGACCACGCCCACCATGACCACAAGCCGACTGGGTGGAAACGCTGGGTCTACTCAACAAATCACAAAGATATTGGAACCATGTACATCACAATTGCGGTTATTTCCGCAATCCTGGGTATGGGTGCATCAATGGCGATACGATTGGAACTCGCGGTGCCTGGCATTCAATTTATTACCGATACCCAGTTTTATAACGTTCTGGTGACGGCGCATGGTTTTCTCATGGTCTTCTTTGTCGTAATGCCGGCACTCATTGGTGGCTTCGGAAACTGGTTTATACCATTGATGATAGGGACGCCAGATATGGCTTTTCCTCGTATGAATAATATCAGTTTCTGGCTGCTTGCGGGGGGCTTTATTTTGCTGGTGTTATCCGGTTTTGTGCAAGGTGGCGCTGGTACTGGTTGGACAGTCTATCCCCCTCTTTCCAACGCGGATTATCATCCCACGCCGGCTGTGGACATGGCCATCCTCAGTTTACATTTAGCCGGCGCATCTTCTATCCTTGGGGCCATCAATTTCATTACTACAATTATTAACATGCGTGCGCCGGGTATGACGTTTCATCGTATGCCAC
>JYMV01024553.1_pt1 | contig 14988 bp, 10 predicted proteins | sample 338911 | NCBI WGS metagenome assembly JYMV01 (sample SAMN03354496, study PRJNA234377) | hydrothermal vent metagenome | biome: Deep sea; feature: Hydrothermal plumes at the Eastern Lau Spreading Center, Western Pacific Ocean; material: Seawater | place: Tonga | collected 2009 | depth 2000 m m
CTATATAAATACATTCCTTCCTTGAATGAATTAACATCCAATATTATTTTGTTACGCATTTCCTTTCGAACAATTTGCTTTCCAACTAAATCTATAATCTCAAGAACCGAAGTTTCATCGTAGTTAATTTCAATAGTAATAAATTCGTTAGCTGGGTTTGGATAAAACTTAACTTCAATGCCTTCAATCATCTCAGCTATTCCTACGCCAACCCCAACAGAAGCGCTATCAATGGCTGAACATCCATTGGCATCTGATACCGTAATTTGATATGAACCGGTAGATAAACCCGTTGCGACTGCCGTGGTTTGTCCTGGTGTTGAAGACCACCCATAGGTGTATGGTAGTGTTCCACCAGATGCAACCACTGTTGCGGTGCCATCTCCCGCGCCTGGAACTGACTCTATAACAGATGATGTATTGGTAGTTAATGCAGCTGGAATGATGAGGGTCATTGCACTTCCCGTATCTGTGCATCCAGAAGAGTCCATTACAATAATATTATATGTACCTCCTGCCAAGCCTATAAAACTACCTGAGCTAACATAATTTGCACCTCCGTCGATTGAGTAGGTCAGGCTCCCAGTTCCTCCGGCTGCCGTGATTGTTATGGTACCATCACTCAATCCAGAACAAGTAGGTCCGCTTCCGCTTTCACTTGAAATTAACACTGCCGATGGCTCAGAAATTATAACAGCAAGAACTGTAATACATCCCAATCCATCGGTGACAGTCGCATTTGTGGTTCCGCCACACAATCCAGTTGCAGTAGTTCCAGTCTGAAGGGGGGTCGTGCTCCAAGAAAATGTATAAGGAGTAACCCCTCCAATGGCACTTACGGTTGCTGTGGCATTACAATCATCATAACAAGTAACACCAGAAGAACTTTGCAAAGAAATAGAAGGTGCACCCACATCGTTAACGCCGATGCTTGCCGAATCCTGGCATCCATTGCCATCAGTAACAACAACAATGTAGACGCCTGAAGGTAAAAGAGCAGCTGTGCTGTCAGTTTGCATACCCGGATCATTCCATAAATACGTGTAAGGCGTTGTTCCTCCAGCTACCTTTACGCTCGCTGATCCATCAGAATTACCGCAGGTAGCATCTGTACTATTCATCGTTAATGCAAGTATTGCAGGTTGCGTTATGAGTGTCGAAGAGGTATCCATACAGCCACTAGCGTCGGTAACGGTTACCATATAGGTTCCGGTGTCGAGATCAGAAGCTATGGCAATAGTATCTCCTGAAGACCACATATAAACATAGGTTCCAGTTCCTCCTGCCCCAAATGCTGTAGCGGTTCCGTCCATCTCACCATTACAGGTAACATTTGTAGAACCAGATATTGTGGCTACAACAGCCGGCGGATCAACTAATTCGAAAGATTTCATCGACACACAACCAGCGCTATCTGTTAATGTAACCGTATAATTTCCAGCACACAACCCAATTGCCGGATTTGTAGTCTGTGCTGTAGAATCATCCCATTGATAGGTAATTGGCGGTGTAAGAGCTGGGTGCAACACTGTTATGGTACCCTGGCACTCACCGGCACACTGATTTGTAACCGACGTGAAGGAGAGTGGAGAGCTAACCACTACCTTATACCCAGCAAAGGGTTGAACTAAAGGCGAAATGCCCGTGCAAACTACCGACCCCGATAAGTATGTGGTGGTACTAGCCGTTAATATATAAGTACCAGTGTCCGTTGGTGTTCCATAAACCAACCCGCATCCACTAGTGCCTCCGGAAAACCCACATGAGGCGGGGCTGCATCCATAACTCAGTCCAGTGGGCAATCCACTTAAGCTGTTTAATACGACAGAGTCAATCGTACAAGTAAGCGTATCCGTTGGTACCACCATTGTTAAAAGCTGTTCGTAGTAAACACACTGAATTGCCGGTGCAAATCCCACGGAGGTATCAGGATAAATTCCCGGGGAAGTGTATTGGCCATCTGGCACACAAATTTGGGCGTTAGCGTGAAGGATAGACAGCACAACAACCATAACTGCTATGATTGTATGGAGTACTACTTTTATCACGATAAGGAATTAGTTAAGGGTGGAAATTAATAGGTGAAACTGTTGACGCACAACAGGGTAATGAATACTTACTTAGCCCTATTCGGCCTATATTCATCCGATACAGTAAGCTTCTTTCGACCTTTTGCCCTTCTTCGCTTGACCACATTCTGGCCACTTACTGAGGCCATTCTTTCCCTAAAACCGTGTTTATTCTTACGCTTTCTTACCGATGGCTGGAAAGTTCTTTTCATGTGTTTATAATTGATTTATCAGAGGTCACATCAACCAACTTATAATTATTATCCAGGCTCATGAAGAAACCCTCACATGTTGGTTTCATTCTTAAAAATTTAGATGGCAAAGGTAATTATTTTTTAAGTAAATCAAATTTTTAAAAATGTAATTTTGAAACATGAAAATGAGCGAATTTCTGGATAAGTTCAAGCAAAAGTGGGGCATTTCCAGTACGGTAGATATCATCCTGATTATGCTGGCATTTTCCCTGGCCGGTTTGTCCATAGTGCAAGTGAGGGTGCCCGTTTTTCATCTGTTGGATATACAGGATGCGAATATGGGAATTAAAACATTGGTCTATTTAGCCATCGTTTTTCCGGCATATCAGGTCTTTTTACTGTTTTACGGATTGATACTTGGACAATTTCACTTCTTCTGGGAGAAAGAAAAAAAGATGGGAAGATGGATTATAAATTTGCTCTCAAAAAATTCTTCTTCAAAAAAATCAGATAGCTGAATTTTTGTTGCTCCCTTGTGTGTTTTGCCCAAATTTGGTTCGTCGCCTCTCAAATATAAAAGTCCATTGGGCAGTTTGTTTTTCTGATCTTTAGAAATAATTTTCCTGGCGTATTCAATCATTTTCGGTAGATCTGCCACAGCTCTGGCGACTATAAAATCGTAACGACCTTTTAATTCTTCTGCACGTATTCTTTCCGAGGTGACATTTTGCAGATCCAAGTCCCTGATAATTTCCTCCACAACCCTTATTTTCTTTGCTATGGAATCCACCAGGTGGAAGCGACAATCCTGAAGATAAATAGCCAGCGGTATTCCTGGCAAACCCCCTCCAGTTCCAATATCCAGGAAGGTGGTGCCTCTTTTGAATTCCAGTGCTTTTGCAATAGACAGTGAATGCAGAATATGCCTCAGGTACAGATTGTCAATATCCTTTCGGGAAATAAGATTGATCCGGGAATTCCACACTTTATAGAGCTCACCCAATCGTTTATACCTCTCTATTTGCTGCTCGGTAAGATCCGGAAAATATTTTAATAAGATTGAATGGTCAGGACTCATACAGCAAACCTGTCATCATCTATATCTTATCCTCTACGTTTTTTAGCACATTGAACAGGAACTCGCGCGCTCTAAACAATTGGGCTTTCACCGTACCGAGCGGTATGTCGAGCTGATTCGCGATTTCCTCATAGGATAGCTCCTTAAAGTAACGCAACTCTACCAAAGTCCTGTACCTTGGCTTCAATTTCTTCACAAGCTCGTGAAGCATTTTAATCTTCTGCTTTTTCACAAACTTCTCCTCAGGATCGAGCGTATCCGATTTTAGATGTATGGAAGCCTCATGGCCATCTTCGGTCTCCTGTCGCTTGTCAATGGATAGCATCTTCTTCTTTTTCCTTCTTATAAAGTCGATACAGTTATTCGACGCTATTTTGAAAAGCCAGGTGCTAAATGCAAAATTCGGTGTATACTGGTGCAAATTTTTAAAAGCCTTACCAAAAGCTTCGATGGTCAGATCATCTGCGTCGTCTTTGTTATTGACCATCTTCAGCAGCAAAAAGTAAATTGAGTCTCGATACCGCTCCATTAAACCTGCATAGGCCTTTTGATCACCGTCAATAGCCCTTTGAACAAGTTTATAATCTTGCTGCGCCTTATCTGATAAATGATTTTCTGAACCTAGTTCCATTCGGGCCTTTTAAAGAAGAGATTTGACAGGGCGGCAAAGAAATTAAATACTGAGATAAACAGTTCCAAGATGGGCGAAAATAACAATAAATCTATCTCTCCCAACTTATCCGTGCATTTTTTAAGAACAAGGAACTGTGTACTATACTTCATGAGAATAAGCGCTACCAATAATGTACTGGCGCCCGAAGAGAATAGCAGGGTAAAAATCGAAACATGAAAAGCCATCAAACTCACGTGAAAACCAGCCAGCATTACCTTCTGTTCAAACGTATAATGACCTCCCGTAGTATAATGTCTTCTTTTCTGGTGAAACCATTTTGCCAAATTTTCAGGCGCCTGTGAGAACGTCTTGGAATCACTGCCAATTTCCACCACAATATTTTGATCATTTGCCACCTCACTGATAAACAGATCATCGTCACCGGAAATGATATGGCAATGACTTGAAAACCCCTTATTTTCAATGAACAAAGACTTTCTATACGCCAGATTTCGGCCCACACCCATATAAGGAATTCCTTTCAAAGCAAAGGAGAGGTATTGCAAAGCAGTGTAAAACACATCATACCTCTGTAATAAGTTGAGCATCCCTTTCTCTTTCTTGAAAGGGCTGTATCCAAGTACAATGTCCCGGCCTTCAGTAAAATTCCCCATCATTCCACTGATCCAGTCTGGCCCTACTGGAGAGCAATCGGCATCCGTTAAAAGGAGAATTTCATGGTTTGTGCTGGCAATCCCCGTGGTAAGCGCTGATTTTTTGCCGCCATGCTCCACAGCAGAAGGTGAAATACTAACTACCTTGAGATTCTCATATTTCTTCTGCAAACCAGATAGGATGGCTGCCGTTTTATCAGATGAGCTGTCATTGACAACCACCACTTCAAAATCGGGATAGTTTTGCTCGAGGATAATGGGCAGGTTTTCAGACAAGTTCAATTCCTCGTTTTTTGCACAGATAACTATCGAAACTGAATTTCCCGGGCTCTGCGTATTGCCTGTTGAATTTAATTTCCCCAACCTGGAGAACACCACTAAATAGTACCATAACTGAACCACAACGCTTACAATTAGCGCTGTCATTATATAAAAGTCTATGCTCAGTACAGGCATAAGTATAAAAATTCTTTAAAAGATACGTACTCCCAAATTTACGCATCTCTAGCAAAGCTATATGAACAATTTTATCATACCAATACATATCTTTGAAGCAGCGTTATCTGAGAATAAGCAATAGAATAGAGGATGAAGTTCTCCCTAATTAAAGAAGACACCCAATCAAATGCACGCATGGGTGAGATGGTGACGGACCACGGTGTCATTAAAACTCCATTTTTCGCACCGGTAGGAACCCTGGCTTCGGTTAAAACTATTCACACCCGTGAATTGGTTGAAGATATAAATGCCTCCATGATACTTGGAAATGCGTATCACCTCTACTTGCGGCCAGGATTGGATATCATTAAAAAAGCCGGAGGTCTTCACAAATTCATAGGTTGGGAGAGGCCCATATTAACGGATAGCGGCGGTTATCAGGTATATTCATTATCAGCCAACCGAAAAATATCTGAAGATGGCGTATCATTTCAGTCGCATATTGATGGCTCCAAACACTTTTTTAGTCCTCAATACGCCATAGATATCCAGAGAACAATAGGTGCTGATATTATCATGGCTTTTGATGAATGTACTCCCTACCCTTGCGAATATGACTACGCCAAAGACTCTCTGGCCCTTACACACTCCTGGCTTAAACGCTGCTGTGAACATTTTGACGATACCCAGCCCGTTTATGATTACAACCAAACATTGTTTCCAATTGTACAGGGCAGTGTTTACAAAGACCTGAGAATCGAATCTGCTGAGTTCATAGCTAGTATGGACAGGGAGGGTAACGCCATAGGAGGGCTATCGGTTGGCGAGCCACACGAGATGATGTATGAAATGACCGCTGAAGTTTGCAATATATTGCCGAAGTCGAAACCCAGGTATTTGATGGGTGTGGGAACTCCCGCTAATATTCTGGAGTCAATAGCGTTAGGGGTGGATATGTTTGATTGTGTTTTGCCCACCAGAAATGGGAGAAACGGCATGCTGTATACCCAAGAAGGTGTGATTAATATTAAAAACGAGAAGTGGAAGGAGTGCTTGGATCCTATAGATTCGAACGGTAATACATTTGTAGATAGCACGTATACCCTAGCCTACCTAAGACACCTGTTCATGTCAAATGAATTTCTGGGAAAGCAAATTGCGAGCATTCACAACCTCGGATTTTATATGTGGCTCACAACTGAGGCAAGGAAACACATTGAAAATGGCGACTTTGCCACATGGAAAGACACAATGGTGCCGAAACTTGAAGCAAGGCTGTAAAAGTGAAGAAAATTGACTGGTATATAATTGGAAAATTCCTGGGCACTTTCTTTTATGCCATCTCCCTGATTGTAGTGGTGGTCATCATTTTCGACATCTCTGAAAAAATTGATGATTTTATTGAAGGACAGGCTCCATTTAAACTAATTGTCACTGAGTACTATCTGAACTTCATTCCGTTTTTTGTAAACCTCTTCAGTCCATTATTCACCTTTATTGCGGTCATTTACTTCACCTCAAAAATGGCCTCCAACTCGGAAATAGTTGCCATATTAAGCAGTGGCATGAGCTTCACAAGAATGCTGCTACCTTATATTATTGGTGCTATTGTGATTACCATCCTTTCTCTGGTATTGAACAATTTTGTAATACCGGATGCCAACAAAAAAAGACTTGCATTTGAGGAAACGTATATAAGAAGCCGCTTTCACAATGTGGACCGCAATATTCATAAGCAATTGGATCCCACCACCTTTGTTTATTTTGAGAGGTATGAAAACACCAGGAATATTGGCTACAAATTTTCTATAGAAAAAATTGAAAACGGAAAATTAACCTACAAGCTACTTTCTCAATTTATCAAATGGGATTCAACCAGTAATAAATGGAGAATTGAAGATTATTATATCAGAGAAATCAACGGATTGGAAGAGACGCTGACGAGAGGTGCGCAATTAGATACAGCGTTGGACATACACCCGAGCGAATTTGCCAGGCGCATCAATACAATAGAGACAATGGATTATTTCAAGCTCAATGAATTTATTGAAAGTGAGAAACTAAAGGGCTCCGAAAAAGTTGTCTTTTATGAGATTGAAAAACACAAACGCTTTTCACTACCATTTGCGACCATCGTGATGACCTTAATTGGTGTAAGCCTGGCGAGCAGAAAAGTGAAAGGCGGAATAGGGCTTCACCTGGGTTTGGGTTTACTTATTAGCTTTTCATACATTCTTTTCATGCAAGTGTCGCTCACCTTTGCCACCAATGCCAATCTCTCCCCGTTCGTGGCCATGTGGATTCCAAATGTCCTCTTTGTTGGACTGGCTTTATACCTCTTAAAATTAGCCCCTAAATAGGGTGTGCGGTCTCTAAAGAGGTATGTTCCAAACTGTATGATTCTCAAACTGAGCCTTCAGGTCGGTAACTCGAGTAAAAATTCCATAAACACTTGATCCGCTTCCTGATAGAGATGCATATATGGCTCCACTATTATAGAGCGCCGATTTAATTTTTCCTATTTCGGGAAATGAACTAAATACAAAATCTTCAAAATCATTGAATATACTATCTCTCCAGTTTTCGATATTTTCATTTAAAGGGTCAATACTCCCTGATTTTTTTGAACTCTGAATTTGTTTATAGGCCTCTGCAGTATTGATGTGAATGTCCGGATATACCAAAACCAGAAAGTGGCCTTCAAGATTCAGCTCCGTTCTTTTCAATTCATCTCCACGCCCAGTGACAATAGCCGGCTCATTGCCAATAAAAAAAGGGCAATCACTACCGAGCTGCGACGATAAGCTTTTCATTTTGTCTTCGGTGAGCCCCAGCTCAAAAATCTCATTGAGCATTAATATTGTATTACTTGCATCAGCAGAGCCACCACCTAAACCAGCACCTATTGGAATTACCTTGTGCAAGTGCATTTGTACCGAACCGAGGTTAAATTCAAGATCCAGCATTTCATAAGCTTTCACGCACAGATTATCATTACCGTCCATATCGATACCCGTAGTTAACAACTCAAGTTTCTTCTTACCTGCGCCACCGCGCACTATTTCCAAGCTATCACAAATGGAAATTGGATAGATAGTAGATCGTATTTCGTGGTATCCGTCATCGCGCAGTCCGCGATTTACCAAGCCAATATTTATTTTAGCATTTGGAAAGCAAATCATAATATCTACGAATAACGAATCAGCCTGCCTACAGCAGGCAGGTACGAATATACGAATTGGGCCTTTTTATATCATTCAAATATAATGGGCTAAAATTTGTTTAGCACAAGCTTTTTAATAAAACTTCATCACTATATAAGGTTACACTTATGTTATTACAATTCCTTTTAAATTCATAGGTTCGATAATCCTATTATTCATTTATTCTCAAACATTCGCAATTCGTAGATAAATCGGTATCATCTCTGGGTTATGATTATATAAATTTTATAAATTTGTGTTCCACTCTATCTGAGCGGAATTTATTATAGTTCAATATGCCTACACTTTTAGATTTTGAGGAGCCCATTGGGCATTTGCTAGAGCAGCTTGAGAAAGCTGAAAAGATTGCAGAAAACGGAGATGTCGACATTTCAAAAACTGTCAAAGAACTCAAGCTGAAGATCAAAGAGCAGCGCAAAGTGATTTTTGGAAAATTAACTCCCTGGCAGCGCGTACAACTTTCGCGCCACCCCAACCGGCCTTATACACTGGCCTACATCGAAAGCATTACCAACAATACATTTACCGAACTCCACGGCGACAGAACGGTTAAAGACGACAAAGCGATTATTGGCGGCTTTGGATTGGTGGAGAAGCAAACGGTGATGTTTATCGGGCAGCAGAAAGGAATCAATACAAAGATGAGGCAATTCAGGAATTTCGGCATGGCCAATCCAGAAGGATACAGGAAAGCGTTAAGACTTATGAAGCTGGCCGAGAAATTTAACAAACCGATAGTAACGTTTATGGATACACCAGGAGCTTATCCTGGACTGGAAGCAGAAGAAAGAGGGCAAGGAGAGGCTATCGCCAGGAATATTTTCGAAATGATGCAGCTGAAAGTTCCTACCATCTGTATAATCATTGGCGAAGGTGCGTCTGGAGGTGCATTGGGCATTGGTATTGGAGATAAAGTTCTCATGCTGGAAAATACCTGGTATTCAGTTATCTCCCCAGAATCGTGCTCTTCAATACTTTGGCGAAGTTGGGATTTTAAGGAACAAGCTGCCAGTGCTTTAAAGCTCACGGCAGATGATATGTTCAAGAACAAATTGGTAGATGGGATAATAAAGGAACCCATCGGTGGTGCGCATACAGATCCGCAAAAGATGTTCAATATTGTTCAAAAGGAAATACTCAAGCACCTGACCGAACTAAGAAAAAAAGATGCTGATTCCAGGATAGAAGAGAGAATTGAAAAGTTCTGTAATATGGGTGTTTCCAAGGCCTAAGCCCTACTATATCACTAGCAATTCATCCCTTTTTTTTATTTTCAACAGTCTATCAACACATCGATGGTTCATAAGTACTTACCGAACCTATCCCGCTTTTTTGTAATTTTGATTTCTCGCAATTTATCTAAAGATTACTGTAAGAAACGTGGAAAAATCACTCAAAAAACCAATGGCTACCAGGTCAAAGCTGACTATTAAACAGTCGCCTCTACCTGCCTATGAGCACGGAAAATTGCCTCCACAAGCGCTGGATTTAGAAGAAGCCGTTCTTGGAGCGCTGATGCTCGAAAAAGACGCGTTGACCGCAGTAATTGAGAAATTAAGGCCCATCAACTTTTACAAAGAAGCCAACCAAATTATCTATCAGGCTATTTGCAATTTGTTTCAAAGAGCGGAACCGACGGATTACCTGACCATTATCAACGAATTAAAGTCGACGGGCGAACTTGAGTTTGTTGGAGGCCCCTATTATATCACCCAGCTTACAGGGAAAGTAGCTTCAACAGCAAATTCTGAATATCATGCCCACATCATTCTGCAAAAATTTATTCAAAGGGAGCTGATAAGGATCTCCAGCATGATCATCGAAGATGCGTATGAAGATACTACCGATGTCTTTGATCTGCTAGATAACGCAGAAAGAAATCTGTTTGAAGTCGCGGAAGGAACCATAAGAGGGGTACCTAATGAAATGAAGAATCTGCTTGGAGATGCTATCAAACAAATAGAAGCTGCAAAAGATCACAAGGATGGGATGACCGGTGTGCCATCTGGCTTCACAAAGCTCGACAGGGCGACAAACGGATGGCAAAAGGCAGATCTGGTAATAGTTGCAGCACGGCCCAGTATGGGTAAAACGGCTTTTGTACTGTCGATGGCAAGGAATTTAGCGGTAGATTTTAACAAGCCCACGGTGTTCTTCTCTCTGGAAATGTCATCGATTCAGCTAGTTATGCGGCTGATATCCAATGAAACAGAGCTGGATGCCGAAAAGCTCAAGAGAGGCCAGCTGACTGATGCGGAATGGGTTCAGTTACACAATCAGATATCTCGACTTTCTGAAGCGCCGTTAATAATAGATGACACTCCCGCTCTTTCCGTTTTCGAACTGAGAGCTAAGTGCAGAAAATTAATGGCTAAACACAAAATTGAGTTGATCGTAATTGACTACCTGCAATTAATGACTGCGGGAACTGAAGGGAAGGGCAATCGTGAACAGGAAATTAGCCTTATCTCCAGATCATTAAAGAGCATAGCCAAAGAGCTCAATGTGCCGATAATTGCACTTTCGCAGCTCAGTCGTGCCGTTGAGACCAGAGGTGGTACAAAGAGGCCGCAGCTTTCTGACCTTCGCGAATCAGGTGCAATTGAGCAGGATGCTGACATGGTTATGTTCCTTTATCGTCCTGAGTATTATGATATTGATCAGGATGAACAAGGTAATTCAACTAATGGCCTTGCAGAACTGATCATCGCCAAGCACAGAAATGGTCAAACGGGTACTGTTAAGCTCAAGTTCGTTAGTCATTTGGCCAAGTTTAAATCGCTCGATGAATTTGATAAGGCGCTGAGTGCGGCCAGTGCTGACCTTTCTGAAGGATACACACGCCCATCGAAAATGAACGATGGTGAAGAAAATGGCGACGAACCCTTCTAGCCTGCTACTGCAAAACTTCAGCTTAAAAATTTCGTATATCACTTTTATAATACAAGAGGGCGTATCTTTGTATTATAACGAGCAGTGGGCAACTCAAAAGTATTATTACTCATTTAAATGAAAGGTTCGCAAAGATTACGCGATGATCGCAAGCAGTTAATAATCAATATATTGCGCCCTTTGCAATAATCCAGCGATCTTAGCGGTTAAGTAATGGCTGTTGCAAAACAGACATCGTAAGTAAAATGAAATTAAATTGAATTGAATTGAATCGGCTTATAACTATCATATTAACCTGCCTTGTTTTTCTCATAACCTCAATGAGTGCTACCGCTTCGTATCTGCTCATTCCTATGGATGTGAATCAAAAGAATCACCTTAAAGCATATGGTGTAGCTTATTGGGTATTACAAAATGAAGTAGAAGTGCAGTGGTTACTCAACTACCGGGGCGGAAGCTTTATGATCAAGAACATTAAGCTAATAGAAACGGAATGTATAATAAGAGGAGTTTCATATGAAATTATTGCAGATGTTCAGTCCACTAAAATCCTGCGGGAGATTGCCGACCCAGAAGTGAATATGGATGTAGTTAAGCTGGAAAAACCTCCTAAAATGGCCGTGTACTCGCCCAAAGAAAAGCGGCCCTGGGACGACGCTGTTACCCTGGTACTTACTTACGCAGAGATTCCCTACGATATAATTTATGATGAGGAAGTAATTCAAGGTGTGCTTCCGCTTTATGATTGGCTACACATGCATCACGAAGATTTTACGGGCCAATATGGTAAGTTTTATAACGGTTCCAGAAACCAATCATGGTACCATGAGTATGTAAAGTCCAATGAAGAAATGGCCAGGAAACTAGGCTTTAGCAAGGTCTCACAGCTAAAATTAGCAATCGCACAACGAATACGTGATTATACTGCAGGAGGAGGATTTTTATTTGCTATGTGTGCGGCAACGGATTCCTATGATATCGCGCTGGCTGCGGAGGGGATAGATATATGCAAAAGCATGTTTGATGGCGACCCATCAGATCCTACCGCTCAATCAAAAATAGATTTTTCAAAGTCATTTGCATTCAAAAATTACAAACTGAGCAACAATCCGCTGGAATATGAATTCTCCACTATTGATGCGACGCCATCACATAATAAAACACCTCAAAACATCGACTACTTTAAACTCTTTGAATTCTCAGCTAAATGGGATCTTATTCCAACTATGTTATGCCAAAATCACGAGAACATTATCAAAGGCTTTATGGGTCAAACCACGGCTTACAACAAGCAATATGTAAAGCCGGAAGTACTGATTTTGGGCGAAAACAAATCCCTCAATTCTGCCAGGTATATTCACGGTGAGTTTGGAAAGGGTACCTGGACATTTTATGGAGGCCACGACCCCGAAGATTACAAACATTACGTACATGATCCGCCAACCGACCTGAATTTGCACCCCAACTCTCCGGGCTACCGCCTGATTCTCAACAATGTTCTCTTTCCGGCAGCCAGAAAGAAAAAGCAGAAAACCTGATGAGAATATTCTCATTACTGGTCAAAATCTGACAATTACTCTTCCCTTCTTTTTTTAATTTTGAATGTTATGACCAGAGTAAAGTTCCGAAACACACTCCTTGCAATGCTGCTTTTATCGCTGCCCATTTCAGTGCAAGCTCAACAATCTGAGGTTCATCGCATTGTGAAGATTAAAGAGGCACTTGGTGAAATTACAATTGACGGGGTATTGGATGAATCTGATTGGTCAGAAGCGGAATATGCAAAAGACTTTTATCAGAAATATCCTGCTGACACGTCTCTTGCTATAACCAAAACAGCGGTACGTATTACCTATGACAATGACAATATTTACATTGGTGCCATTTGCTATGATGAGCTAGAAGGCGATTATGTAATTCAGTCTTTAAAACGTGATTTTGATCTTGAAGTAAGCGATGCATTTTTAGTGTATCTGGACCCATTTAGCGACCACCTCAATGGGTTTAGTTTTGGTGTAAACCCACTAGGCGTGCAAAGGGAAGGGCTTATTGAAGGAGGTGCTAGTTTCGAAGAAGGTTCAAGTTGGGATAATAAATGGTTCAGCGAGGTAAGGCGATATAAGGATTCCTGGATTGTGGAAATTTCTATCCCGTTCAAAACTATCAGATACAACAAGGATTTATCTAGCTGGGGAATCAACTTTGCTAGAATCGATCTCAAACGCAATGAAGTCTCTGTATGGTCGCCGATCCCAATTAATTTTAAAACCGGAGCCCTGGCATTTACGGGAAGCTTAGCATGGGATGCGCCGCCCCAAGAAGCTGGTATTAATATTTCACTTATCCCTTATGCCATTGGAAATGGGGCCTGGGATTTTGAAAATAGCACACCAGATGATTACGGTGGTAATGTTGGCGGAGATGCTAAAATAGCTCTTTCATCTTCGCTAAATCTCGATCTCACCATCAATCCTGACTTCAGCCAGGTAGAGGTAGACCGACAGCAGACCAACCTAACGCGCTTCAACCTATTCTTCCCAGAAAAAAGACAATTCTTTATTGAGAACAGCGACTTATTTGGCCAATTCGGATTTCGGCAAATCAGGCCTTTCTTCTCTAGAAACATTGGATTGCACAATGGGATGCCAATACAAATTATGGGAGGGGCAAGACTGAGTGGAAAAGTGAGTAAAAGCACCAGGATAGGTATTATGAGTCTTCAAACTTCTTCAAATGACTCGCTGGGTGTTGAGAGCCAAAACTATGGAGTTGTGGCTATCCAACAAACTCTTTTTGGAAATAGCTACCTGGGGGGAATCTTTGTCAATCGACATGCAATAGAAGACGACAAATTTTCGGCAAACGATTACAATAGAATTGTGGGCCTGGACTTTAATTTGGTTACAAAGAACAGCAAGTGGCGTGGCAAAATATTTTACCACCATTCCCTAACCTCCCAAGAGCTCTCGAACGGCTTTACCCATGGTTCCTGGTTGATGTACGACAGTAAGCGATTTTTTGCCATGTGGAACCATGAATATGTAGGAGAAAATTATATGGCAGAAGTGGGATTCGTTCCACGAAACCAACAGTATAACTCAGAAATTGACGCTTTTGAATCAGTGAGCTACTATCGGCTAGAACCAATGTTTCAGTACAAGATATATCCTAAAAGCGGCCCAATCAATTATCATGGGCCTGCTTTATATATAAACAATTACTACGATGTAGATTTCAAATCTACCGATAGATTCTACATGCCTAACTACAAGATTAACTTTCGCAACACGGCAGTATTTGAAATTCATTATCATGAATATTTTACGAAGCTCATCTACGATTTTGATGTCACTTATTCCGGAGGGACCCCGCTACCCGCTGGAAACTACGATTACCGGAGCGTTTTGGTAAAATATGAATCCAATAAGCGCAAGAAACTAAACGGGAAGCTAAAAGCAATTTATGGTGGTTTTTACAATGGCACCAAACTAACTGTAAATGGCGACCTATCATATAGAATGCAGCCATGGGGCATCTTCTCTGTGAATATCGAACAAAACAAAATTACAATGCCTGATTCCTTTCCAGATGCATCCATTTGGCTCATCGGACCGAAAATTGAGCTCTCATTTACCAAAAACATGTTTTTCACAACATTTTTCCAGTACAACACCCAGATGGACAATGTAAATATCAACGCCAGGTTTCAATGGCGCTTTAAACCAATGTCAGACTTATACATTGTATACACCGACAACTATTACTCACCAAAATTTGGAATTAAGAATCGTGCCTTAGTGATAAAA
>JYMV01002749.1_pt1 | contig 14974 bp, 11 predicted proteins | sample 338911 | NCBI WGS metagenome assembly JYMV01 (sample SAMN03354496, study PRJNA234377) | hydrothermal vent metagenome | biome: Deep sea; feature: Hydrothermal plumes at the Eastern Lau Spreading Center, Western Pacific Ocean; material: Seawater | place: Tonga | collected 2009 | depth 2000 m m
AACGCTTAGTTATACGATCGATGTTTATCGAGAAAAATTAAAGCCTACCAAAGATTTTATTGCCTTTACGGCTTTTGTTAGTTTCTTTCCGCAGTTGGTGGCTGGTCCTATTGAACGTGCTACCCATTTATTGCCGCAATTCTATAAAAAGCGAAAGTTTGATTATGATTTAGCAGTTAACGGCATGCGACAAATTTTATGGGGTTTGTTTAAAAAAGTAGTCATTGCCGATAATTGTGCGCGATATGCTAATCAGATCTTTAACAATTATGAAGATTATAGTGGAAGTACGCTAGTTTTAGGAGCTGTGTTTTTTACCTTTCAGATTTATGGTGATTTTTCAGGGTATTCTGATATTGCGATCGGGACTTCGAGATTATTTGGTTTCGATTTGATGCGAAATTTTGCATACCCTTATTTCTCTAGAGATATTGCTGAATTTTGGCGTCGCTGGCATATTTCGCTTTCCACTTGGTTTCGGGATTATCTGTATATTCCTTTAGGCGGAAGCCGAGGCGGAATGTGGATGAAAGTTCGAAATACGTTTATCATCTTTTTAGTGAGTGGTTTTTGGCATGGTGCTAATTGGACCTTTATTGTTTGGGGTGGTCTTAATGCACTTTATTTTTTACCCTTATTGTTAAGAGGTAATAATCGAAATCATTTAGAAGTCGTGGCTTATAACAGGTGGTTGCCTTCTTTTAAAGAGCTATTTCAGATCGGAATCACATTTACATTAACCGTATTTGCCTGGATCTTTTTTAGGGCTGAAAATTTAACTCATGCATTTGGGTTTATTAGTCGTATTTTATCGAGTAGTATTTTAAAGTTTCCATCAGAAAGACCAAGCTATTTGTCAGCTCTTATTATACTATTTTTAGTAATAGAATGGGTAGGGAGAAGAGAACAGTTTGCAATTGAGGTTATAGGAGAAAAATGGTTAACACCAATTAGGTATACATTTTATTATTCATTGGTTATATTAATATTATGGTTCTCGGGTAATCAACAAGAATTTATATATTTTCAATTTTGATGATGAAAAAATTTTTTAAAAATTTAGTTTATTTTCTTTTTGGTTATTTTTTAATAGTGCAAATAATAAATTTTTTAGCTCCATATCATTGGGGTAATCCTTGGTACAGTTCTAAAATTCAATATTTAGAGAGTAAAAACTTAGTAAAAGATTATAACTTATATTTTTTCGGTTCAAGTAGAGTTTATAGACAAATTGATCCAGTTATAATCGATAGAGAATTGAAAAAAAAAGGTTTTAAAAATATTAATTCTTTTAATTTAGGATCTCCGGCAACGTTTAGTCCTCAAAGTTATTTTCTATACGAGAAATTTTTAGAGTCAGATCTATCTAAAAATGTCAAATTCGCAGTTGTTGAGTTAAATTCAATTGACGGTATTGGTTCTAAAAGACTTCACGAAGAACGTACATATTATTATCAAAATTTTTCAGATTTAGTGTATGTGGGTAAAAGTCTTTCAGCACAAGAAACATTATTCAATAGAAAAAATATTAATATATATTCTAAATATTTAATTTCTTATGTAGAACAGAATGTTTTGCCTGCTAATTTCAAACATTTATGGATAGATGATAATTTTTACAAAAAATCTTATTTAGGAAAAAATAAAAATGGTTATTTTTCTTTAGATGAAGAGTTGTCAACCTCAACAGATTCTGTTTTTAAAAATTATTTAAGAACAAGAAAGCGCAAGCTATCTTTAGAAAAATTACAACAAAGAGAAAATTTAAATTTTAAATTGTACTCAGACTATAAAAAAATAAAGATTGATGAGAAAAAGGCAAATAAAATAGTGCTGGATAGGATAAATAAATTAATTACGTTGTCTAAGGAAAAAGGGATTCATTTGATTTTCATGATTTCTTCTAGAGCAAGCTCAAATGAGCTTAAAGAATTAAGTAATTTTATCCCAGAACCAAATTTCATAGATATGGCAAATCCAAGTGAAAGTGAATATTCATTTATGTATTCATTAGAAAATTCATTTGATGTAGGTCATTTAAACAACTTAGGTGCTAAAAAATACTCTAAAGCTTTAGCAGATAAAATTGGACAAATTATAAATTAAATCTTAACCATTTTTATAGATGCTATTTAACTCTTTAGATTTTGCGATTTTTTTGCCGATTGTTTTTGCGCTGTATTGGTTATTGCAAAAACAATTAAAGCTTCAAAATTTACTTATTGCTATAGCTAGTTACATATTTTATGGAATGTGGGACTGGCGTTTTTTATTTTTGATCTTATTCAGTACGATCGTTGACTACACGATGGGAATTTTGATCGAAAGAGAAAATCAACAAGCTAAGCGAAAACTTTTTTTATGGGTAAGTATTTTGGTGAATTTGGGTTTTCTAGGTTACTTTAAGTACTCCAATTTCTTTATAGAAAACTTTGTCGGTGCTTTTAAGTTCTTTGGACAAGATCTTGATTTTCGAGGCTTAGATATCGTTTTACCGGTCGGGATTAGTTTCTATACGTTTCAAACGCTTAGTTATACGATCGATGTTTATCGAGAAAAATTAAAACCTACCAAAGATTTTATAGCTTTTACCGCTTTTGTGAGTTTCTTTCCGCAGTTGGTGGCTGGTCCTATTGAGCGCGCTACCCATTTATTGCCACAATTTTACCTAAGGAGAAAATTTGATACACACCAAGCAAAAGATGGGTTGTATTTAATTATTTGGGGTTTATTCAAAAAGATAGTTATTGCCGATAATTGTGCGCAATATGCTAACGACATATTTAATAATTATAAAGATTACTCAAGCGGAACGTTAGTTTTGGGAGCAGTGTATTTTGCATTTCAAATCTATGGAGATTTTTCAGGGTATTCCGATATTGCTATTGGTACTTCAAGATTATTCGGTTTCGATTTGATGCGAAATTTTGCCTATCCTTATTTCTCTAGAGATATAGCTGAGTTTTGGCGTCGTTGGCATATCTCTCTTTCAACATGGTTTCGGGACTATTTATATATTCCTTTAGGCGGAAGTAGAGGCGGGATGTGGATGAAAGTTCGCAATACATTTATTATCTTTTTAGTGAGTGGTTTTTGGCACGGCGCTAACTGGACTTTTATTGTTTGGGGTGGTTTAAATGCGATTTACTTTTTGCCCTTGCTATTAGGAGGGAAAAATCGAAATCATATCGATTTAATCGCAGAAAATACTAGATGGGCATCAGCTAAAGAATTTTTTAGTGTTTTAGTCACATTTATGCTTACTGTTTTTGCGTGGATCTTCTTTAGAGCAAATAATTTGGAACATGCATTTAATTATATAGAGAATATTTTTAGTTTTCAATTTAAAATTGAAAAATTAATGATAGAAAGGTTTGCTTTTGAGATACTCCCATTGATAGCTGTTTTATTGCTTATGGAATGGTTTTCTAGAGCTAAAGAGCATCCTTTAAAGCAAACAAATTATTTGTACTTTAAAGCTTTGGGTTTGATCGCTATGATTTTAATTTTTGGGAGTTTTTCTGAAATGCAAGAATTTATATATTTTCAATTTTAGGTAATGGTGAAATTCTTCAAATTATTGCTCTACATATTACTTGGTTTAGTTATTCTAGCATACGGTTTAGAATGGCTTTATACTCATAGTTATAAACATCCCGTAAATCCTAGAAATAAAGTTTCTTGGTTAAATAAGTTAGAACAGAAAAAGTATGATTATGCTTTATTTGGATCTTCTAGATGTTTAAATACCGTAAACCCAAAACAAATTGATAAAGCTACTGGTTTATCTGGAATAAATATGGCTTACAATGGTTCTAATTCATTCGAAATTAAACTAATGGTAAAGCAATTTGTTGATAAATTTAAGCCGAAAGAAATTTTTGTTCAAGTCGACGATCGTTTTGACCGTGAGCGTAATGACCCAACTTCATCTATATTTTGGATCCCATTTATAGATAATGAATACATTTATAGTGAATTTATGAAAAGAGATTCGCTCGCTTGGTATTATCGTAATATTCCATTTTATAAATATTTACTTTATGAATCTAAAATAGGTCTGCGAGATGTTTCATTAAGCTATATTAAAAATAATAGTTTTGAAAATTTAAATGGATTTGTTCCCACAAACGGAAGTTTAGAAGGTTTTGATCATAAAATTAAACAATTGCCAGATCGGCAGAACATACATTTATCTGAAATAATTGATATCTGCGAAAAAGAAAATATTAAACTTTATTTTTTTACCGCACCCTATTTTGAGTTTGATTTAAATACAGAAGTTATTAAAAAACATTTGCCTAATTATAAAGATTTTTCAACTGTAATTGACGAAAAACAAATGTTTCATGATCAAGGACATTTAAACGCTAAAGGGGCTAAAGAATTTACAAAAATTTTTATAGAAGAATATTTTTAATAATGAAGTTATTATAATTCTTGAAAACTCTTTCTTTCATCTTTTTCAATTATACCATCTCTTAATCTAATTACTCGATGTGCGTGTTCTGCAATATCCTCTTCGTGGGTTACTAAAATAACGGTGTTACCGGCTGCGTGAATTTCGTCAAACAAATTCATAATCTCTACCGATGTTTTTGAGTCTAAATTCCCGGTGGGTTCATCGGCTAAAATAATAGAAGGTTTATTCACTAAAGCTCTTCCTACTGCAACTCGTTGGCGTTGTCCTCCTGAAAGCTGATTAGGTTTATGATCCATACGATCTGCTAATCCTACATTTTTTAATACTTCTGCCGCGCGTTCGTTACGTTCTGTCTTACTTTTTCCGGCATAGATCATAGGTAGAGCTACGTTGTCTAAAGCCGTTGTCCTGGGGAGTAAATTAAAAGTCTGAAATACAAAGCCGATCTCTTTGTTTCTAATTTCAGCTAATTCATCATCTGTCATCGTGCTAACATCGGCACCATTTAAAATATAACTTCCCGAAGTTGGAGTATCTAAGCAACCTAATAAATTCATTAAGGTCGATTTACCAGAACCCGAAGGACCCATAAAAGCTACATATTCTCCTTTTTCAATAATTAAATCGATTCCTTTTAAAACTTTTACCGTTTCTTGGCCGAGTTGAAAATTTCTAGTAATTCCTTTAATATCGATGACGTTGTTCATAGCTGCTAATTATATCTACAGGTAAGACGATTTTTTTTGAAGTTTGTTACATTTTTAGTTTAAGCGCTTAAGAGTTTGTGAATTGAGCGATTTTGAAATTTCGAATAACCAATTTAAATATCTAGTTCTAGACCCTAATCTTAAAATGCTCTTTAGCTTGTTCTTGTCTAAAGAAAACAAAGCCCCAATGAAAGGTGTCGATGGTTACCGTGACTTCAGGGTGGTTTTTTATTTCTTGCCAAGCTTCCTGCATCGCTTTAGACCAATAAATATCATCAAAAATGAATAAGCTTTCGTTGTGCTTTAGCTTCAGCAGTAATTCAAAGTTTTCAAGGGTGGCTTCTTTGGAGTGATTGCCATCAATGTAAGCTAAGTCTGTTTTTTGGTGGTAGTTTTTCAGAACCTCTTCAAACTTTCCAATTTTCAACTCAATATTATTTAGGTTGAATTTTTCAAAAGTTTCTCTGGCAATCCGAGCCGTTTCCGGGCAGCCTTCAATGGTTAAGACTTCTAAGTCTTTATTCGATGCTAAACTTGAAGATGCTAAACCAACTGAGGTGCCAAGTTCTAAAGCATTTTTATAATTTAAATAGCTAGTGATGCGGAATAACAATTTGCTTCTTTTCCAAGAAATTCCGGCATTTTTAGCAATTGCTGAAACTTTACGTTTATTCGATTTGAATACTCTCGAACCTGCACCAAAATCGGTTACTTCGATGAGTTTTTTGTTTTGAAAAACAGCTTTTCTGTAGTCCGCGATTTTTTGATATGCTGCTTTGTTTTTTGTGTCGTAAAAGCACTTGGTGACCAAATTATATACAAATGGTGAGTGAACTCCGTGTTGGTCGCTGGAGCTTAATAAAAATTTGAAATAAGATTTAAGCTGAAACCACATGTTTTAATCTTTAGTATCTTTTTAATATCTATATGATGAGATCCCGGATCAAGTCCGGTATTGCGAGGTGGAGTTGATCTTTCAGTAAGCTCAGGGTGAAACTTGAAAAAAAAGTCTAAACTTAGTGTCTATTGTCTAATTTCTTTTTATTTATTCTTCCATTTTAGCCAAAAGGTCAAACCAACGTTCTGTTTTTTCTTCAATACGATCTTCTAATTTTTGAAGCGCTATCGATTTGTCTTTAATTTCTTCTTCGGTTAATTCATTTAAAAATTCTTGCTGAAATTTTTCTTTTTCTTTTTCTAGTTTAGCAATGTCACGCTCCAGTTTCTTGTATTCTTTTTGCTCATTATAGGTGAGCTTTTTCTCTTCATTTGAAGTTTTCCAGTCATTTTTAGGTTTGCTCTCTTTTTCCGATGAAGTAGTTTCTTTGGGAGCACTTTCTTCGTAAACTCTAAAATCTGAGTAATTCCCGGGAAAATCTTCAATCACCCCTTTTCCTCTAAATACAAAAAGATGGTCTACGATCTTATCCATAAAATAGCGGTCGTGGGAAACTACGATCAAACAACCGGGGAAGTCTAAAAGAAAATTTTCCAGTACATTTAAGGTAACAATGTCAAGATCATTTGTCGGTTCATCTAAAATTAGAAAATTAGGATTTTGAATGAGTACCGTACATAAATATAAACGTTTACGTTCTCCTCCGCTTAATTTTTCAACATAATCATATTGTTTTTTACGATCAAATAAAAAGCGTTCTAATAATTGTTGTGCTGAAATTTGACGTCCTTTTTTTAGCGGAATATAATCTCCGAACTCCCGAATTACATCAATTACTTTCTGATTTTCTTTTGCCTGAATCCCTTTTTGCGTGTAATAACCAAACTTGATGGTTTCACCAATCACAATTTTACCCGAATCGGGTTTGATGGCTCCGGTAAGCGTATTTAAAAAGGTAGATTTACCTGTTCCGTTTTTACCGATGATGCCTAAACGCTCGCCTGGCTGAAAGTTATAACTGAATTTGTTGAAGAGTTCTTTTTCTTCATAGCTTTTAGAGATGTTGTGAAGCTCAACCACTTTGTTTCCCATTCGCTCCATATTGATCTCGAGCTGGACAACGTGATCTTTTCGACGTTTAGAGGCCTTGGCTTTAATTTCTGAAAAGTCGTCGATTCTCGATTTCGATTTGGTGGTACGCGCTTTGGGTTGGCGGCGCATCCAATCGAGCTCTTTTTTATAAAGTTGCTTGGCTTTATCGGTATTTGTTTTTTCAACTTCTATCCGCGCTTCTTTCTTGTCTAAGTAGTAACTGTAATTTCCTTTATAATTATAAAGCTGCCCGTCTTCTAATTCGATAATTTCATTACACACGCGTTCTAAAAAGTAACGATCGTGGGTGACCATAAATAAGGTGAAATTTTCTTTCTTAAAGAAACTTTCTAGCCATTCGATCATTTCTAAGTCTAGATGGTTGGTAGGTTCGTCGAGAATCAGTAAATCAGGTTTATCTAATAAAACTGTGGCTAATGCTAATCGCTTTTTTTGTCCGCCCGATAAATACTTTACCTGTTTCTCTAGATCGTCTAATTTAAGTTGAAAAAGAATTTGCTTGTAGGTGGTCTCAAAGTCCCAGGCTTGTTTTGCTTCCATTAGGTCAAAAGCTTTTTGCATGCTTTCGGAGTCTTCCGGATTTTTTAGTGCTTTCTCGTATTGATTAATGATCTTTAAGACTTCGTTATCGGAAGCAAAAATGGTTTCTTCAATACTTAAGTTGGGATTAAGATTAGGTTCTTGAGGTAAAAAGGCAGTTTTGATCGATTTGCGATAATTTACTTCTCCTTGGTCGGGTTGATCTTCTCCCGAAAGGATTTTTAGGAGGGAAGTTTTCCCTGTTCCGTTTTTTGCGATCAAACCAATTTTTTGCCCTTCGTTAATTCCGAAGGACAGATCTTTAAAAATTATTCGTTCTCCAAATGATTTGGATATGTTTTCTATCGAAGCGTAATTCAATTTCTTAAAGTTTTTACAAATTAATGGTAAAAAATTGAGTTATCGATAGCGAAGTTTTTTTATTAGTACCGAAAAACTATATTTGCTATTGATTCATACCTAATCGCGAGAATGAAACATATTAGCATACTCTTATTAATTTTTCTGGTCTTTAGTTTTGGTTCGTGTATAAGCACAAAAAAGCTAACCTATTTACAAGAGAATGAACAAGAAATTGACAGTTTGATCGCTGTGCAACGTGTTCAAAAACCTTACAGAGTTCAAATTAATGATTTACTTAGTGTTCGTGTAAAAGCTTTAGACCAAGAATTAGTGGGGATGTTTAACCCTATTGATGAAGGTAATCCTAATGCGACAGGAGAAGAAAAACTATATTATGATGGTTTTAGAGTAGATCCTCACGGGAATATTAGAGTACCTACGCTAGGAGAAATGAATGTACTTGGCTATACCGTTGAAGAAATACGAGTTAAGATAGAAGAAAAACTATTAGAAGATTATTTTAAAGCTGAAGCAAATATTTTTGTTACAGTTAAGCTTGCCGGGATTAGATATACAACTATCGGAGAAGTTGGTGCAGGAAGTCAAATTATATATAAAGATGAGGTGTCGATCATGGAGGCAATCGCAAATGCAGGAGATATCGAAGTTACCGGAGATAGAACCGATGTGTTGATCTTGCGACAGTATCCTGGTGGGCATAAAGTACATCATATAGATTTAACTAATATAGATGCCGTTAAATCTCCTTACTATTATATTCAGCCTAATGATTTAATTATAGTTAAGCCGCTTCCTCAAAAATCGTACGGGACGGGTGAAACAGGATTACAAACCTTTACAACCATTGCTTCGATTGCGAGTTTGTTAACTACGATGCTTTTATTATCAACAAGATTAAATAATTAAGAGAATGGAGGAGGAGTTTGATAATCAGGGTAATTCATTGAATTTTGATTTTAAAGGATTTTTATTTAGAATATTAAGTTATTGGTATCTTTTTGTCATTGCAATTATTATTGGGTTAGGGATAGCTTATTATATTAACGTAAGAAAATTGCCTGTATATCGGTTAAGTTCTCTAATTACTGTTAAAGATGATCAAAACCCATTTTTTACTTCTAATACGAGTTTAACGTTCAACTGGGGCGGTATTTCAGATAAAGTAAATACAGTTGTAACCACCCTAGAAACAAGATCTCATAATGAGAAGGTTGTTGAGGAAGTTCAGTTCTATATCCAGTATTTAAAAGATTCTGAATATCAAAAAATAGATGTTTACGGTGAAACTCCTTTCAAGATCGAAATCGATACTCTTAAAGGTCAGTTATTAAATAGAGATATTAAAATTAAGTTTCTTAGTAATTCTAAGTTTAAAATTTCTTTGAGTAATGAATTGCCTGCCAGTAAAGGTCGGGTTATGGTGTATGATGATAAAGAAATATATCCAATAGCGCTTAAGAAAAATTACGAAGGTGTTTACAGCTTTGATGAAGAAATTAATCTACCAATTTTTAATGGCAGTTTTAAATTAACTGATAAGATCGCCAATAAAGGAGATGTTTATTATGTTAAGTTTTTAAATTTTAATAAAGTAGTTCAAAAATATCAGAATATATCTGTTAGTACTAGTCAAAAAGGTTCTTCGATTATAAGTCTATCTCTAACAGATAACAACAAAAACAAAATTGTTGATTATCTAAATGCTACAACAAGAGTTTTAAGTCGAGATATGCTTAATCGCAAAAATTTGTTTGCAACTAAAACTATTCGATTTATAGATAGTAGTCTCTCTGTTAAAGCACGAGAATTAGAAGGAGTAGAGGAGGAGTTGAACCAATTTATGAATAAAAACAATATTATTGATTTAACTTCTGAAAGTGAGACGCTTAAAACGCAATTAAATGAGTTAGATGTTGAGGAACGAGAAATTGAGCGCCAATTGTCTTATTATGAAAGTTTAGAAGATTATTTAAGAACAAAATCAGATTATACAAGTGTGCCGGCACCTTCTGTTTCTGGTATAGAAGAAACCAGTATAGCTAATGGTGTTGCTAAGATTATAGCACTATCTGAGCAAAGAAGTGCTTATCAATATTCTACAAAAGAAAATTTCCCTGCGTTTGACAATATCGATCGGCAGATAAATGCTACAAAAACGGTATTGCTAGAGAACATAGATAGTTCTAAAGAGTTAATTAATAAAAAGCTTAATCAGGTTAAAAACGAAATTTATCAATTAGAGGCAGAAGCTTCAAAATTACCTTCAGAACAGCAAGATTTGCTTAATATAGAACGGCGATACGATATTAGTGAGCAAACTTACAATATGTTTCTTGCAAAACGCAATGAAGCCGGTTTGGTTAAAGCAGCAAATGTAAGTGATGTTCAAGTGATCGATAAAGCAAAAGATATAGGAGAAGGTAAAATAGGTCCCAATACTCAGCTTAATTATGTAATGGGAGTCATATTTGGTTTTTTTATACCTATGATATTTGTGTTCTTATTGGTCTTTTTTGATAATAAAATTAATAGCACGATCGATGTAGAACGTTTATCTCCTATACCAATTTTAGGGATGGTGGGTAAAAGTAGACAAGAAAGTAATTTAGTGATTTTTAATAAACCTAAATCGTCGATTGCCGAAAGTTTTAGAGGTCTAAGAACGAGTTTGCAGTTTATTTATAAGAAAAAACAAATTGATGGTTGCAAAACGGTATTGTTAACTTCATCTGTAAGTGGAGAAGGAAAAACCTTTTGCTCTATGAATTTGGCTTCTGTCTTTTCTATTGGAGGTAAAAAAACAATTTTAGTAGGGTTAGATTTAAGAAAGCCTAAGATCTTTAATGATTTTGAAATTACTAACGATTTTGGTGTTGTAAATTATTTAGTAGGCCAGAAAGCACTTCGCGATCTAATACAACCAACAAAATTTAAAAATTTAGATGTTATTACCGCTGGACCTGTACCGCCAAACCCATCTGAATTATTGATGGGCGAGCAAATGGAACGCTTAATTGAAGAATTAAAGCAGGAATACGATTATATAATATTAGATACGCCACCAATTGGATTAGTAGCAGATGCTTTAAACCTAGTGAAATTTGCAGACGCTACTTTATATGTCGTGCGTCAAAATTACACTAAGGAAGGTATGCTTAATGTTATAAATGAGAAATATAGATCTGGCGAAATAAAAAATATAAGTTTTGTACTTAACTACTTTCAGCAAAAAGCTAAATATGGCTATGGCTATGGTTATGGCTACGGTTATGGTTACGGTTATGGTTACGGTACTTATGGTAACAGTTACGTAGAAAATGAGAAAGAACACTCATTTATATCGAAAATTTTAAAAAAAGTAAAATTCTCTAAAAAGCAATAATGAATAAAGTAATTGGTGTGATAGGTTTAGGCTATGTAGGTTTACCATTAGCGGTAGCTTTTGCCGAAAAATATAAAGTAGTAGGTTTCGATATTAATAAAAATAGAATTAATGAATTAAAAAGTGGAACAGATTCTACTTTAGAAGTTTCAGAGCCATTATTACAATCTGTCTTGAAAACCGATAACGATTTTGGTTTAGAAGTTACAGATGATACATCAGTTTTAGGTAAATGTGATTATTATATTGTAACTGTTCCGACACCTACAGATAAAAATCATAATCCTGTTTTAACTCCACTCGTTAAAGCTAGCGAAACAGTAGGTAGTGTTTTGCAAAAAGATAATGTAGTGGTTTACGAATCTACTGTTTATCCTGGAGTTACAGAAGAAGTTTGTATTCCGATTTTAGAAGAACATTCCGGTTTAAAATTTAATTCAGATTTTTTTGCAGGTTATTCACCAGAACGAATTAATCCCGGTGATAAAAAACATACGGTGAAAAATATTTTAAAAGTCACTTCCGGTTCAACGCCAGAAATCGCTAAAGATATTGATGACCTGTACAAATCTGTGATCACTGCGGGTACACATTTGGCACCTTCCATAAAGGTAGCTGAAGCGGCTAAAGTTATAGAAAATTCTCAACGAGATATTAATATTGCTTTCGTTAATGAGCTCTCAAAGATCTTTCGCCTTTTAGAAATAGATACTGAAGCAGTCTTAGAAGCCGCCGCAACCAAGTGGAACTTCATTAAATATACTCCTGGTTTGGTAGGCGGGCATTGTATTGGTGTAGATCCTTATTATTTAGCTCAAAAAGCACTTCAAGTAGGCTATAATCCAGAAATTATTTTAGCCGGAAGAAGAATGAATGATGGTATGGGCAAATATGTAGCACAAGAGGTAATTAAACTAATGATCAAAAAAGATGCGACCATTAAAGGTGGTAAAGCATTGGTTTTAGGAATAACCTTTAAAGAAAACTGCCCCGATGTAAGAAATACCAAAGCTATAGATGTCATCAAAAATTTAAAAGAATACGATTTAGAAGTCGATGTTTGTGATCCTTGGGCAAATCCAGATGAAGTGAAATCAGAGTTTAACTTACCGCTAATTTCTTCGATAGATAAGATTGAATCTACATATGATGTAATTGTATTAGCTGTTTCACATGATAAGTTTTTGAAATTAGATATGGAAAAACTAAAAAATAAAAATTCTGTAGTTTTTGATGTGAAGGCATTTTTACCAACATCATTAATAGACGGAAGATTATAATATGATGTACGAAAATATTTATCATTCAGAAGATTTAAGTAATTATTCATTTTTAGTAACCGGTGGAGCAGGTTTTATCGGCTCTAATATTGTAGAATATCTTTTAAAATTCGGAGCTAAGCACGTAAGAGTATTAGATAACCTTTCTAATGGTTATTATGCGAATATAAAAGAATTTGAAAATAACGACCGTTTTGAGTTTATAGAGGGAGACATTAGAGATTTAAACACTTGTAAAAGTGCTGTTGAAAATATTGACTTTGTAACCCATCAAGCAGCATTAGGTTCTGTGCCTAGATCTATTAATGATCCTGTTACTTCAAATGAAGTGAATGTGAGTGGATTCTTAAATATGTTAGTTGCAGTTAAAGAAAGTGAAACTGTAAAGAAAATAGTTTATGCTGCTTCCAGTTCTACTTATGGTGATAGTAAAAATTTACCTAAGGTTGAAGATATAATTGGTAAGCCATTATCGCCATACGCAGTAACAAAATATGTGAATGAACTTTATGCAGATGTATTTTGTAAAACCTATGGAGTAAAAACTATAGGCTTAAGATACTTTAATGTATTTGGGCCAAAGCAAAGTCCTAATGGTGCTTATGCAGCCGTTATACCCTTATTTATGCAAGGTATTAAAGACCTACAACCACCAACAATAAATGGTGATGGAGAACAGACTAGAGACTTTACATTTGTAGAAAATGCTGTACAAGCAAATATTAGATCTTTTTTTGCTGAAGAAAAAGCCTCCGGTGAGGTTTTTAATGTTGCTTTTGGTGAGCGTATAAGCCTAAATACGTTATGGCAGTCTTTAGTTAAGACTTCTAATGTGAAATTGCAAGCAAACTACGGACCACCAAGAGTTGGTGATGTTAGAGATTCTTTAGCAAATATAGAAAAGGCTAAACGTTTGTTAAATTATAAGCCCTTGTTCAGTGTAGAAAATGGGCTTAAAGTAACTTGGCAATTTTTTAATTCATATGAATAACAAGATTAGCAGTGATTGGCTTTATGAAATCACCCCAAATAAAAAATTAATAGACCTAAATTTAAAAGAAATTTGGCGATATCGTGATCTCTTAATCTTATTTGTTAAAAGAGATATTGTTACGGTTTATAAGCAAACTATTTTAGGACCACTTTGGTTTTTTATACAGCCTTTGTTTACCTCAGTAATATTCACATTGGTTTTTAATAATGTTGGGGGGATCGCTACCGGTGGTGTACCCAATTTTTTATTCAATTTGGCGGGTATTACAGCTTGGAATTATTTTAAATCGTGTCTTACGGGAACATCAAATATTTTTAGAGGTAATGCATCTATATTTGGTAAAGTTTACTTTCCAAGAGCAGTGATGCCGCTATCTATAACAATTTCAAATTTGATGAAATTTGGAATACAGCTTATTATTTTTATAGGTTTTTATGTCTATTACTTATTTATTGGTAAAGAGGTAGCGCCCAATCAAAATTTAGTTTTGTTTCCTGTGTATGTGTTAATGATGGCATTAATGGGACTTGGTTTTGGGATGACGATCTCTGCATTTACTACAAAATATAGAGATCTAACGGTATTAGTAACCTTCGCTGTTTCTTTACTTATGTATGTATCGGCGGTGCCATTTCCTTTAAGTAAAGCCAAAGAGAAATTACCGGAACTAGAATGGGTTTTTGAGTATAATCCAATTACTCAGATCATAGAAGGCTTTAGGTACATGACCATAGATTATGGCACGTTCACTTGGGGTGGCTTTACATATGCATTAGTATTTTCTGTTGTTATCTTTTTAATAGGATTAATAGTGTTTAATAGAACAGAGAAAAACTTTATAGACACGGTATAATTTTTAGAGTAGCTAATTTTAAGCTCAGTTATGGATAATATTATTTTAAAAGCAGAAAATATATCAAAACAATATCGATTAGGAGTAGTAGGTACTGGTACTCTAAGTCACGATATTAATAGATTTTGGCATAAGATTAGAGGTAAGGGAGATCCTTACGCTAAAGTGGGCTCAGTAAATGATAGAAGTACAGAAGCTTCTGAAGAGTACGTTTGGGCACTAAAAGATATTAATTTTAATGTTAGAAAAGGAGAGGTATTAGGTATTATTGGTAAAAATGGAGCCGGTAAATCTACCTTGCTAAAATTATTATCTAGAGTTACAGGTCCAACAACAGGAAGTATAAAAACTAAAGGAAGAATCGCTTCTTTGCTTGAAGTAGGTACCGGCTTTCACCCTGAATTAACCGGAAAAGAAAATA
>JYMV01037222.1_pt1 | contig 14970 bp, 10 predicted proteins | sample 338911 | NCBI WGS metagenome assembly JYMV01 (sample SAMN03354496, study PRJNA234377) | hydrothermal vent metagenome | biome: Deep sea; feature: Hydrothermal plumes at the Eastern Lau Spreading Center, Western Pacific Ocean; material: Seawater | place: Tonga | collected 2009 | depth 2000 m m
GTTATTGCTCAAATCCGTGCACGGCCAGAATATCCGCCCGAGTTTGGGCGACGGCGGGAAAGTCACTATAAAAAGCCTCAGGTTGAACGACAGCTCTTCGAACGTCTGGGGGTGGGGCTTTTTCTGGAGTAGATAACGGGGTTCCGAGTTTCAATTCTGGTTCGGCCTCTACCGCTTTCTCTTCTGTTGGTTCTGAAGCTTGTTCTGAAGCTGGTCCACCACGCTCTGGTTCAGGAATCGCAGGAACTGGGGGAAGCTCTTCAGAGGCAATTTGCCGTAACAATTCATCGAACGTTTCATCGGCTGCATTGGGATCTGTTATAATTAGTTGGGCCTGAGGTTGGCCACGTTCTCGCAGCTTTTGTAGGTCTTCTTCATATTCTTTTCGGTGCCTCTCCCACGTTTCGATTTTCTTTGTCAGCTTGGGTAACTCACGGCTTGAACTCCCAAGTGCACTGGCTCTTGCTCTAGTGTCCCGTATAAGATCAGTTGACATTTGAATATTTCCTTCTAGTTCCCGTTCTTGAGCCACAAGTGCATTTCTTTCCTGACGCTGTTGTTCTTGGGCTCTGATAATAGCCGCATTCACAGCGAGTTCTTCGGTTTCATCCATACCGATTTCACGACTACGTTCTTCTAACTGATCATTCTCACTTCTTTGAACGCTTACTATTGCTTCCCGTTCTTCTGTGTGCTCTACTATTGCGTCTGTTGCCGCCAAGAGTTTTGCAATATTATCTTGAATTTCTTCTGGACTTTTTGCTAATTTTGCACGTCTGTCTTCTTGTTTTTTATCTTTCCGTTGTTGCTTCTGTGATACCCCAGGAAGACTCGCCACAGGTGCTTGTCTTTTTGGTAGTATTTCAAGGTCTCCTGGATCTGATGATTCGTCACCAGGTCTTGCAGACTTGCCCCAATAACTCCCCTCAGCTGCAAACCCTTTGTCAGGTGCTATGTTATGCATAGGATCGTCTCCACGTTTCTTCCGTTGTTTTTTATCCTTGCCCCTCCCCCTTTTTTTTTTCACAACAGGTTTTTCTGGTACCTCTGGTATCGGATCAGGAGGCGGGGATTTAGATCTAGGCCTAACGAATGCAGCCATCATAGCTTGTTTTTTCTTGAGTTGTGCAGGGTCCTTTGCCTGCTCGATTTGAAGTTGCCCTTTCTTTGTCCGTTGGCTTGGTTTTCCAGAAATTGTTTTACCACTTGTAGCTTCCATTGTTTTAACTTACAAGACACTATTTTTCAGGATTTCCGCCATACTCTCCTTTTGCAGCTGAACTCGTTCTTTGTCCTTTAACGTACGCATACCCTCAGTCCCTATACTGAGATATTCCAGTATAAACACGAGGGTAACAAAGCGATTAAAAAAATATTTCCGACTCTTATTAAGTTTTAGAGACCAAAAAAATTCGAGCCTCCCAAACAACAACATGATATTTTCGAGGTTCTGGAAAACCAAAGGTTCGGCCGTACTTTGAGCAAAATGGTAAAATCGTTTTTGTCGGGAGTACACAGGTTGTCTTCTGTAGCTAAAAACTCGGTTATAACTGGTAATATATTGCTGTTCGCCAAGCATCAACCCACAATCAGTACACACCTTTTCGCCCTCCGAAAACGTTTTATTTAAATGCTCGCACATAGGTTTTTACAAGGCCTATATATTAATTTTTTGTTTTGAACACATCTACTTAAGTCCTAACCTTTCTTGCCGTTGAAACAAATTAGGTTGCTGATATCTACTAAATTTTCCTGTACGTGTTGCCCGACCGACCATATCTTGAATACTCATTACTCGTGGTCTCCTTGTCTGGTTTAAAACAGAGGAACTCGTTCTCCGTATGGACTTGGCTGGAATCCCAGAACCTTTTTTTCCTTTCTTGACATCATATTTCGACATGGCTTCACTTGCTTTATCGGCTGCCTTTCCCGCCTGAGCATCAACATACTTGCCAGCAAGATCGATAAATTGGTCCGCATGGTCATCCAACAGTTTCATGCCTTGATCCGCCAACTTACTTGCGTGCTTTTTAATTGTCTCCGCTGCCTTACCAGCGACAGTGCTAACGGTGGCTTTTCCTTTCGCCCAAATTTTACCAATAAAAGACTTGGCTTTTTTGTGCACGGCTTTAGCCTTTTTCTTATGGCGGTTCCAGAAAGCTCCAGCTGATTTCGTCATTCCTTTTGGAACATTGGGCCAACCCGATTTGGGAACTGGTTTCGAAACCCATGCAGGCAATTTGATAGTTTTCTTTTTATACCCAGCTTTGCGGACTCCAGCACCGTACAGCATCATCCCTCCTTTTCGCATACCAGCTCCTTCCAGCATCCAACCAGCTTTCTTAGATTTTCCTTTGAAACCAGCTCCAAATAACATCATCCCACCTTTCGGTGCTTGATAGCAACCCTTGTGCCGAGCTAATTTTTTAAAGACCTTCCAAACATCTTTTCTGTGACGAGCTTGAGATCCTTTCAACCGTTTTACATGGGAAGCAACGTGCTTTCGTGCCATTTCTTTATTTCACTAAAACTTTTATTTATTTTGGATCTTTGAAACTGACAGCTTCAGGTTCAGGTTCAGGTTCAACCCAGAAGTCTTTCAAAAGATGATTTATTTCTTCCCTAACTTCCCGAATGTCTTTGTTATTCAAATTTTTGAATTTTACGCAAAGATAAGTAACATCATCAAAAGTTTTCTTCACGCATTTATAGATTTTCCGTTTATCTTTTTCCGCAGGCATTTCTTTATTTTAAGTCCAGAAAAAAAATCAATAATGGACGCAATGAGTTTTACAAAACTTTTTGTAATCTTCTTTTTTGTAATTCGAGAGAAGTTTTTTTAATGGAATATCAGGATTCGTTTCTAAGAGATACCTTACATATTCTTTCCATCGACCAGCTGGCAACAGTTTGGTCTTTTTTTTTTGTTTTTTTTGCTTCATTTTCTTACATGACAAACTTTATAATTATCGGGAGGTAAGAAACAACTGTTCTCAGTACATAGTATAAACGGAACCGTGTTTTTTTTCTGTGACGTTCTTCGTATTCTGAGACAAAGAAACTTTCGTTTTTTTCTCGGACACTGTAATTGACAATGACATAATCATTCATTTTATTTTAGCCAACAAACCAATCATCTCCATCCGAATATGCGTGTACGATGTTCAAGGTAAGTACAGCTGTTGTTCCCGCTCCATTTACCTCTTCAGAATCATTGGCGTATAAATTGAGCGTATGTGTTGTCCTGTTAATAATACATAACTCTTTGCCATCGACGGGTGGCGGTAGTTTGTAATGACCAGCTGCTCCTCCTTTGTAGTGAAATATTTGCGCACTAGCTAACACGCTTTGCTTTGAACCAGCCGTTCCAGCTATAGTAGCATTTTGGCGATTTTTAATTCGGCCGAATTTGCTTTCCAGTGTCCCATCTGCATGGATTTTGACAGCCTCCGTGTTACTGGTTTCAAAAGTCATGGGATCTGTACTGACAACTCTTATACGGAGCGCTCCAGAGCCCGAGCCGTTTCCATATTTGGTGATACTCGCTGAGTTCAGTGTCAGGTGATTGTCGTTTAAATCACGACTGATTTTTATGTCAGCTAGTCCACTAGTGTCATGGACGTGTAATTTGCTGGTGGGTGCAGTGAGACCGAGTCCGAGACGGTGGTTTACGCTGTCGTGGTAAATGGAAGATGTGTTTAAAGATGCGTGCTTTGAATCAATCTGGGCTTGGATCGCTGATGTTGCGTTCAAATATCCAAGCTGCTCAGCTGTCCTGTCTCCAAGAACGGTATCGGCGTCAGAAACTTTTTGTTTTTCTACAGTGCTGTACACTTCACCATCACAAACAGCTGCCCTGGCAGTTGAGAGAGTTGGCTCTTTTCCTGTGAACTGGGCCTGGATCGCTGATGTTGCGTCCAAAAATCCAAGTTGCTCAGCTGACCTGTCTCCAAGAACGGTATCGGCGTCGGCAACTTTTTGTTTTTCTGCAGTGCTGTAAACTTCGCCACCAATAACAGCGAGTTCATCAGTTTCAAGTTGGATTTGTAATCCTCCTTCAGCAGCCAAGGCCCGAGTCGTTTCCACCAGCACAGCTGCGGCTCGTTCGGAAGTGATCGTAGCACTCTGAGTGTAGTTACTTGAATTAAACGCATCGCCAGCAACTACAAGCAATTCACCAGTTTCAAGTTGGGTTTGTAATCCTCCTTCAGCAGCCAATGCCCTGGTAGTTTCCACAAGAACAGCTGCGGCTCGTTCGGAAGCAATAGTAGCACTCAGGGTATAAGTACTTGAATTAAACGGGGAACCCGCTATGACAGCGAGTTCATCAGTTTCAAGTTGGATTTGAAGACCAGCTTCTGCTACCTCAGCTCTTAATTTTTCAACCAAAATTGCGTCGTTTCTATCAATGACCTCCTGCCCAATTGCGGTTTGTCTGTCGGTTATCTCTTGGGCAATATCTGTGCTTGTTTCGAGGACTTCCGCATTCACATAATCAACGATTACGCCTTCAGCTAAGAGAGCCCTGGTAGTTTCCACCAGCACAGCGGTTGCTCGTTCGGAAGCAATAGTAGCACTCAGGGTGTAATTACTTGAATTAAACGCATCGCCAGCAACAACTAACAGTTCATCAGCACCAAGCTGTGTTTGTTTTCCCGCAACCTCGCTAACAATACTACTATTCGTATCCAGACAAGGATAACCATTTTGTTTACAAACTCCTGTAATCTGAAGATCCGAGTCGGAAGTCACAACGCCAGACCCATGCGCCGAGAGAATAACATTTCCATCCACAATACTTCGAATCGTAATACTATCATTGCCCACAAATTGCTGGCCTTGATAAGTTTGCCCACTAGGAACTTGAATTCCAGACTGGAAAACTGCATGAGTTCCAGAAAACACGGGAGAGGATTTTGGTGCCTTCGCCGCAAGCAGAGTCACGATATTGGCCGCATAATCAGCATCATTATTCAAGGCCGCACCCAATTCTTGTAATGTGTTCAGAGCGTCGCTCGGAGCTCCCAGAAGCTCGTCTTTTGCAGCCGTAATTTGCGTGGTTACCTGATTCTGAGATATCGGGTCTATGTAGCTAGATTTCTCTTCACAAGCAACTAGGCGTAGTTTTATTGCAGAGTCTTCAACAGCAAACTCATCACGTACGGTTTGGCGATCAGTTGTTGCAGCTTGATCTGCCGTGAGTCTGGTACCACCTTCATTATTGATAGCGATTTCCAGTTTTCCCAACGTGTCATGAGTTCCAGAAACAGAACCCCGAATCGCAGAGTCTCCGTCAACTTGCTCTTGTCGGACCAGGACAATGTCGGCGGTGGTAGCCTGGTCCTCATCATTGACGTAAGAAACGATAACACCCTCTGCCAATAAAGCTCTCTGTTTTTCGACATCGATCGCTACGTCCCTCGCAAGAATTTCGGCTGCAATATCGTCGTCGTTACTCGTAATTTGGTTCTGTAATCCCTGGATGGCCAGGACTCTTTCAGAGTCTGTTGAAAAGGTTGCATCGAGAGCTGCCACTTGAGTCTGTAATAATTGGACTTCGTCCAGAAGTTGTTCACGTCGGGTGTCCCGATCAAAATCTGAAATGATACTGCTCTGTGGAAACAGATCTTCTAGTTGTGTTACAAAGCCTTTTTTCAATGCATATTTGAACCAACCATTGACACTGTGAGCCAGTCTATAATCAGTTACGCCGAATTTTGTAAGAATAACTGGAACATGGTCGACCTTGAACGTGTAAACTTGCAATTCATGTTCTCCTCGAATCAGAATGTCTTGTATGAAAATCCCAACTGATGTTAGGATATAACACTCACAGTTCAAAAGATGACTTACATATAACCCGTCGAATTTTTGTTTCGTGAGACTCATTCTTTTTTATTTGTTAGAGAGAAAAATTTCTAAGATGCGAGATAAGAATCTTCTTGACTAGGAAGCGCAGCTCTTCCTTGTGGAAACATTAAGTTAGGAAAGTGTACTGGTTTTCCTCTGTCCTGGGATAGTAGGACAGTTTCGTTATTGTACTCTAGTAAACAATTCAATGTAAAATCAAATTTATTTACAATTGCAAGGGCATCGTCGTCATTCCTGTCTTGGTATTTTCTAAGATAGTAATAACTATCAAATTCATCAGGTGCGAATGTGTAGTCGGACCTCAAGGATGATTCTAAAATACCACGTTCTACTTCGGTTTTGCATGTTACAACTTGTTGTGGACGATTTAAACCTAGGATATGATCATTTTCGTACTGGCTGAAATATAGCAATGGTTTGTCTCCTTGATAATCTCCCGTCCCAATTATTAAAGGCGCCTGTGTGAAACCATTTGCGGGGTCTGTCATCTTTGCCCACCTCCAGCCCTCACCCATTTGGTCTCTTTTTATACTTCCTTTGTGCGATGCATTTGGGTGATCAAAAGGATCCATTCCAGTAACCCTCAAATCGTTATAAGTATCACGTTTTAGGAAAATGCGGTAAACTTCAGGTGATATTGACCACAGGTTCTTCGTATATGTCCCATGGTCTCTAAAATAAAATCGCCCTTCAAGAGTGCTAGCATCAGGATCTTCATAATTAAGGGTGAACATTGGGCTTCGGACCAATATTTCATCGTATGTATCTTCATCCAGGTGAAAATGGACCTCAGATTGCAGTGATTCCTGACTACTGTGTACGTATTCCCAAAACTCTTCTCTTTCAGGAGTTGAGTCCCATTCGTCTTTACAGAAATCAGCCTGCCTTATATTCGGTCCATCTCCATCCCAATTATCTGGGTTTGCAAACAATGTCCACGGGACTTCATGAATGCTCTGGGACATACCTAGCTGCACAGGTTCAAAAACGTGTGTGGTCTCGGTCATCCAAATAATAACGTGCCCACTGCTATCGTGTTGTATTTCGTGGGTATACGGGTTTATTATGATCCAATACGATGCGCCGTGCCTCCAGCTGGTAAAAACTTTGCTTGTGCTTACGAATTTAAACTGACCAGCAGAATCATTTCCATTGACCGTGTCATAGGTAGAATCACCATACGCATTTTCCCAATAGCGTCTATCTACACGAAGTACTGCTGTATCGTGTTCCATTTGATTATTAGGATAATGATCGATTCGTTGAGCTTGTGTTGTAACATAAAATTCGGTTTCGTCCACTGTGACTGTTCGATCACCCCACAAAGATGGTTCCACCCTGAAATGATACCTGTTTTCAACAACTTCGTTTGTAGGAAAAACGCCTGTTATAGCTGTGTTATGGGTTGCTGGCACCTCCATTTGATATCCAGCTTTCAGCATCTCTGCTATGCTTGTCAACTGTTTTACTTCAGGTACTTGCAATGTTGAGTAACTCGTCTCTAGAGAAATATCAAGCGTTGAAACGGAGGCTTGGTTTGCAAGCCATTCCGATAGACCCACTTCGCTTGGAGATATCACAATGATTTTATTTTTTTCCCATGTGGGGAACTCAAACACAGATGCAGTGTTCCTCTTGTACCACTTATACAAAAGTTCGTTACTCGGTCCTTGAATAATGTCAACGGCTCCATTTACTCTTATTTTTAAGGAGTTCTGTTTGATGTCGCACGTTCTGAACATTCCACCCATCCCAAACATATCCCTACCTGAACTTCGAGTTTGGGAAACCCATATATAAATTAGATTAGGCACAGCTAGCAGTTGCCTTTGCATTGTAGTGGTCACCCAGTTTCGATCTTCTTGTACAGGGGCGTATGGAATTTGAAATGGCAATGTCGATTCCATTTGGTAACGAAGTCCACGAAGTTTATACGCAGGTGCCAATAAAGCTTGTGAATATGTGACCCATTCAATCTCTATTCGAGGTTGAGCTGTCCATTTCAAAGTATACCACATGGGGAATTGGAAATCTTGGTGAACTCTTTGATCATATGGAAATCCACTGTTGATCGTAGTTAAAAACTCAAATAATTTCTGGGGTATATTTCTCATATAATCTTCGAAATCAATGTGTAAGTTTTCTGGGTCACCATCTCCTAGAAATGAGTATTTCTGATCGAACGAAGATTTTTGATTGTCAAACACAGCGTTAACAAAAATACTCTGTACATAAGGAATCTGATCGTTCCCTGACCGTCTTGCTTCAGAATTAAAAAGGCTCGAGTTGAACAACGATGAAATATCCCCCTTCCAAACCATCCCATCATCTTGAAGCTGGGATTGGAAACGGCGTGCTCTAGCCAGAAACCCACTGTTATTTTCAAGCAAACTAAATGTGTGAGGCTCTGGTTCAAACGCAACAACTCGAATATTGCGACGTACTTGACCATCTGGATCAAGTATCGCATGGCTTTCTGAATCTCTGCGGTACCCCGTAAAATTATTGGCAACAGGCTTCAAGCTCTCATCATTTTGGAACTGGAGTTCAGAATAGCTCTGGAAGCATTGGCCCAAGCATTTACCATATCTTTGGAACTGATCCGAGTAGACTTTACCGTTTATTGCAATCTCCAAATTTCGGAAAGCTGAAAATGGGGAATTTTGACCAACAGCTATGTTACTTGCACGTGACCACGAATTTGTGTGCATTGCCAGAGGGAGAGCCTCGAGTTCGCCATCATCATCCTGGTCCTGGATACTGTACGCCCTCATCTCCAAAGGAAAAACCAAACGCATTTCATTAATAACATTTCTTGGGTTTGTCTGCTCAATCTGAAAAGTCAAGTTTTCAAAAGTACTTGTACCTGTTAACGGTTGTTGTGCATAATAACTACGAACATGACGAGATGCAACTGGATTGGCCCTGGAAGGTGCAAATTGTTCCACCTTCGTGTCAATTCCTTTATATTGAGTCATTCGTTGTGACATTACGGTTTTTTATTTACACAGAAAAATTATTGGATAACAAATACGCAATGGGAAACGGAACAAGTCAACCGCCAAAAAAATATTCTGGGAATGTTCCAGGAAATAGAGACCACATTGTTCACGAAGGGGACTTCCTTCAGACTTATAAAGGTGGTGGTACCGAAACGATCTCGATGGGAACAGGTGTCCCAGCCATGTCGATAGGGGTGAAAATACTTCAGAGTGTAGATACAGGTTTTGACGAAAATGATCGTAAGTACGGACCAGGGGAGTACTATGTTATAAAACCGAATGGTAAAAGGGTATATTTGACCAAAGGGGGTGACTATAAAGCGCAGGTCGCTACTCTGGTCACAATGGGAAAAGCGTACGGAGCTGGTCCTGCCGTAATCGTTGGTGGACCCGTGGGGGCTCCGACTTATACCGTCTTTAGTAGTACAAGTACGTCACCAGGAAGCGACTACACTCCGATGCAAATTACCAATGTTGGAGACTGGCAAAAAGCTGTTTGGTACGGGCATGAGAAAGATACGAAAGGAAAATATGCAAACCTCTATGGAAGCGCTGCAATCAATCCCTTTAAAAGTCGTCCCAGAAACACTTTCAGTACGCTAGCTGATATTGGCCGCACAAGTTTGATGATTGTAGACGCAGTGGCGGTTCCAGTGCTTGAGTTTGGGCTCGACGCAGTTACGGATGACTTAGCTGGGACATTGATGCAAATTACAGGATTAGACGACGTTTTGCAAAAAAACCTTGACACATTAACAGATCTCCATGGTGTCGAGTTCACTCCAAGTGGCAAGGTAACAGCAGGTTATTTCGTCAACCTTGCCAAGGATCCGAGGTTAGATGCACAGTTCTCAAAAATGATGAAAATCAGTCGAGCAAAAGCTTTTGGAGAAGCTGGTAAAACAAACAAGTACCAAAAAGAGTTTCAAAAGTTAGTCAACCACACCAACTACTCAAATAATGACAAGATGATTGCGATGGGGAAATTACAGAACCAGAATTATCGGTTCGATGCGCAAAGTCAGATAGACGTGTTGACCAAGACTGTAAAAATGCTGAGGAAATTGGTACCAAATCCCCCTAATTGGAACTGGGATCTTACTGAAATTGGGCTAACGAACCCTGACCCAGCCTACCAAATACGATTTGCGATGCACACAACCGAAAATTTGATGAAAAAAGTGGTCCCGTACATGAAGCAACAAGCTACCGACCAGCATCAAAAGTCTACGGGCTCAACCGTCTTGACACCACCAAAGAAAGCCCCCGATCCAGCTACCAAGGTCGGTTCTGGTTTTATTAATGGTGCCAAAGTCAGAAACCATCACCCAACAAGGATAAAAGGCTTTATTCCGAGCCTTGAACCGATACTTGGATTCTAGGTGACCGATGACTTCCGCAAGACACGTTTTAAGGCATGCTCTGGATTCCTTAGTTTAAGTCTGGACTGAGTCGTTTGAGTCCTGGGCGTACCAAGGTACATCGTCGATTCCAAGTTTTTTTTTCAGTTCTTTGATTGCCAGCTCTTGATTTGCGTGATGTTTCTTGTACCGAGCTTTCCACTGCCTGTCTACTATAGCCTCTTGTTCTAGCTTCTGGCATTTGGCTTTGTAGTTTGTCTCTACTATGCTGTTTACCTTGACTTCCGTGAGATTTCCCTCTAATTGAAGCGCTTTGAGTTTATACTCCTCGATTATTACCCCCTGGTGTGTATACTGCTGCCGAACCGTGTCAATTAATTCTTCAATCGCAAGCTGTCGTCTTGTTCCTCGTCTCTGCAAGATATTTTTTATATGTTTTCGTACGTCCGTGGTGATATTAGCAATGGTTGTCTTCCTCTCCATCCTTTATTAACCCCCCTAGAAAAGATTTTGGGGGATATAAACGCTAAGTGTTACAAAACTGTTACATTACTGTTACACTAACTGTTTCAAAAGTGTATTATTTGTGGGAAGGTAAAAAAGAGTAAAAATAATTTTAGAGAGGGTAGTAAAAAAATGTCAGGTAGGGGTTTTTTGGCTTCCTGCAAATGAAACACTTTTGAAACACTTTTGAAACACTTTTGAAACACTTTTGAAACACTTATGTTTATTCGAAATCCCTTTGTGCCTGTCGTGCAACACTTTTGTGCCTGTGTCGATACATTTATTCTGAATAACTTGCATAACGTATAAACCTATTTTAGCCTAACTTTAGCTACGGAACCCCTTCTTTTGGAAAAGTAAGTTCAATTTCTTCCGAAACCTCGCCAAGTCCTTCTAAATCCCCAGACTCGCTACGTTTCTTTTCTTGCTGTATCTCATGTCTTATGGTTTCACGTAGTCTTGAATCTGAGTGAAAGTGACAACATCCTGAGTCACAATCCAGTTCTTGGTTTCTACACTTGGTTTTACACATCCAGATTACAGCCCCAGCAAAAGCACTTCCTAAAGCGCCCAAAAGCACAAATAATGGATCGGAGAAGCCTTGTTCGTCGCTCATATTTCCTTAACGTAGTGTTTTTGTTGAACTCCAACCGAATGCATCATATCCTTTGCGTCCTGTTTCTGTTCCTTGGTCACCGTAAAGTACTTACTCGATAAATAGATTCTACGTAGAGCAGAAACTGATATTCGCTTCTTAAAATAAGAGAAAAACAGATTTTCTAGTAGTTTTCCAAGGTTTTGGCGAGTCATGGGTTCGAATCTGGCGTTCAAAAAAAGGTTGTTGGAGTCTGGAAAATGAGTCTTCATAAATTTACAGTGTTTTCGCAAAACTCGAGACAAGTTAGTTGGAAGTTCTGTGCTTGTGCTACCGTGAATTCTAGAAGTCTTGTACTTGTTCCAGTAGACTGTGACACTGGATTTCCGCAAAACCAAATAATTTCCACTCTTTTCTTTGATATTTTCAAAGCCTTTCTTGTTATGGTACGTCACGGAGGCCCAATCCAAACGAACTGGTGCTGTCATCGAGTAACAACATAACAAAACATATTCGTTTACGATTTTGAGGTCTCTCGCACCGATATTTTTCCGACCCATAGCTTGCGACAGTCGTAATTTCTTGCCTAGGAGCTTGCGAAGTTTCACGACTTTATCAAAAGATATTGTTTTTTTCAATTGTTTTTCCGAAAGAACTCCACTTTTATTTTTTTCATCCACTAATTTGTTCAACTCGAGCAAGTACATATGATATTTCTGGCTTAGTTTGTCATTTGGCTCCAGTTTGAAAGCAATGATTATCGCATTTACAAGATTTCGCTTTACATTTAAGGAAGCCTCCATTTTCTTGAGTTTATTAAGTAACAGAGGTTGTCTTATCCAACCAAGATCCTTTTTAAAACCTCCACCGAACTGGTCCCCAACCCTTCGAATAGTACTGGCATAAGTTCTTGAACTAGAACGAGCAGCTTTAATCTTGGGATTGTTAAAGATTCTGTCTACCAATGATTTGTTATCGTTTTCGAAGTTCATTTTACAGTTTAGTTTAACTAGACATTTTTACCGTCTTCTGAACATTATTTCCACTGATTTATTTCTTAAGTGTTCCGAAATATACCGAAGGGCGGCTGGTTTGCTCATCTTTTTTCCGTTGATATATGGAGTACCAGTTTTCCTATTCAAAAACGCCTTTATTTGGGACAAGACAGCGTCGTTGACATCTTTCGCAGCTAAGATGTATTTATTTCCAGCTTTTTGAATACTAAAGTTTGCACGACGAAGTACAGCCATATCTCTAGGTCGTCTTTCAGTTCTAGAACTAGTCCTAGAACGAGGCCCACGTGCAGGAGGGCGGGGAGATTGCCTTCGCCTTCTCATTCTCACAAATTTGGCAGGTTGAACTTTAGGTTTCGGTTTAGGTTTCGGTTGAACTCTTGGTCTTGGTTTCGGTTGAACTCTTGGTCTAGGTCTCGGTCTTGGTTTCGGTTGTCTCGGTCTCGGTCGAACACCTCCAATTTTAGTTGCAGTTCTTGTTTGGGGCTTTGGTTTGGGAACTTTAGTTGCAGTCCGAACTTTTGGTTTCGGTGTTTCTGTTCGAACACCACCACGCATACGAAGTCCTGGTTTTTTCGGTTTTAGCTTGGGTTTTGGCTTTGGGCTAGCAGGTTCGTCTATTAGATCTGGTGGCTCATCCACGAGCTCTGGTAGATCAGGTGCAATGGTCCGTCTCCCGACAATAGTGATAGTTCTGGACACGATACCTGGTTTGGGCTTAGTTTTTGTTCGGAGTTTTGTTCCTATGATTGTCTTTGTTCCAGTCGTTTCTTTTTCACGCTGTTTTTCTTCAAGGGCCTCTAAGTGAGCTTGGCGTTTCGCTAATTTAGCTTTTAAATTAGCAAGTTCACGCAGCTTATCTTCCTCCGCTTTTTTTCTCCGTTCCTTTCTCACTTTCTCTGCATGTCGCAGTTCTTCCTGTGCTTCTCGTCTCGCATGCATAGTCTCTCTAATTTTAGCAACTCGGATTTTCCGAAGACGTTCTTTTTCAATTGCTTTTTCTTTAGCAACTCGAGCTTTCCGAAAACGTTCTGTATCTACTGCGATTTCCCGATCAATTCTTTGACGCTCTGCCGCATCCCAAATTTCGAATTTACGAATACGTTCTTCCTTTTCCTTAGCAATACGTTGTTCCTCGGCATATTTCATTTCGGCCTCACGACGCTCCTTAGCAATTCTCCGCTGCTCTTCTTTGAAAGCTTTTTTATAATTATCGTCTGTGATCCGTTTTTGCTTCTTGGCCTCTTCAGCTCTTCGCAGTTGTGATTTCGCTGCCTCCTTTTTTGCAAATTTTAGATCTTCGATTGCCATACGCACTGACTTGATTTGGTCCTTCAGAGACAGCGCTCTGACTCTTGGTTCCAGTGCAAAACTGGCCAATTGTTCCTTTTCATGGGGAGTTACATCAGCTGTTGATATTACAAACGAAACTTTGCCCAATGATTGTTTTTTCTCATATTTAATAAGTTCTCGCACGTTGCGTTGTGCCTCTGGGACAGACAGTGTCGAGACTTGTTGAAGTCTCCCTAATTGGTCATGTATTCGTTGCTGTGCATCCTTTCCTAAACCAGAATTTTGTACTTCTCTTACAACATTCCCGAAAGCTAGTAGTTTCTGTCGCTTAATCCTTTGTCGCAATATGTGCAGTATCTCTGGGGGAGACTTGTTTTTTATTTTCTCTAGTGCGTCAAGGATTGTGCTCTGTGCTTCTCTATCTAAGCCAGACTCATTTAATTCTTTTTTACTTATCTTATTTATTAATGCTCCGACTTGTGTCAAACTCGCTTGGGTTTCTGCCCTTTTTGTGCGTTGTTCCATCCCACGATCTCTTAAGCGCCCCCTCACTGATTCAAATCTCTCGATTGAACGCTCAAACGCCGATTCGTCTGGTTGAGTCAAATCTATTATGTCCTTTTGCCGTGTAGGAATAGTGGCTTTTGCGATTATAGGCTTAATCCTTGGGGGGTCGGGTAGTTGAGTTAAATCCATTACATCCCGTGTAGGAATTCTAGGTTTGTGAACCGTAGGTTTCTCTCTTGGCGGTCTGGATTGTCTTCTCTGTTCAGGTTCAGGTTCAGGTAAAGGTTCAGGTACGGCTGGAGGCAGTTCGGTCACGGCTGGTTGACTTTCGGTAGCGTATCTTTTACGCCTTTCTTCCTGTTGTTGGCGCAACTGTTCCCTCCAATTAGGGTCTGCAACAGCCGATTCCTGGTACTTTTCATACTCCGCAGTATCTCGCAAGCCCAATCTTTCCTCCGCTCTATAACCTCCCAACTTCTTCTGTATTGCTTTCGTAGCTTTTTCGACATAAGCCTCCCCTGCTCGTCCTTCTTCAGCCATTTGAATACTAATAGCATCGGCCTTCGCTTCAATTATCTGCTGTTCTCGAGCCGAAATAGGTTTTCCCTTCAATTTTATGATTCTTTCTCGTTCAATATCCTGTGCTTTGTCGAGTTCTTTACGCTTTTGCTCAGAAATTTTAAGTTTTTTTCTCTGTTCAGCCAATTGTTCAAGGGTTTTTGCACGAACATGGCCAGGTAAATTCTTAGGAATGTAGTCCCTCTCTGGTTCTGGAGAACAATATGTTAAAAAAGCTACGAAAGCAACACAAAAGGAGTTGGGAG
>JYMV01022993.1_pt1 | contig 14966 bp, 11 predicted proteins | sample 338911 | NCBI WGS metagenome assembly JYMV01 (sample SAMN03354496, study PRJNA234377) | hydrothermal vent metagenome | biome: Deep sea; feature: Hydrothermal plumes at the Eastern Lau Spreading Center, Western Pacific Ocean; material: Seawater | place: Tonga | collected 2009 | depth 2000 m m
CGGAAAAATACCAGCGATGGAACAGCACCCCGTGTCGGCCACCGCATCGCGGTGAGCGGACACGGGGTGTTGTTTCTGATACCGATTACAACCCGTGATCAGGCTTCGCCTGTGACCTTGTCGATCTTGTCGACCCTTTTCAGGTGGCGCCCTTCCTCGAACGGGGTGTCGAGAAAGGTGCCCAGCAGATCGGCGACTGCGGAGGCCCCGATCACGCGTTCGCCAAAACATGCGATGTTGGCATCATTATGGGCTCTCGACATCTCAGCAGTGAATGAATCCGTGATGACAGCAGCTCTTGCCCCCTGGTAGCGGTTGGCGGTCATCGCCATCCCTTGCCCGGTGCCGCAAACCAGCACGCCAAATCTGGATTCACCCGAGGTGACAGACCGGGCGATGAGGTGAGCGATGTCCGGATAATCCGCCTTCTCGGAATCCCCTTCAGGTCCCTTTTCATGCACTTCCCAGCCTCGTTCCAGAAACACGCGGACCGCTTCTTTTCTCCCGGAGATGCCGGCGTGGTCCGAGCCTATGATCGCTTTCATTGAGAGATGATTCCTTCCATCCATCGGTTTACCAGAGCGAGTTTGATCTCTTCAGCGCATCGTCGGTATACATCTTCGCCGCCTCCGATGGGGTCGCTGATGCCCGTATCGTTGATCAGGTGAACACGATTAGTTGCCTCCGGGAAGTGGCTTCGGATCACATCCATGTGTGACCTGGATAGGGAGATGATGAGATCTGCATCCTCGACATCTTCGCTGGCGAGTTGTCGAGAGTGGTGCCCATCGATGGAGAGCCCCATCTTGTCCATCGTAAGACGCGCTTGCTCGGTTGCAGGTCCTCCACCAGAAGCAATACCCGAGCTGTGAATGTGGAATCCTCGATCCTTGAGATCATCGGTGGAACAGTCGAGATTTTTTGCCAGTAGATCTTCGCAGATCGCCTGCGCCATCGGACTGCGACAGGTATTGCCGGTGCAGACGAACAGGATGGTGCGAAAGCCGCGAAGCGCCTTCCGAATCATCGAGGCAGAGATCAAGCCTTCTCTCAGCATCTCGAAATCGCAGTCCTGCGAGAGCCGGATAACCGTTGACGACTCTCCCAGCGGCGACGGACCCGAGTCGAGCGCGATGGTCGCATGATCCCCGATAGCTGCGATCGCGGATGCCGCATCGGTGCAGGCAGGCTCACCACTGAGATTGGCACTGGTGGCAACGAGAGGACCGCAATCCCGGATCAACTGCTGGGCGACGGGATGGGAGGGCAACCGGACACCGAGGCCTTCCTCACCGACCGGAAAAACGATCGTGAGTGGTCCAGGCCAGAAGGCGTTCATCAATCGCTCGGCGTGAGCACCAGGCTCCTGGATCCATGCGCCGAGTTGATCGCGGTCCGAGATGTGAAGAGTCATCGGTTTGCCGGGGTCTCGTCCCTTGGCCTTCTGAAGTCTGGTCCTGGCCACCTCCGAAGTGGCTTTGGCACCGATGCCGTACACCGTTTCGGTGGGGAAGATCACCAGTTCATCGTTGGTGAGGGCATCGGAAGCTATCTGGATGGCATCCCCGGCCGCATGTTCCCCGTCGACGGAGATGATCCGGATCGGCAAACTCAACTCCATCCTGGTGAGTGAGGAAGTGGGCCGCTGCAGTGCCCGGGACCCATGCCCGGGTGGGCATGGTGCCACCGTCGATGGTCGGGGTCAAACGCTGGCGTGATAGGAGGAACGAACCAGCGGCGCCGATTCGACCCGGATGAATCCCATCTCGAGAGCAAACTGACCGAGATCCTGAAACTCCTGAGGAGTCCAGTAGCGCTTCACAGGGATATGGCGTCTGGACGGAGCCAGATACTGACCCATGTTGAGCCGCCGTATTCCCGCTTCGTGGAGATCCTGGATCGTCTCACGGATCTCATCCTCTCTTTCTCCCAGCCCGAGGATGAGGCTCGACTTGACTCTATCCGCACCGATTCGACGGGAGGCATCTCGCAGTAATGAGATGGAATGGTCGTAATCGGAACCAGGTCGTGCCGCCGGGTAGAGCCTTCTGACCGTCTCGACATTGTGGGAAAAGATGGTCGGTTTTGCTTCGAGTACGATGTCGAGTCCGCGCTGAGGATCAGGTCGGAAGTCGGGTACCAGGATCTCGGTAGTGGCCGCTGGAAGTTTCTCGCGTAGTGCGTCCAGGCAGAGGGCGAACTGACCTGCACCTCCATCTGGCAGATCGTCGCGATCGACGCTGGTGATCACGACGTGTTTCAATTCAAGTCGTGCTGCAGCTTCAGCGAGCTGTATCGGCTCATCCACGTCGACGGGAGTTGGAAGCCCTTTACTCACGGCGCAGAAACCGCACTTGCGGGTGCAAATTTCTCCCAGGATCAAAAATGTGGCAGTACCCATCTGCCAGCACTCGTAGATGTTGGGGCAGTGAGCTTCCTGACAGATGGTGTGCAGTCCGCCGCGCTTCATCAGGCTGCCGATTCGCTCCAGGGAATCCTTTTCGGGCACGGAAACCTTGATCCATGGTGGTCTTTGAAGTGGGGCGGACGGCTTCTCCCGCCGGAGATCTTCAGTGGTACTCATGAGGAGGCCATTCTGTTGAAGACCTCGAGTAGATTTGCAGCGAGCACGGTTTCCACCTCATCGAAACGAGGCGCCGTGCCCAGTTCCTGCTCCATGGAAGTGAAGGGGCAGTCGTGGATCCCGCACGGAACGATCCAGCGAAACGGCGAAAGATCGCCCGAGATACAGAGCGCCGAACCGTGACCCGTGACCCAGCGACGGACGCTCATCCCGATGCAGGCAATCTTCCTGTGCTGGACCCAGACTCCCGTGTGGTCGGAATCCGTCCTCGATTCGATGCCCCACTGATCGAGAGTGGTGACGATGGCGGATTCCAGAGCCCGAAGCAGGCGGTGCAGATCGCGCTCCTGGGGACTCAGGCGAAGCACTGGATAGGCGATCAACTGGCCGGGGCCGTGGTAGGTCGCTTCGCCACCTCGGTCGACCGATTGGATGGTAACTCCTCGGGTTCTCAAGGTCTCTTCATCGACGAGCAGGTCGCCGTCAGAACTCTTGCTGCCGAGAGTGATCACGGCAGAGGGCTCGAACAGCAGCAGGGTTTCAACCGCAGCGGATCGAGCATCTGCCAGTTGGCCCTGTAAATTCAGCATCTGCTGATGGGTATCCTCGAACCTGCTGGACCCGAGGTGTCGGACCGTGACAGGCTGCATGACCACCGTTTGCGAACTACCGACTTCCATGACTATACCAGCGAGTATTCCTCGAAGTTCTCGAGGTTCTTCTTCACCTGGGCCATGAACTGATCCGCGAGGGCGCCATCGACGAGCCTGTGGTCATAGGAGAGGCACAGGTAGGTCATGTCCCGGATCGCGATCTTGTCTCCATCGACGACAACGGGGCGCTTCTCGATACCGCCGATGCCGAGGATCGCCACCTGGGGCTGATTGATGATCGGGATGCCGAAGAGGCCTCCGAACTGGCCGGGGTTCGTGATGGTGAAGGTGCCCCCCGTGACCTCATCGGGAAGCAGTTGCTTGCCCCGTGCGCGAATAGCCAGGTCGGTGACAGATTTCTGGATCCCCGAGATGGAAAGGTCCTGAACATTCTTGATGACCGGAACGATCAGGCCGTTATCGAGCGCCACAGCGATTCCGATGTTGACGGAGTGGTGGACCAGAATCTCATCGCCGTCGATGGATGCGTTGACATGGGGAAAGATGCGAAGCGCATCGCTACACGCCTTGATAAAGAAGGGCATGAAGGTGAGCTTGGTTCCGTTGGAGTTCAGGAATTCGTTTTTATTGCGAGTACGCATCGAGACGATTTCTGTCATGTCAGCCTCGAAGACCGAGTGCACATGAGCCGAGGTGCGGCGCGAGTCGATCATGTGTTCGGCGATCTTTCGTCGCATCACCGACATCTTCTCGACGGTGACTTCGCCGGGAGTACCGGGTCGAGTGGCAGATGGGCTCGCTGCTGGCGTGGCAGCGGCTTCTTGCTGCTGCACCTTCTTGACCCCGTGTGCTGCTGGATCACCGATGAAGCCCAGGATATCACCCTTGGTCACGCGGCCACCGGCACCGGTACCCGTGATGACCGAGAGATCCGCGATACCGTGTTCCTTGGCGATCTTGCGCACGAGCGGAGAAGACCGCACTCTTCGCGCATCGCCATCGGTGGAGGCCGTTGCTGGTGGTTGAATCGCCACGGCAGGGGTCTGTGAGGTTGCAACCTCACCCTGCGAGGGGGGCGTGTCTGGAGTGCTCTGTGAGGCAGCATCGGCCTGGTCCTGAGTCGTCGACGCGATGGGTGTAGTTGAATCGGATGCGATCCGGGCCACGATGGTGTTGACCTCGACGGTGGCTCCCTCGGCAACCAGAACCTCCGCGAGCACGCCATCTGCAGGGGAGGGGACCTCTGCGTCCACCTTGTCGGTGGAGATCTCGAACAGCGGTTCGTCTCGAGAGACGCTGTCGCCGGGGTTCTTGAACCATCGAGTCAGGGTTCCCTCGGCAATCGACTCGCCCATCTGTGGCATCGGAATATCGATCAAATCGGCGCCACCTTTCGCAGCAGATTCGACCGTCGCCACGGCAGGCTCTGCAGTTCGCACCTGTTCCGCTGCTTCTTCTGGCTCTGCTTCCCGTGGCAGATCAGCGGTCGGCTGTGAGGGGCTCTCGACGGCTGGATTCACGGTGCTGCTGGACTCCGCAGGCGTGTCGATGGCGACGGCTGATCCGTCACCGATCAGTGCGACGATGGTATTGACCTCGACGGTGCTTCCCTCCTCGACGAGCACCTTCTCCAGCACACCATCCGCAGGTGCGGGCACCTCTGCATCGACCTTGTCGGTGGAGATCTCGAAGAGCGGCTCATCTCTGACCACCGTGTCGCCTGGTTTCTTGAACCAGCGGGTCAGGGTGCCTTCAGCGATGGATTCGCCCATCTGCGGCATCGTGACTTCGATTGCCATCGGCGTAGTTCCTCCTACAGAGGGGGCGTGGCCCCACGCCACGGAATTGAGAAGTCTACACGGGAAGTGGGGTTCGATGAAGTGAACCCCGCGGCGCACGGGCCTCTCAAGGGTGAGATGGCGCCTGTTTGAGGATTTTCCACGACCGCGAGGGGTACCGATCCAGCAGGCGAGAGGGGTCAACATTGCAGATCCCGATCCAGGGAGGGATCGGACTCTTCGCCACCTCGGAGTGACGGCACCATCAGAAGTGCTCGGAAAATCGTTACCAGCTGGCGAGGGAGCGGACCGATTCGAGGATGTCGTCCTCTCCGGGTAACGAAGCATCCTCGAGCGAGCCAGCGTAAGGGATGGGAATGTCGAGAGCGGCGAGTCTACGAACAGGAGCATCGAGGTCCTCGAAGCAGTGTTCCGAAATCCGGGCCGAGATCTCTGCTCCGGCTCCGCCAGTGAGATTGTCCTCGTGGACGATGAGCACCCTGCCGGTTTTTCTGGCGCTTCGATAGATCGCTTCGAGGTCGAGCGGGCACAGCGATCTGAGGTCAAGAATCTCGCACTGGATTCCCTCTTCTGCTGCGCGATCGGCAGCAGCGCTACAACGATGCAGCATCGCTCCCCAGCTGAAGATGGAAACGTGATCACCTTCTCGCCACAGCGCAGCAACACCTGGCGGTACCGGTGCAGCGGTTTCATCCAGGGTGTCCTTGAGTGTCCGATAGAGTGCTTTCTGTTCGAGGAAGATCACGGGATCCGGATCCTCGATGGCTCCCAGCAGCATCGTGTAGGCATCGGAAACGGTGGAGGGGACGACAATCTTCAATCCAGGAGTGTTGAGGAAGAAGGACTCCACCATCTGGCTATGGAAGGGACCGGCATGGACGCCTCCACCGGCAGGGCCGCGGATGACGATGGGTACCGATTGCCCCCAGCGAAAGTGGCAGGTCGCTGCAAAATTGGTCAGCTGATTGAATGCGCACGAGATGAAATCGATGAACTGCATCTCGACGATGGGTCTGAGCCCTGCCATTCCGGAGCCGATGGCTGCTCCGACAAGGCCCGTTTCGACGATGGGAGTATCGATGATCCGATCCGGACCAAATCGTTCCAGAAAACCCTGGGTCAACTTGAAAGCGCCGCCATATGTGGCGATGTCTTCGCCCAGAAGCACCACGCGCGGATCGTCCTCAAGAGAGTGCTCGAGGGCCTTTCTGAGCGCTTCGAGGTAGGTGATCTGCTCTGACAAGAGAGCCCTTCCTACATGTGGATGGCGCCGCCGACGAGTCCGTGCGCAGCTTCCATCATTCCTTCCCCGAGGGTGGGATGGGGATGGATCACATGAGCCAGATCTTCCGCAGTGCCTTCGAGGCCGAGGATCGCGCACCCTTCACTGATCAGGTCGGTGGCGTGGGGACCGACGATGTGTACACCGAGGATTTCTCCGTAGCGAGCATCCGCGATGATCTTGAAGAAACCGGGGGCGGCCTTGGCGACGATTCCAGCCTTACCGAGTGCCGAGAGAGGAAAACTGGAGACCTTGATCTCCATGCCTGCTTCTCGCGCGGCACTCTCTGTCAGTCCGACGCTCGCCACCTCCGGGTGGCAGTATGTTGCGTTGGGGACACGATCATTTCGGATCGGCTGGGGGGTGAGGCCATGAATGCTCTCGACGGCGATGATTCCCTCCGCGCTGGCAACATGTGCGAGTTGAGGAGTTCCGAGTACGATGTCGCCGATGGCATAGATATTGGCACGTGATGTACTTTGATCCGGTTGGACGGGAATGTAGCCGCGATCGACCTTGATCCCGACCTGGTCCAGTTTCAGGGAGTCAGTCACTGGTTTACGACCCACCGCGCAAAGCAATAGATCTGCCTCGATCGTCTCTTCTTCACCGGATTCTGGCTTCAGGACGATCTGCACTCCGGAGTCAGTGGCAGTGGCTTTTTCGAGGCTGGTCGAGACACGACACTCGATGCCCCGCTTCTTGAATGCTTTCAGCAACTCTGCCGAGCAATCGTGGTCCTCGACGGGAAGCAGCCTGTCGAGCATCTCGACCAGAATCACCTCACTGCCGAAGGAACAAAGAATTGATGCGAACTCGGCGCCTACGGCACCGGCTCCGAGGACAACGACCTTCGTTGGAACATGATCGAGTCGTAGCGCTTCATCACTTGTGATGATGAAGGGGCTTGAGAAGTCCAGGAATCCAGGCCTCGCCGGCACGGAACCGGTCGCAAGGATGATGTGACTCGCCTCGATCACTTTTTCAGTCGATTCGTCGATGACCACGCGCACGGTGTTGAGACCATCGAGTCGTCCGGTGCCGTGCACCGTGGTGATGCCATTTTTCTTCAGGAGGTACTGGACCCCCTTGGCGTTCTTGGTCACGACGCGCTTCTGAAATGACAGAACAGCACTGACATCGACCTCTGCTTCTGGAATGTGAATTCCGAAGTAGGAGCTCTCCCGAGCGGTATCGAGTACATGTGCGCTCTGAAGCAGAGCCTTGGTCGGGATACAGCCACGGTGCAAGCAGGTCCCCCCTGGCATCGGATCCTTCTCGACCAGCACCGTATTGAGTCCCAGTTGTCCTGCCCGGATGGCGGCGACATAACCGCCGGGACCTCCCCCGATGATCGCCACATCGAAATTGCCGATCTTCTCGACCATCTGTCGATTTCCCTTCTCGTGAACGGATGTCTCCCCTGCGGCCACTGGAGCCGCGTGGAACAGCGGTTGCGGTTCTTGCGCGATTCATTCAGCAGCAAGCAGATGAGGGGACGATACCCGGAGAACCCCTTTGCCATCCAGCAAAGCGGGAAACGAGCGGTCGCGTTGAATGGCACACCGCTCGCCTCTAGAATGCCCCCTATCGGTGCCTATCCCGGCCCCGAAAGCCCATGAACCCTTCCCCGAGGAAGAGTTCCTCGACAGGTCAGGACCAGCATGTCGACCCAGAGCCAGCAGCCAGCCAACCGAAGAGGACGGCCTCGCAAGGATAGAAGCGAGCAGATCCGCATCGGCGGACTCGATCGCAGCGAGTTGCTGGCGCTGTATCGGAACATGTTTCTCAGTCGAGAGATCGATGACGAGGAGATCCGCCTCAAGGGCAAGGGTCAGATCTATTTCCAGATCAACGGCTGCGGTCATGAGGCGGTGAATACTGCGCTCGGGATGGTTCTCAAGCCTGGCAAGGACTGGTTCTTTCCCTACTACAGGGATAGAGCCTTGATGTTGCAGCTCGGCCTGAGCCCCGTGGAGATGCTGAAGACGGCGACTGCCGCCAGGGATGAGCCAGCAGGTGCAGGACGTCAGATGCCATCTCACTGGGGAAGCGAACGCTTGCAGGTGGTCAATCAGTCCTCCTGCACTGGCAGTCAATGCCTCCATGCAGTCGGTTGTGCCGAGGCATGGATGAAAGGGGCTCGAAGTGAGTCACTGCAGGCATCCATTCGAAACTGGAGCGACGGAGAAATCGCATTTGTTTCGATAGGAGAAGGGACCACCAGTGAGGGAGAATTCTGGGAAGCTCTGAGCACTGCTTGCAATCTGGATCTTCCCGTGTTGTTCGTGGTCGAGGACAACGGATATGCCATCAGCGTCCCGGTCGAGGTCAACACACCGGGAGGTTCCATCTCGAAACTGGTGCTGGGTTTTCCGGGTCTCGATGTCCACGAGGTGGATGGTTGTGATCCTGTCGAATGCTATTCGCTGCTGAAGGATGTCGTCTCGGACATGCGAAATGGAAACGGCCCCGCCCTCGTCCATGCTCATGTTGTGAGGCCCTACAGCCATAGTCTCTCCGATGACGAGAGTTCCTATCGCTCCGCACAGGAGCGACAAGCAGATGCTCTCAAGGACCCCCTCTACGCCTTCCCACGGTTCCTCAAGGATCAAGGCGTGGCCACCGAGGAGGTCCTCGAACAGATTCGCAGCGAGGTGCGTACGCAGGTTCGAAGCGCCTCCGATGAGGCTGTGGCGGTTCCTCAACCGAACCCGGAGACGATCCTCGATCACATCTATTCGGAGGAGATCGATCCTACCAGTGCAGATTTCGAGACTCTCCCTGCCGAGGTGGAGGGGGCTCAACCGACGACGATGGTTGACCTGATCAACACAGCGTTGCGAGATGAGATGCGGCGCGATCCGAGAATCCATCTGTTTGGCGAAGATGTCGCGGATGCGAGTCGAGCTGAAGTTCTCGACGAGGTGAAGGGGAAGGGCGGGGTCTTCAAGGCTACCGCAGGTTTGCAGCGGGAGTTCGGAGGCGACCGGGTCTACAATTCTCCGCTTGCGGAGGCGAATATCGTCGGACGCGCCATCGGGATGGCCATCCGAGGGCTGAAGCCGGTGGTGGAGATCCAGTTCCTCGATTACATATGGCCCGCTTACCACCAGATAAGGTCCGAGCTCGCGCTGCTTCGATGGCGGTCAGCGGGAATCGATAAGTGTCCCGTCGTCATCCGGGTCGCCAGTGGCGGCTACCTTCGTGGAGGGGCGATTTATCACAGCCAATCCGCAGAGACGATGTTCACCCAGATTCCCGGATTGCGTGTCGTGATGCCGAGTAATGCCACGGATGCCAACGGATTGCTACGCACGGCGATTCGGTGCGATGACCCGGTCATCTTCCTCGAGCACAAGCACCTCTATCGACAGACCCACAACAAGGGGGTCAATCCTGGACCGGACTTCATGATTCCATTCGGCAAGGCCGCTCGCGTGCGTGAGGGGGATCGCCTGACGATTCTCACGTATGGTGCGCTGGTGCATCGATGCGTCACCGCTGCCAAGGAGCTGGCGCAGGAGGGGATCGAGGCGGAGATCATCGATCTCAGAAGCCTGTCTCCCTACGACTGGGAATCGATCAGGGAGGCAGTGATGAGGACTCACAGGCTGCTGATCGTTCACGAAGAATCTCTCTCCTGGGGATACGGCGCAGAAATCGCTGCTCGGGTCCAGGATGAGCTATTTGACCACCTGGACGCCCCAGTACGCCGTATCGGGGCGATGGACTGCTTTGTTGCCTATGCCCCCCAACTCGAGGAAAAGATCCTGCCACAGCCAGAGAATGTGGCACATGCGGCCCGTAATCTGGCATTGTATTAAGTGGTGATACCGGGGGAACCCGGCGGATTTGTTGCCCGTTGATGGAGTGGGAGCCCCGACACCCGGGGGTGTTCTGACCACTGATTTGCCAAGGAGATCAATTGCGAGCGAAGGACGATAGAGACGAGACCCCCGAGGGGGAAGAAAACGGTGAACAGCAAGGCACTGGCTGGAGTCAGCGACCCTGGTTCTGGTTCTTCATCATGCTGCTGATCGTCGTGACGATGATGAATCTATTCAACACTGGAGCCGCTGGAAATGCCCCGGAAGTGGCCGCCTCACGCCTGTTCGAGGAGGCCTCCAAGGGCAACATCGAGTTGCTGGAGGAGGTCGAGAAGGACGTCTTCGTGGCGACTCTCAGGAGGCCGGTCCAGGTCAATATTGAGGAACTCTCGGGACCGAGCACCGTCGATGCAGATCTGTTGAAATCGATCATTCCTCCAGCCCTCAAGGAGAAGTTGTTCGAAGTCACCGAGGCGCGAGGCGATGTGATCTTCAAGTCATCCAGTGATCCGTTCTGGCAGGTTCTCGTCGGGGGATTGCTTCCGATCATGATCCTTGTCGGATTCTTCTGGTGGATGAGCAACAGAGTGCGCCGCCAGATGGGGGGGCCTGGGATTTTCGGCAAGTTCGCCAGCAACCAGGCGAAACGTTTCGAGAAGGGAGAGGAATCTCTCTCATTCGACGACGTTGCAGGGTTGAGAAATGTGAAGATGGAACTGTCCGAGATCGTCGAATTCTTGCGCGAGCCCGAGCGTTTCACCCAGCTGGGGGCAAAGATCCCGAAGGGAGTACTCCTTGTTGGGCCACCGGGGACTGGAAAGACCTTGCTCGCCAGAGCAGTTGCCGGCGAAGCAGATGTTCCGTTCTTTTCCATCTCCGGATCAGAGTTCATCGAGTTGTTCGTCGGTGTGGGGGCATCCCGAGTTCGCGAACTTTTCGAGGAGGCGAAGCGGAACGCACCCTGCATCGTTTTCATCGACGAGATCGATGCGGTCGGGCGATCGCGCGGGGCGGGCCTGGGAGGTGGTCACGACGAGAGGGAGCAGACCCTCAACCAGATTCTCTCGGAGATGGATGGTTTCGAATCGAACCAGGCAGTGATCGTGCTTGCTGCGACCAATCGACCCGATGTTCTCGACGCTGCCCTGGTCAGGCCCGGCCGATTTGATCGCCAGGTCGTGGTGGAAAGGCCCCAGAAGGACGGTCGGCGGGCCATCCTGGAGATCCACACCCGCCACATTCCGCTCGCCAGCGATGTCGACATGGATACCCTCGCGCGAGGCACCATCGGCTTCTCGGGGGCAGACCTCGAGAATCTGGCCAACGAGGCTGCCCTGATGGCAGCCCGGCGTGGCCACAAGAGGGTCACCCACGGCGATTTCGATCGTGCCAAGGACAAGATCCAGCTGGGAACACTTCGAGACGAAGCGATGAGCGAGCGGGAGAAGGAATTGACCGCCTATCATGAGGCGGGGCATGCATTGCTCGCCATGTTGCTACCAGAGACGGATCCGGTGCACTCGGTGACCATTGTTCCTCGGGGCAGGGCACTGGGCGTCACTCAGCAATTGCCCAGTGAAGAAACCCACAACTACTCTCGGACTTATCTTCTCAACAGGATTGCCATCCTGCTTGGCGGCAGAGCAGCGGAGGATCTCGTCTTCCAGGAGTTCACTACCGGAGCGCAAAATGATCTGGAGCAGGCGACCAGTCTCGCCGAGAGGATGATCTGTCAGTGGGGCATGAGCGATAAGATCGGGCCAGTCACCTTCAAGCGTGGTGAGGAGCATGTGTTCCTCGGCAGAGAACTGGGCGAATCGAGTCGTATCAGTGAGCATACGGCGATGCTCATCGACGAAGAGATTCGAACGATGCTCGAAGATGGCTATCAGCGCGCCAAGCGAGTCCTGGGAGAATCCCGTGAAAAACTCGAGACGTTGACACGTGAACTGATCGAGAAGGAAGTCCTCAACGACCGCGAGATTTACGACCTTCTGGAGATTCCGTTTCCAGATGAACTTGCGGATGCGATCGAACCATCGGCAGAGAAGAGCAACGCGGACAAGCCCCAGGGCGAGTCATCGGAGGATGCTTCGGAGGATTCCTCGCTACCGAAGGATATCGATCCAGGCCTGCTGGGCCTCGAGGGCTCCTAGGGCAGTTCCCATCCCCCTGTGATGTTCTGCGCTGGCGGGTTGCACCTTCGATACAGGAGGGGCAGCATCTCCAGGGGGGAATGGCGCTATGATCGAGCGGCCACGGGAGGATTTCGAGTCGAGTCGAGCGACCTCTGGAAGTGCAGAGGCTGGCGCATCTGATCGAGACCATCGGCTGATATTGCTCGAAACGCTGGCGCTTCGAAGCGCCGAAGAGATGCGGCTCCCGAGACAACTGCTGATAGATCCCCTTCAGTCCGAAACGAGCGAGAGTTATTCGGGAACCACCCTGGATCATTGCATCGATAGAGCCAGAACCTCCCCATCGCAGAACTGGAAGGTGATCCTGTCGGGAGGCCTCAGAACACTGGTCGGGCAGTTCGCGAATTTCGCAAGGCTGCTCGCTGTTCTGAATGAGGAAGGCGTGCCCCTTCAGGCACTCCCTCCGGAAGCGGTAGTGCTGGGATCCGATGGTCAATTGCGACTCAGGATCGACCGGATCGCCCTCGATGTCGATGATCGACTCGATGAGCTGGCGTGTCGTATCGCTCCCGAGATCCTGCTCTCCAAGGAACCCATCGCTGCTCGTGAATGCCAGATTGTCTACGCGCTGGCGGTATTGATTCATGAGTGCGCCGTCGGCCGCCCCCCATGGTCGGGGCGCTCGGCGACAGAGGTCGCGGATCGATTGCTGTCCAGATCTCATGGTCCATCTGCCGGTGAGAGTATTTCAGAGCTTCCAGGATTGCTCGGATTGCTCGAAGATGCTCTCTCTCTCGACAGCGAGGATCGTCCGGCAAGTTTGCGCGGTTTTGCAAGCATGCTCGATGCGGCGCGCGATGGAGCTCGTCCTCGAGCGCGCAGAAACAGCACCGGAGAGGTCGGGACGCCTCGCCGTCGCTGGGTTCCTGTTGTGGGGGGGATCGGGCTGGTGCTCATCGCCGGATGGCTCGGCAGGTCGACGGCAGCGGGTCCTGCGACGGAGGATCTGATACGAGATCTTTCATCAGCGATGCTGGCGAGGCCATTGCCCGTTCATGCCGAGGATGCCCCGGTCCATTCGCTCGGGCAGACTCTGCTCGATCTCCATGGTGAAAGAGCGATGACCTTGCGTCAGGATGCCGCTGTTCAGCGCCAGCTGGCCTGGGTCGCGCTGCGAGCGGGGGATCCTCGAGCAGCCCGCATCGCTGCTCGATATGCCATTCAGGTCGATTCAACTCGCCCGGGTCCCTGGATCGTGCTGGGGATTGCTGCGCTTGAACAGGGAGATCAGGCGGGGCTGCTCGAGATCGATGTGGGTATGGATCTGCAGCCGACCGATCGATTTGATCTGTGGAGCAGAGCTGCTGCCCAGATGTATCTGTTTCGCTTCGACTCTGCAGCGGACACGTTCGAGAAGATCACCCTCATGGATCCCTCGGATGCAGATGCCTGGTTTCATCATTCACTCGCTTCACTGCGCAGTGGAGATGTGCTCTCTGCATCCGCCTCGCTCGCCAGGTCTCGTAGAATTCGCCCCTTCGATGGCTGGATCGATTGGCTCTCTGCGGAGATCGCTCATAGCGAGGGGCGCGACGGGGAGGCGCACAGGGTGCTCGAGGAAGCGACGACACGCTTCTCCTCATCAGCAGCCTTGGCACTGCGCATCGGATCGCTGTGGGATCGGCTAGGGGATACGTCCAGGGGCAAGGAGTGGATCCGGAGAGCTGACTCGCAACGCTTGACCTCGCCCCTCAGGGAGTGGCGAGAGGCAGGTCGATTTGTCGAGGAAGGGCGAGCCCACCTGCTGCTGGGGCCGCCCTCTCCTCCAGAATCGATGAATACCGATGAATAATCTCTGATCGCCACCGTCATCTCTCTCGAGAGCCATTCGGAAGCAACAACGCTTCCTGAAACTCATGAGAAAGGAGTCGGTCATGTCGATCCGAGCCCTGTTGCTACTTGTTCTGGTGTCGTCTCCGATGGTGGCATCGGCCGCCACTATCGAAACTCGATCGTCGCTGAGGAAACGATGTCTGCCCAGAAATCAGCAGGTCACAACCGTGTCGTGCACATTGCACTCGCATCTTCACGAGTTCCTTCCGGGAGTCCGGTACGGCATCCGCAACGGTGGGTGTGTGCGCAAATTCCGTGATGGAAGGATCCAGGTATGGAGACCGGCAACGACCAGGATCCAGTTCTGCCAGGTCCGTGGTCCTGACCGTTTCCGGGCGGTGACCCGCTACAGGACCGTATTCAGATGCGGAGTGCCGGTGAGACGAGCGTTTCGGGAACGAGTCCGCGTCCCTGGCCTCATGCGAAAGGTACCTCGCAGGGTCCATGTCGCAGGAGCCTGGATCTTGCAGAAACCCGCATGCGGGATCTTCGCAACGGCTTCTCTCCACTGAGCCTTCCCCCCTTGCCCCCGGGGCCGACGGGCACTCCCGTCGGCCCCGGTTCTTTTGACAGGCGCCCACTTGACCTGCTGCTGGTGTCCCCCCATATTCCTGCCAAACCTGGGGCGGGGCATGAGATACCGCGCCCGGGTCGAGGGAGGCACCGAGCCGAGGTCCGTTCGGTCTTGCTGCTCATCCCTGGAGTGTGCTCGCCCGCTCACCTCTCGACTCGCCTTGCGAGTACATCCCACACAATGCTGTCGATTCGTGTCGCGTTTTCTGTCATTTCTCGATCCTGCCTGGGTCGAGAATCGGGGAGAATTCTG
>JYMV01026790.1_pt1 | contig 14965 bp, 9 predicted proteins | sample 338911 | NCBI WGS metagenome assembly JYMV01 (sample SAMN03354496, study PRJNA234377) | hydrothermal vent metagenome | biome: Deep sea; feature: Hydrothermal plumes at the Eastern Lau Spreading Center, Western Pacific Ocean; material: Seawater | place: Tonga | collected 2009 | depth 2000 m m
CTTTACTTTATGACGAATCAGAAAGTGCTATATGATGCAATCTTACAGCTCATGGAGAACGAAAAAAAGTGCTGGATTGTCACTCCATCCATGATAGTCACGTTGGGACCGATGACAGAACTCTCAATACGGCAATCCGTTCCGATAGAGACAGGCTCATGAATCACGACACCATCCAATTGAAGACCGGAAGGTTTGAGAAGCGCTTTATTTGTTGAAAGAAAAGTCTCAGGAATACCGCAATCGAACCACTTTGAAACTTTAGCATGATGAAAAACGTCTCCTTTTCCGATCATCCATTCAAAGGCATCAGCCAGCTGGATTTCACTATTGGTAGTGATTTCGTTCTCCATGAGCTGTAAGATTGCATCATATAGCACTTTCTGATTCGTCATAAAGTAAAGACCAACGATAGCCAAATTACTGTGAGGATTCTTCGGTTTTTCAACCACGCGAGTAATCCGTTCTTTGTCGATCTCAACCACACCGAACCTTTCCGGATCAGGAACCTCATCAACAGCAATTTTGTGAGTCGAAGATTGGCAGAATTCAGTAAGATCCAAGTTATATATGACATCTCCAAGCTGAATGAGGACAGGATCATCGGACGGTTCCAAACCTTGAAATATGGCATGTCCAAGTCCCCTCTGCTCATCTTGACGGGCAAACGTAAATTCAGCATCAAACCGCCGGACATATTTTTTTATCTGATCTTCAAGATGTCCAGTAATGAGGACAATTTCATCAAATCCCTGAGAAATAAGCGGTTCGATTATGTGGTCTAAAACCGGTTTACCCGCTACCGGCAATAGACACTTTTGACGGATTTCGGTGTGAGGACGAAGACGAGTACCGAAACCCGCTACTGGTATAATTACTTTCAAAGACTATAAGCTAATTGTGACTGGTGCGAATTTCCTTAAATTTCTTCACGCGACCCACGAGCTTAGAGTCTTTTACAAAGATGTTCTTGCCTGACAGTGCAAGCGAAATTTCAGCAGCATGGATATTGTTTTCATGCTCTAAAATCACTTTACAGCCTATGGGATTATTAATATATCTATCAATTCGTTCAAGTCTCGATTCAATGTGCTCCTTAGCGTTCTCGGGTAGATTAAAATGTCGGGCTGTTATTTCAACTTTCATACCACCTCCTCTATTTCAGCATTGTACTGAGGACCTGCTTTTTGCAGCTCGCCAGCTTCATCATTATACTGTTCGAAATTTTCTCGAAACTTCTTTACCAGCAACTCCGCTGTCCGGTCATATTCTTCTTTATCCTGCCAAGTGTCACGAGGGTTCAGGATAGTCGAATCTACACCTCGTAATTGAGTAGGAATTTCCAATCCAAAAACCGGTTCCTCAACAAACTGTGACTTTTCGATACTGCCATCCAGTATTGCAGTGACCATAGCTCTTGTAGCAGGAAGGGGCATGCGGGAAGCGCCTGACATTGCAGATCCACCACTCCAGCCGGTATTAACGAGATAGACTTTAGCGTCATGGCGACTCATCTTTTCCCTGAGTAATTCACCATAAACCAGCGGATTGAGTGTCAGGAATGGACCCCCGAAGCACGGAGAAAACGTCGCCTGCGGCTCAGTGATGCCCCGTTCTGTTCCCGCTACTTTAGCCGTGTATCCGCTGATGAAATGATACATAGCCTGTTCCGGTGTAAGTTTTGAGACAGGCGGCAAAACTCCATACGCATCACAGGAAAGGAACAGAATAGTATTTGGATGATCAGAAATGCTGGGCTTTCCCTGAGCATACAGGGATTCTTCGATATGATCCAGCGGATAGCAAATACGAGTATTTTCCGTCTTCGAGGAATCATCGAAGTCCACAACCCGGGTCACCTCATCGTAGACTAAATTTTCCAAGAGAGCTCCGGGTCTGATGGCTCCCCAGATTCCCGGCTCGTGCTCCTTACTTAGATTTATCGCCTTGGCGTAGCACCCTCCCTCGAGGTTAAATATTCCGCTGTCAGACCAGCCGTGCTCATCATCACCAATCAGCAGGCGTTTTGGATCGGTAGAAAGGGTGGTCTTGCCAGTGCCGGAGAGACCGAAAAAGAGTGCTGGATTGTCACCACTCAGATCCACATTGGCGGCACAATGCATGGTCAGAATTCCCTTAAGAGGAAGATAGTAGTGCATGACGGAGAAGATGCCTTTCTTCATCTCGCCGCCGTATTCAGATCCGCCAATAATGGCGATGCCTCTCTCCAGGTTGAAAAGGATAAATGTATCAGAATGAAGACCATGCTTTTCCCATTCATCATCTAAAACCGGTGATGCGTTGATTATTGTAAATTGCGGCTCAAAATCTATCAACTGTTCCGGCTCAGGTCGGATGAACATGTTGTTTACGAAGAGCGCTTGCCACGCTTTTTTGGCGATCATCCGAATGGGTAAAGCCACATCCTCTTCGGCACCGGAGTAACCGTCAAAAACGAATGCTCCTAAACCATCTTCGTTAGCGTTGTAAAAATCGATCACTTTTTGATATAACTCATCGAAAACATCTGCAGATACGGGCTGATTCACCGATCCCCACCAGACGTTGTCTCTTGTAGATGTCTCCTCAACAATAAATTTATCCTTTGGAGATCTTCCCGTATATTTCCCGGTATCAACCATCAGAGCGCCATTCATACCAAGAACACCTTCATCCCTCTTCAAGGCTGTTTTGATAAGTTCTTCAGGCGGAACGTTGCGATGAATGTCTCCGACTGTTTTCAGACCTAAACTATGCAAATTCATGGGGGCATAACCTCCTTACGCGTGAGGATGAGATTGAACAAAAACCTTCTTCATCTGTTCGACTTGCAGATGGGTATAAACCTGAGTTGAGGATAGACTAGCATGTCCCAACAATTCTTTGATAGCACGGATATCAGCACCTCTATCCAGCATATGGGTAGCAAACGCATGACGAAGTGTATGAGGGCTCCACTTTATTCCCCTGAATTTCTCACCTTCTTCTGAGAGCTCAAATTGGTTGAGATAATATGTAAGGCGATCTTGCACTGTTCTTGTGGCAATTTGTTTCAGCCGATTGGAAATAAACAGAGGGTCACTTTTCTCAAGAGAACCTAAGCGGTTTTCCCTCTCTTTTATATATCTTCTCAATGCATGATGTGCACGTTTTCCAAACGGTACTATCCGCTCCTTGCTCCTCTTACCCATTACTCGAATTAGCATCCCATCGAAATCCACATCCCCAATAGAAAGATTCACCAGTTCGCTGACTCGGATTCCTGTACTGTAGAACAGTTCAAGTATTGCGCTGTCCCGTCCCCCTAGCCATGACTTCTCTTTTTCAGGCATTTCCAATAATTTAGCCACAACAGCTTCTTCCAGAAAAGTGGGCAGGCTCCTTTTTACTTTTGGGCTTTTTACGTTTGCAGCCGGATTCATTGAAATTTCTTCTGCTCTCATCAGATATTTGAAGAATGACTTTAAAGAAGCAAGATGACGAGCCACAGTTGTATCGGCTAAACCCTCTTCCATCAAGTGGCCGAGAAAATTTCGGATAACCGTCTTTTTCACACTTCGAAAATCGTTCATCCCTACATTATTATAATCGTCCAGATATTTGCAGAACGTATAGAGATCCGTTCCATAATTCCTGATAGAGTGGTGTGAATAGCCGCGTTCCTTTTCAAGATATTCCAGAAATGCATCTACCGAGCTGACTTTCATATCAGGCACTGATCGGCTCCAGTTGAGCAAGAACGTTTCGAAAATCACCGGGAAGCGGTGCCGTAATTTCCATCTCTTGCCCAGTCCCGGGATGGACAAAACTGATGGAAAGAGCATGCAGAGCCTGCCTTGGCATCAGCTTATGAAGTGCAGCAAAATTCTTCCGTATTTGAGGAGATAATCCTCGGCTGTGTGACAAACCACCGCCGTAAATATCGTCTGCAAATATAGGATAACCGATATGTTGCATATGAACGCGCAGTTGATGAGTCCGACCTGTCTTGGGACGCAATTCAATTAAAGAGAAATCCTCAAGAGATTCCAGCACTCTATAATGAGTCTCTGCTTTTCGACCTTTATCGCTGACAGTGAACTTTTTACGGTCATTTGGATGCCGCTCTAAAGAGCCGGTTATCACTCCTTTTGTTTCTGACGGAGTTCCCCAGACAAGAGCCAAATAAACTTTTGTGACCATTCGATCGGCAAACTGCTTTGCAAGTTTCATATGAACAGAATCATTTTTTGCTATGAGCAATACGCCGGAAGTATCCTTATCCAATCTATGGACAATCCCCGGCCTTTGGGAACCGTACAGTTCTGAAAGTTTATTAAAGTGATAAATAAGCCCATTTACAAGCGTTCCCGAGAAATTTCCAGCCCCGGGGTGCACCACCATCCCCGCCGGTTTACTGATGGCTACTAAATCTTCATCCTCAAAAAGAATTTCCAGGTCCATCTCCTCCGGTTCCAATCCCATATCCTTATCTTCCTGCAGATCAATCTGAATGAGTTCACCTCCGTTGAGGAGAAGGCTCGGTTTTGCCGGAGTACCATCTACCAAAATATGATGGGCTTTAATGTTAGACTGTGCTTTAGACCGTGAAAGGATTTCCACTTCATCTGCAATATACCGATCAAGTCTAACATCAGAACGGTCTGCAGTGAGCTTGAGAACTGTCATTGTCAGGCCAGCTCAGGCGCGTCTTTATTTTGTCTGAAAAAGGACAAATAGAGGAAGAGGATCATGCCGATCGTCACAGCTGAATCTGCCACGTTAAATATAGGCCAATACCAACCTGCAGCACCCACCTGAATGAAATCAACCACCTTTCCATAAAGAAATCTATCAGTGAGGTTACCGAAAGCTCCTCCCAAAATTAGAGCAAGTGAAATTCTGATTAATAGAGTCCCGTTGCGCCAGCGCCAGAGATAAAGAAAAATCAGAGCAGTAGCTAATAAGGAAGCTATCATAAATAAAAGTGAACCGCCTTCAATGTTTATTCCAAAGGCGATCCCGGGGTTTTCTACATAGGTAATAAGAATATTTTTACCTATGACTTGGATAGAATCATGTAACTCTAGATTATTACGGATTACTTGCTTGGTTAGCTGATCTAAGATCAGCACCAAACCCGACCAGGCCAAAACATTCATTAAACTAGCGGTTGTCTTTGTTTTTACACTCTACACAGTGCTGAGTATGAGGAACTTCTTTCAATCGTGCCACCGGTATCAGTTCACCACAGACTATGCAGCTTCCGTAAGAGCCAAGTGCTATACGATCAAGTGCTTCATCCAAAAAACGAATAAAGTTTTTCTCCCGGGTGAGCCAAAGAAATGCTTTCTCTCTTTCCTGGGCATCTGTACCTACGTCAGCCATATGGTATGCATAGTTCGAGTCTCGAGCCATTGAATCAGTATTCGCTGCATCATCAATAGAATTATCACGTATTACACCCATTTCTTCCAACGCTTTCTGTCTCAACTTGAGGATTACTTTTTCAAAATCAGACAGTTTCTTTTTGGTATATTTTTTTTGTTCCATTTTTAATTACCCCTATTCTTCTGAAATCTTGAAATTCCATAGTTCACTTTTTGACCTCTTATTTCCACTTTCTTGCTGAATTCCGATTCAGCGCTATTGTATGATAAATTTACGGCAAGAACTTCATTACAAAAATAGTTCTCGTAGGATTGGAGTGCCTTTTTTAAATCATCTTCAGCATCACAAAATACCGTAATACGATCTTCCACATTAAAACCTGCCTCTTTTCTCATGTTCTGAACAGATCGAATCATGTCTCGGACAATACCCTCTTGGATCAATTCCTCCGTTAGTTCAGTGATCACAGCTACTGTCAGCTGTTTCTCAGAAACCGCAGATTTACCGTCTAAGACATCTTCCTGGACTATGACATCTTCAGCAGAAAGTTCATAAACAGAGCCGTTATTCGATAGACTGATTACGCCTTCACCTCTCAAGCTTTCCGCTGCCTCAGCATAGTCAGTCTCTGCCAGGAGATCCCTAATTTGATTGAGTTCGTTTCCATATTTATCACCCAAAGATTTAAAATTAGGTTTCAGAGAAAATTTCATAATCTCTTCCGGAGATGAAACTCTCTCAATTTTTTTAACATTCAGTTCATCCATGATTTCACCGGCGTTCTGATCAAAGGCTTTTGCCAGTGCGTCGTCGGAGACTGCGTATTGCAATTTGGACAACGGCTGCCTGATTTTCAAATTAACCTTATTCCTCGCATGTCGCCCCATTTCCACCAGTTTAATGACAGCATCGATATCACGAATAACCTCTTCATCAATGACGGAAGGTACGACCTCAGGAAAACTGCAAAGATGTATGCTCTCAGGAGCATCCGATTCTAAACCGCGTACCAAGTTTTGATACATAGCCTCAGAAACAAAAGGAATTACCGGAGCAAGTACCTTTAAAACTCCTTTCAGAGCAATATAAAGGGTCTGATAAGCGGCTGCCTTATCACTGTCATTCTCGCTCTTCCAGAATCGCCTTCGATTTCGCCGGACGTACCAGTTAGAAAGATCATCCAGGAAACGGACAACCTGCTTCATAAGACGATTCAAATGATACGATTCGTAAGCAGTCTCCGCCCGTAAGATAAGCTGGCCTAACCTAGCCGAGACCCAGCGATCGAGTTTGGTAAAGTCCTTTTCTGCCGGCTCAGTCGAAGGATCAAATTCATCCAGGCGGGCGTACGTGACAAAGAAGGAATAGACATTCCAAAGTGTTATCAACTGTTTCCTGATTTCACGTGCCGCACCATAACCAAAAAGGAGATTATGTTCCGGATTCTGAGCCGTAAACATCCATCGCAAAACATCAACACCTATCTCCTCGGCAGCATCTTCGAACCAGATGGCATTTCCATCACTCTTGTGCATGTCGTCGCCTTTCTCATCTTTGACCAAAGCGTGTCCCAAAACAGTCTTGAACGGCGGTTTCTTCTCCAGCGCGGCGCTCATGGCGAGGAGTGAGTAGAACCAGTTGCGGAACTGTCCGGGAAAGCTCTCCGTGATGAAATCGGCAGGGAACCACTCTTTCCAATAGTCAGGTCTGTCCAGATAACCCATGGTTGAGAATGGGACAATCCCGGCATCGAGCCACGGGTTGCCTACATCGGGGATCCGCGAAACGACTGCACCGCACTTGTCGCATTTTATTTTTACATTTGAATTCGTCCCACCCTTCCACGACTCTTTCCTTCAGCTCATCTCGACTGCCTATTACTGCGACATTACCGCACTCTTCGCATTCGAAGATAGGGAGTGCCAATCCCCAGTAGCGCTTCTTGGAGATCATCCAGTCGTCCATATTCCGAAGCCAGTCCAGTTCCTGATCCTCTCCCCACTTGGGGATCCACTGAATCTGTTGGGTGATCTCCATGATGTCATGGCGAAATTCATCCATGGAGATGAACCACTCATCTACCAGGCGGAAAGCCAGATCTGACTTATGCCGCCAGCAGATGGGATAGCGGTGAGTGTACTGCTCGCGCTTGAAGAGTTTGCCTCTACTCTTCAGATCGTCGAAGATTTCCTGATTGACATCCCGAATGTTTTTTCCTGAGAGCCAACCGAAGCCTTCCAGATACGTCCCGAATTCATCCAGCGGTGCGATAACGGCTAAGTCCAGATCCTTGGCTAAAATAAAATCTTCATGCCCGCATCCCGGCGCGATGTGAACTATTCCGGTTCCTTCTTCATCGTTTACATCAACCCACTCAATGACTTTATGCTCCACACCCTGCTGAACCTCGAATGAGTCGAAAGGACCTTCGTAGCTGCGATTCAACAGCTTCTTCCCTTTTAATTTTTCAACTATCTCATAAGAACCTTTTTCTTTTAAGATTTCCACTCGATTTTCCGCCAGATAGAGAAATTCATCCCCTTGTTTGACTTTCACATAGTCCATATCTGACTTTATAGCGGCAGAGACATTAGATGTGAGTGTCCACGGCGTGGTAGTCCAGACGAGGAGCGATTCGTTTTCCGCATCCAGCAGAGGGAAACGGAGATAGATGGCTGTATGTGTTCTTTCGACATATCCTTCGGTGGCGATTTCGTGTTCGCTGAGGGCAGCACCGCAGTCAATGCACCACGGAAGAACGTCGTTCCCTTTGTAGATCCAGCCACGGTCGTGGCAGGTCTTAAGAAAGTGCCAGATGGTGTAGTTATTCTCATCGGACATGGTGTAGTATGAATTGTCCCAGTCCATCCAGTAGCCCAAACGAATAGATTGATCCGTCTGGATTTTGGAATACTTGCGGACCCGTTCTTTACACGCTTCTACAAATTTTTCAATGCCGTACTCTTCTATATCGGTTTTTGACTTAAAGCCGAGCTGTTTTTCCACCTCTACCTCGACCCATAGTCCCTGACAGTCAAAGCCGTTTTGATAGCGCTGGTCAAACCCTTTCATTGCTTTGTAGCGTTGGAAGATATCCTTGTAGGTCCGGCCCCAGGCGTGATGCACACCCATGGGATTATTGGCTGTAATGGGACCGTCGAGGAACGACCATTTGGGATTGCCGTGGTTAGCGTCCACCCTCTTTTGGAAGATTTCGTTCTTCTCCCAGAACTCGAGTATTTCGTGTTCAAGGGCAATGAAATCTACTTTTGATTCTACGGGTTTAAGCATTGGCTTTTCTATTCTTTATGGATCTTGAAGAATGTATTGTTTTACAGTCGAGAAAGTTAGCGACGGGTAGGGTGAAAATCAATCAAATACCGTGTCGATAATTTTGGCTATTAGCTACTTAAAAGATGTAAAAAAGGGACCTTCACGGCCCCTCTCTCACATCTTTTATCCAGTAAAATTTAGTCGTTTTCCACAGTGATAAATCTAGCGTAGCCCTGTCGGAGGATAAGAAACAGGACTGCTTCTCCATCCTCTATTTCAGCGACTGCAGACCGAAAGTCATTCATGTCCGTGATGTCTGTGTCACCGATTCTCTTGATCAAATCGCCGGCTTTGATTTCCGCTTTCCCGGCCGTGCTCCTGCTGCTTACATCAGCCACAACCACTCCCTGAACATCTTTATCTAAACGGAGGCGCTGGCGCCACTCTGCCGTCAACTCCTGAGCTTCGATGCCGAGAGAACGTCCGCTGGGCTGGGAGGAGGCAAACACCGTCACATCCTGAGGAAGCTCTACAAGATTAACCCGAAGCGTCTTTTTCCTCTTGTTCCGGATAACCTTCACAACAGATCTGGAGCCGGGAGAAGTGGATGAGACGGTATTCTTAAGGTGAGCTACATCTCGGATTTTAGTGCCGTCGAACTCGATGATGATATCTTCCACCTCCACACCACCTCCTTCTGCCGGACTGCCGTCAACAATGCGAGTTACGATGACGCCCTCTCTGTCTTCCAGTCCCAAGGCACGGGCGATTCCATCATCCACATCCTGAATATAGACACCCAGCCAGGACCGTATGACTTTCCCGTCAGCGATGAGAGAATCCATTATGCGGCGAGCTAGATTGATGGGAATGGTGAATCCCACACCCACATTTCCGCGGGAGAAACCTCCCGTAGCGATGGCAGTGTTAATACCCACAAGTTTGCCGTCCAGATCGACCAGAGCTCCGCCGCTGTTTCCGGGATTGATAGCCGCATCTGTCTGGATAAAATCTTCGTAGCTAGTCCCATCTATGATGCGACTACGGCCTTTAGCACTCACAATTCCGGCGGTTACGGTGTGGCTCAGTTCAGCCGAGAAGGGGCTGCCGATGGCCAGTACCCACTCCCCCACATCAAGTTCATCAGAGTCACCCAGCTCTGCCGCTGTAAGATCATCTGCATCAATCTTCAGCACAGCCAAATCGCTTTGTGGATCTCTCCCGATAACTTCTGCCTTAAATTCTCGCTCATCAATGAGCAGAATCGTGATCTCGTCGGCCCCCTCAACGACATGATTGTTGGTCAGGATATACCCGTTTCGGGCGTCAACGATCACACCTGAGCCCAGCACTTGACTTCGGTATTCTCTATTGGGCTCCCGGAACTGATATGGAAAATAGTTGTCCCCAAAATACTCTTCAAAGGGGTGGCGAAACATTTCTCCGTCATGGGTAAACACTTTCTCGCTGGTAATGGTAACCACGGCTGCGTTAACCTTTTCCACTACGGATACAAAGGTGTCGCTCAGCTCTTTTGAAGTTGGCAGCTTGGCACTCACAGTTGTGAGAATGACCAAAGCCATTGCGGGTAATAAAATGCGTTTCATACGTGCTCCTTTCACTGGAATTTACATCTTCAATGAGGAAGATTGATAAAAGTTTCAGATAAAAAAGCCCTTCTCCGAAGAGAAGGGCTTTTTATGAATTTACGTTTGTTTATCTTTACTTAAGTAGGATCATCTTTCGTGTTTGACTGAAGTGCTCACTGGAGAGTGAGTAAATGTAAACTCCTGCACCTACCGGAGCACCTTGATTATCTGTTCCATCCCAGACAACCTCATGATAACCGGTAGTCAATTCACTGTTTACCAGAGTCTTCACCTTTTGACCCAACAGATTGTACACTACAATATCTACACTGCCTGCATCCTTCAAATCGAAGCGAATGCTGGTTGTGGGGTTGAAAGGATTGGGGAAGTTCTGGTGCAAAGCGTACGTCTCAGGAACGGCATTGAGATCAATACTCGCCGACCTGGATGACGCTGGAATATATTGGCCAAACGGTCCTGAAGCGACAGCAGATTCGAAATCGAATTGCAACTGTCCAGTGGAGCGCTCTTCAACCATCTCTACCGGGAAGGAGACGAAACTTCCTTCCGTCAATTCGAGATAATCTCCACTCAAGTTGATGACCAGTACAGTCATTTCACCCGGTGCAGTCTCCTTGGCAAATACGTTTGCTCCTGCTGAAGTGAGAACAGGATCACCCAATGCGATTCGGTTTTCATCATACTTCAGGGTAAACTGAGCACCTGCCATATCGCCATCGTACGTCAGCGCTACATCGAGGCTGGGATGACTGTTGGCGAAAGAAGTGGTTATGATCTCAAACAGTGCTTCGCCATTTGCTGCCGCGACACGTGAATTTCCTGCGGCCCTGCCGAGGATGAAATCGACCATTATTACCACGTCAAGGATGTTAATCTCGCCATCGACATTCACATCAGCCATCATGGCTTCAAGCTCGTTAGGAGTTGCCTCTTCAAGTATGAAATCAATTACCATGACAATATCCTCAACAGTAATGTAACCGTCGCCATTCACATCACCCAGCAAGCGAGGAATAGCACAGGCCTCATTAGAATTGCTGCCGTAAACTGTAGCATCGTATTCGCTGATATACCACTGAGTCCGCACGTAATAGCAGTATTCCTGATCATAAACGAGATCGGGGTCGTCATCAAGGTAAGACAGCTCGTCACCATCTATAGACGCGATGAAAGCATCATCTCGGTAAATTTCAAGAGCTGTAATGGTAGAGTCACGATTTAGTGAACTAGTACTGCCGTAGTCTACCCATGTCTCAGGATCCGTGAAGTATTCATCAATGTCGTCCATTACAAACGCTGGATTAAGATCTGCATTTACTTCCACGATCTGCGATTTATTCAGGATAGTTATATCCACAGCATTCAGCATCTGCTTGTACCGTTGAGGTGTCGCTATCCTGATATTAGTCGAAGACCTTTCAGCCAGTGCCGGTCCCTGAATACCGGGAGGAGTACCTACCATATAAGCAGTCTGAAAGTAGTTAGATGGGAAGCCAGCGTCGGCGATGGAATACCATCCATCAACGTTAGCGTAGAACATCCGATCGGGGTAACCGCCGCTTTCATCCAAAGCGATTCCTGAAAATCCGGAGTTTTGCTCGTTATGCATCAGATAGAAGTCTCCCGATTGAATTTCAATATCAGGAACTTCTATATAATATTCTCCCGGAGGAGCAGCAAAAAAGTCACTATCCCAAACCAGCTCGGCATTGTTATAAGGATCACCGCTGCCGCTTGGATCAACATAAACCTGCACATTACCGGCAGTAGTACCAGCATCACCCTGGAAGGCCATGAAAGCACCGACTAGAGTTGCCGGGTAAGCCGGTGGAGTCATTTTCGTTCCAAGCCAGCATCCACCACCGCATCCAAGTTGTGCCTCATAATCATCATCGTGGTAGTAAAGCTCATATTCGGAGACAGAACCAGATTCCATCCAATCGAGCTGGATGCTCTTGTTGCCAGCATCGGCAGCAGAGAGACCCGCCACGCCGGGTAGAGCTGGTTCCAGAACAAAATCTACTACGGCACCATTACTGGCGTCTACACCTTCTTCCATATCGGTTTGATGCCCATCGGCACGAGCGGTAATAGTGTACGTTCCGCTTAAACCGGTGATATCATAATCACCGTTGGCGTCAGTGGTTGTGACATAAGAGAAGCCAAAATCAGCTTCATCAGCAGATACTTCAGCACCCTCAAGGGGTCCGCCAGTAAGTGATGAAGAGACATTTCCTGTAAGAGAAACCTCTGTCATTGAGCCTACGGCAACATTATCCAGAGCAACCCACCAGGCCCAGGATGAGGCATCATTATACATAAACCCAATCTGTACAGCACCAAAACCACCCATCTCATCGGTTACATCAATAGACATAGGTGTCCAACTTAAGACAGAGGAAAGAGTAGATAATAACTGCCAATCACCACCGGGGAGGCGGTAAACAACATCGAAGAAATCACCCAGTTGATTGAAGGCGTAGTCGAAAGAGAGAAGAATGATACCGCCATCAGCAGTACTGAACATGGGTGTATGCAGGGTAGCGATGTAACCGGGTGTTCCGCTCCCCACATCATCATCGTGAATCCAGGCGAAAATAGTGCCATTCTCAGGAATCGGCGGGTCACCAGCACTGCTGGAAAACTGCCATTCCGTTGGAGCACCATCGGAAACTTCCTGCCCCCAACCTTCACCGAGCGCACCCTCAAAATCTTCACTGATAGGAAGGGTAGCGATATACATCTCAGAAGGAGTAGCACACGCCTCGTTCGTAGAAGAAGATACGCCTTCCACATAAACTGCTGATACCGTATAGCAGTATTCGGTATCGTTCGTTACATCTGTATCGGTATACATGGAACTCGTTGAAGTACCAATTTCAGAACCGTCACGAGAAATAGCATAATGGGAGAACGTACCGCAGTCAGATGCTTCGACAACTTTCACTTCTACAGTCGTCACACCTCCGTATTGACCAGAATGCCAATAAACGAGATCGAGAGCTATTGAACTGTAGCCGGATAAATCGAGTGTTGGGGTTATCAGATAGTCATCTGCAGAGTTGCTGGAACCATTACCATCGTCATCATTACCTGCAAAAACACCATGCTCTGGAAATGTGATGAAGTTGTCAGCATTAGTGTTGAAATAGTTTGCATCGGCAAATTCCCAGCCAACACCGGGAGTTTCTATGGACCAACCGTCCGGCAGCTGACCATCGTCAAAATTCACTGAAACCAGTTCACTACCATCAGCAGAAATTACGATATCATCCACTCCCGCACCGTCTGCCCACGCACCACCATCATAGTGATGAAACGCAAGTTGGATAATGGATCCGGCGTAGGAACTCAGATCAACATTACTTGCTTCCCAGTCAGCATTAGCTGACAGATCAGCTAGTGGCATCCATTCATCTCCGCCACCTTCAAATTCCGGCTCAGTCCATACAAGATATACTTCACCATCTCCTCCACCTGCTACAAGATTAGACGGAGGACAATAACTACTCGGAGTAGCACAGGCTTCGTTAGTGGTTGATGATTCACCTTCAACGTATGAAGCGGTTACGGTGAAACAGAATTCCGTCTCATTTTCAAGTCCGGTTACGCTGTAATTGGTAGAGGACGAAGTGGCAATTTGCACACCATCCTGATAAATTACGTACTCGATAAATTCACCGCATTCCCTACTATTAACCGTATTATTTTCGGTATTTTCAGGAATTCTATAATCGGGGAGATTCAGATCATCCTCATTACTAAAAACCGGGGATTCGCTAATTCCATTTTGATAATCAGATATTGTAGCGCTTCCTCCAGTCTGGACCATGCTTTTCGCAACGACGGTTTCTGTAACATTAAATGTGACAGTAAATCCCTGCGGAGGATCAAGAAACAATGGGAATAAGATTGTTCCATCATTGTCAGGACCAGAAATTGGGGTACTAGAAAAGAGGTGTAAATACCCAATAGAACCATCCCAATCAAAACTCATGGGGATATAATCATCACACGCACAATCATCCATAAGTATGATTCCGGCATTGGTTATGGGCCCATCAGCCTGGACAACAATATCTACATTATTAGAAGCATAGGGAAGTTCAAGCTCATACCAGACGGCGAGCCAATTAAGTAAATCCGGACAGTCAGCGGTAGCTTCCGCACTTGTCCCTGTAACCTCAACCGGGTAGGGACTCGAAATAGGTTGAGCTTCCTCGCACACATCATTATTACCACCATACAGACCTTCAGGGGCTGTCCAGCTCAAGTCTACAGTTCCATTACCTCCAACGGCAGAAAGATCTGTGGGTGGGCAAATGTCCCCCGGTATCCCTTCTTCTGGTATTGCACAGGCTTCATTTGAGTGACCAGATTCTGTGTCATCCGGCATTATTTGTGTCACCGTGTAACAGTATTCAGTACCAACAACAACATCGGCATCAACGTAACTGTTTCCAACAACTCCGGACATAAATAAGTCTGAATCGCGATAGATGTTGAAGGTCTCGAGATAGAATTGTGTCACATTAATATTATATTCGCCAAAATTACCGCCGTAGCCATCAACGACGATGTAATAAGTATTGCCAGCCGTCAGAAGCACCTGTTCCAGAAGACTTCTATACGGACTTCCATCCGAACTATTACAGGCATCATCGTTACAGGCTATGTTGTTTCCAGCATCATTCTCGTAGACATAGAGCTTG
>JYMV01039750.1_pt1 | contig 14964 bp, 8 predicted proteins | sample 338911 | NCBI WGS metagenome assembly JYMV01 (sample SAMN03354496, study PRJNA234377) | hydrothermal vent metagenome | biome: Deep sea; feature: Hydrothermal plumes at the Eastern Lau Spreading Center, Western Pacific Ocean; material: Seawater | place: Tonga | collected 2009 | depth 2000 m m
TACTATTTATTAAGTGTGTCTTCAATAAAAATAAACCCGCGATTAAGGAGGTTTTTATCAAAATTACACACTTTTATGAACTATATAGAACGTTTGGAAGCCTTTTCAATTATATCTCTTTGCATATAACTCTATATGCGGTGTCACCACCAGATACATAATTACCTTTTCTATATGAAGAGTAGGTTTCATCTCTTAGGTCTGAGAAAGAAGAACTTCCGTTCCAGATCCATTCAGTTTCGAAATCGCCATTATACTCAATTACTCTGTTATTTGAATCATAACGACAAGCATAAGTTTTAGACACTACATTTTGATTTATTGTTTGTGTTTCATTTCTTGTTGAAACTGTTGTAGAGCCAGCTTTATAGGTCCAAGTCCTTACCTGATCTTGTGAATAATATTTTCTTTCATACCTAGTTCCCACACTTAATGAATCAGTCTGATAACTTATATTATACTGAGAACCTGAATTGACCCAAGATGAAGAAGAAACATCTATTGTTCTTGTATCAGTTGCAGACACTGTTCCTGTTTGATTTCTTGTATGAATCGTTGAGCCACCTGCTGTGTATGTCCAAGTCCTTACTTGATCTTGTGAACAACTTCTAGTTTGAGTAAAGTCTGTTGTTTGACTTGATATTGTTGGGGACCAAGCACCACAGCCATAAATTCCTCCAGTATTTGAGTAAGAGCCAACGCTTACACTAACAGTTCTATCTTGAGTTCTAGAAACTGTTTGGGTCTCAGTGAAAGTTCCAGTGCTTCTAATTACACCTGTGTAGCTGTTTTGCTCACGCTCGGTTCTGGTTCTTTCCTGATCCTGACTGTAACTTCTTGATTGAGTGAAGTTTGATGCCTGAGTGCTTGCCGCTGGGGACCAAGAGCTATAACTATAGCCGCTGCCGGTATCTGTCCACGATGTAAATGTAGAAGAGATTGCTACCCAATTCTCCAACGTTCCGGTTGCGCTTCTGGACTCTTGAACCGTAATGGTTTGAGTTTGATCTCTATCATGGATAGTGGTTGAACCGGCTTTATAGGTCCATGTTCTTACCTGATCCTGCTGACAATCACGGGTTTGAGTAAAGCTTGTGCCTTCATCAACCGTGTTGGTTGCAGGGCTCCATGCTGTGCAGGAATAGGTTGAACCTGTATTTGCGTAGCCACTAACGCTCACATTAATTGTTCTGCTTTGAGACTTAGTGATAGTTTGAGTTTCAGTGAAAGTCCCAGTGTTTCTAATTACACCTGTGTAGCTATTCTGCTCACGCTCAGTTCTGGTTCTTTCCTGATCCTGACTGTAACTTCTTGATTGAGTGAAGTTTGATGTCTGAGTGCTTGCCGCTGGAGACCAAGAGCTATAGCTATAACCACTGCCAGTATCTGTCCATGATGTAAATGTAGAAGATATTGCCACCCAATTCTCTAAAGTCCCTGTTGCGCCTCTGGACTCTTGAATCGTAATGGTTTGGTTCTCTATTCTGCTTCCTACGCTGGTTAAACCAGAATCGTAATTCCATACTTTTTCCTGATCTTGCTGACAATCACGAGTTTGAGTAAAGCTTGTGCCTTCGTCAACGGTATTGGTTGCAGGACTCCATGCTGTGCAGGAATAAGGGCTTCCAACATTATACCAATTGGTCGATGAAACAGTAATGCTTCTTGATTCCTGACCGGTAATGGTCTGATTTTCAGTCGTTGTTCCGGTTGAACGAATCTCATTGGTAAAGTCGTTCTGCTCTCTATCGGTTCTTTCTCTTTCCTGCTCTTGAGTATAGTCACGAGTTTGAGTAAAATTCGTTGTTTGAGAAGCAATCGCAGGGCTCCATGTAGTCGTGTAGTTTCTTCCACCTACATTAGTCCAATCGGTATAGGTTGGGGTAATGGCAGTCCAGTTCTCAAACGTGCCGGTTGCACTCTGAGACTGTTGAACTGTGATAGTTTGCTCGGCCAAACGAGTCGTTATTACAGAGCCATCCGCTGTATAGGTCCATGTCTTCACTTGATCTTGCGAACAATCGCGAGTTTGTGTAAAGCTTGTTCCTTCATCAACGGTGTTGGTTTCAGGGCTCCATGCTGTGCAGGCATAAGGGGCACCATCATTAGACCATGCTGTTTGAGTTACAACCACCAAACGGCTTTCCTGACCGGAAACGGTTTGGGTTTCTACTTCACTATTGGTAATGCGAATTTCGTCGGTGAAGTCATTTTGCTCTCTGTCATCACGAGTTCTTTCCTGCTCTTGTGTATAATCACGAGTTTGGGTGAAATCACTTGTCTGTGCTGCTATGACAGGATTCCAAGCATTGGTATAGCTTCTTCCACCTACGTTTGTCCAATCGGTATAAGTAGAGGCAATCGTTGTCCAATTTTCTTTGGTACCGATGGAATCCTGTGTTTCTGTAACCGTAATGGTTTGTGATTCAACACGAGTTGAAAGTTCGGTCGTGTCTTCCAACGCATAGGTCCACGTTCTTTCTTGATCCTGTTGACAATCTCTTGTTTGAGTAAAGGCTGTGCCTTCATCAATGGTATTCGCTAATGGTGACCAATCGGTGCAAGCGTATGGCTCGTTCAAGTTCGCCCATTCAGTGCTGGTTACAACAACGTTTCTATCTTCTGTCTTGGTTACAACCTGTTCATGACGTATAGGGTCGCCGGTATCACGAATGTCACCGGTTACTGCGTCCACTTCACGCTGTTGCTCGAAACGCTCTTGTGTTTGTTGGTAATCTCTGGATTGAGTGAAGTTCTCTGTCTGCTCGGCAACAACCGGTGTCCAGTTTGTGTAATCAAATGGCGCTTCAATGTCGGTCCATTCGGTGAATGTTGATTCAGTGCTCGCCCAATCTTGGAAGGTACCGGTATTTTGTTGAGTGTCTTGTGCGTCAACTGTTCTGGTATCCACAAATGACGACAACACCTCCCCGGTGTTCAATGCTAGTTGAGCGTTTCTTTCTTCGTCTATCTTACAATCTCGGGTTTGGGTAAAGGTTTCACCAAAATTGACCGTGTTTGGATCTGGCTCCCAAGCAGTACAGTTGTATAAGTCTTGGGCTATTGTCCAAGAGCTTGCGGAAAAATTAACGTCTCTTTGTCTGGTCACACCGACTGTCTGAGTCTCTGTAAAGGTGTTTACTTCTCTGTATATGTCAAACGACGTGTTGTATTCTCTAACAGTCACGTCTCTGGCTTCCTGAACACCACAGGTTTGCTCTTGAGTGAAACTCATAATTTGATCAATGGCCTCTGGGGACCATGGATCGCAGGTTTCTTCACCGGTTGCTTCCCAAGCGGTTTTGATACTGTATTCGTCGCCAGACTCCCAATCATTTACCCCCGGCATATCAAATACATTATATTGTGTAGTTACCTTATATTCGGCACTTGTTAGACCACTGAAGCCAACAAGAGCAAACAAAATAAAGAAAAAATTTTTAAAATTTATTTTATTTTTCATTTTTACCCAAAATTTATTTTCTCACTATAAATATAACAATAAAAATATTAAGTATTGTTTCATTATCATTAATATTTTATTAAATTTTTATTACAGTTACTTGAGGTGTCTACTACTTAAAAATAAATTCTTGTCTATAAAATTTAAAATGTTATAATTATTAAAAGAATAAAATTTGGTGATTTTCAATGAGTGTTAAAGATAAAATAGAAAATTTGTTAAACAATGACAAACAAAACTGGAAAGTTTCTGGAACCAAGAAAATGGCTGATGACACCATCACTCTAAAAGAGTTGGCTAATTCCCCTAAAATGAAAATGCTTTATAAAATTGAAGCTTTTAAAGAAGCCTTACCAAGTGCTTTGCGTAAAATTGCCGTAGCAGGTCTTGCTGTTACAATTTCAATTGGCGCAATCTCTAACCTGAACGATGACGTTTCTAACAGTGTTTCATCATTTGCTCAGCAGGTGAATCACGAGATTCAAGAGTTTGCTGGCATACAAACAACACCAAATACAAATATTGATGAGATTGAGTATAAGGCTCCAACAGAAGTTAATCAGAAAACGCAAGAAACCGTAAGCAACGATGCCGAACCTGCAAATTATAAGCTTGTTGAATCTGAGAAAGAACAAAATATTGAAAAACTAGCAGATACCTTGATGACAGAATATGACAGTGGAGCTAGCGTTGAAGAATTAAAATCCAAATATGTCGATGAAATGGATCCTGAACAACAGAATGCTTTAAAATCAGAATTAGAATCTAAATTAAAAGAGCGTTTTAAAAATGGTCAACTTTCATTAAAAAAAGGCGTTGAAATAAGGAACAAATTCCAGTAAACTTAAATAAAAAAGGATTTTTATGATTTATTTAAAAGCAAGTGAATTTTTGTGCTTCGAGGGCGAAGAAGATTTGGTTATTTTTGTTGATAAAAAATTTGTTGATATTGTTAAGAAATCTGAAGAAAAAATTAGTCTTTATAATAAAAAAATGACCTTATATTTTAACGAAGAGCTTGAGAATCATTTACTCAACATGAAAAATATCAGAAAATATGAAAATGTTTATCTTCAAATAGAAGATAAACAGAATTCAGAAGCTCTAAAATTAAAATTATACATTAACGATTAATTATTTTCCAGTTTCACATTCCAGTTTTTTATTGTCCTTGAGAGATCGTTTCTATTTTTTTCCATTTCCTGATAGAAACTATCTCTGAATGCCAAACCCAAATTGACACCTTCAACTATAACGTTCTCAACCATCCAAACTTCATTATTTTTAAATATTGAGTAGTTTACAACAAAAACTTCACCGCTTGAATTTTTTATTTGCATATCCACAACCCCACGGCTTTCACTTTGGGGTAATAAACGGACATCTGTTATTTCGATATCCACTTCTCCTGAAGAGATCAAACTATCAATATAAGAGTCAAATAATTGTTGCTTGAAGTTTTCAACAAATAAATCACGTTCTTCTGGAGTTGTTCCTCTTGCATAACGCCCCATTATCCTTCCAGCCATTCTTCTGAAAGCAAATGTATCTTTCAAAGAATCATCTATTAGTACATACATTTTTGATTTTTCCATATTTGGATTATTTTTTATTGTAGTAACAACAGACATTAAATCTTGTGTATTAGCAACCATTTTCTCTTTAATAAGAGATTCCGGACTTTCTTTGGCTAATGACAGGGTAGTGGCGCTTAAAAAAAATACGATAAAAAACAAACTTTTAATTTTACTCATAAAACACCCCTTTATATTCTTACAATAATATTACAATAAAAAACACCAAATAGCAATATTAAAACAAAAAAAAGAGAAACATATTGTTTCTCTTTTAAAATTTTAGTCGCATTTTAATCATCACCACCAAAGGCAGTCAAAAGATTCAATAGACTAATGAAAATATTATAAAGTGAAACGAAAATTGTAATTGTTGCCAATATATAATTTCTTTCACCACCATTAACAATAGCGCTTGTTTGCCACATTAATAAAGCAGACGATAAAACAAGAAAAGCGGCTGATATAACTACAGACAACATAGGCATTTGCAAGAAGAATACATTTATTAAACTAATCACGAAAGCCACAAGAATGCCTATTGTTATGAAAGGCAAAGCTTTAGACATATTTGTTTTATTCACTATGACATAACCAGATAAACAAACAAACAATAAGGCCGTTCCACCCAATGCTTGTGCTATTATCATTTCACCATTTGGAATAGAAGCATAGATACTAAGTATAGGTCCTAGTGTGAAACCCATCCATCCTGTAAAAGCGAAAGTCATGACTATTCCCATTCCTGAATTTGCTGTTTTATGAACCAAAAACAACAATACGAAATAAACACCCAACATAATCAAAGGATTTATAACAGGAAAATTCATAGCAGAGGCAAACCATGCGGCCAAAGCACTAAAACCTAATGTTGCTGCAAGCAACATGTATGTATTTTTTAGAACACTATTAATCTCAATAACCTGAGATTTATTTTGTGTTAATGTATTGTTCATTTTTTCTCCTTTTTAACAACTTTGATAATTTCTATATAATAATAACATTTTTTTAAGAAAGGTCAATATCAGAAAATAACTAAATATCTCTTAATATTCATCATTACCATGCCCTTATATTCTTCGAAAATGTTAGAGAAAGCACCAGAAGCAGTATCGTCATCCAAACCCACCCAACTTATCAGAGAACGTGGAACTTTATAAATGGATTTACAAGCTCTGAAACAAACATAAAATAAAGCTATAAAGTACAACATATCTATAACAACATTGTATACCCAAGCTATATAGGAATCAGGAGAGTTAAATATTGAGAAAGTGCTTATTACGATACCAAAGGTAACATTCAAGAAAGCGACCATAATTGAGGACATTACGAAAGCCACAAACAAACCTATAATCATGAATGAAGGTTTTATTAGAAGCGTTAACAATAGATTATAACCTCTTTTGGCTTGTCCTGCGAAACCTTCATCTTTTGACGGGAAAAGATGCAATATCAACCAAAAATTAATTATTATAATTGCCTCAAATGCAGAAATAACCCAAGAGATTAAAACACCTATAAAGAATACAAATATGATTACAGGAATTGCATAAATCATCAAGTAACCGATTAGCATCTGAACCATTAGAATACCCGCTAAAAGACCAGATGTTGCATTTATAATGAGCATCGGAAGCTTTACTGCAAAGTTCGAATCATCTGCACCTTTGTAAATCTGATCTGATGCAAACTCAATACCAGAAAATAGCAAGGTCCACATCTGAACCGCATCAGCAATTTCTATCCCTGTCTTAGTAATGTCGTTAATTGGATTCAATGAGACAACAGCACAAAGATTAAAATCATCTAGACAATCAAGTTCAGAATTTCTTTGATCTTTATTTACTGAAGTGTTATTGAACTCTTGTATTTTTTTTGCACCTATAAACAAAGCAGAAAACATGTCTTCTATAAGTCCACTTTCTTCTGTGGCTCTTTCACCTATTATTCCTAATGCCCTATCCATTTGGCCTAGTGTTAAAGTATTTTCTACCGAGCCAGAGGCTTCTTCATCTTCGACAATACTAGACATATCTTCTTCAATATTCTTTGAATATAGTATTTTGTATGAACCAAATGCTGCTTGATAAGTGCTTTTTGCAGTGGCATACTTTTTTCCATTTTCTGAAATATAGCCAACTGAGCCCAAAAAACCAGCGTTTATTAGATTAGCAATTCTTTTTGACAAATCAACTGTGCCATTCAATCTCATTTGTTGATTTGCTATTGATGATAAATCATCAAATAATTCAGTTCTTAAATCTTGTATTTCAATCTTGACGGACTCAGCGGTATAATCAACTGGATTTTCAGCGTAGGAAATCACTTTTCCTTCAGAATCATAAGTGAAATCGTCTTTATAGATAGCACATTTCTTCATGTAATTGGCTCTGTCTGTAATATAACCACCAGCATTTTCCAAACAGTTTAAAGCAATAACATTTTCAGCTACTTCTCTTATTCTGTCCTGAAAAGGGTCTCCCATTTCAGATTCAAAGTAAGCGTTTGATATAAAATTATCGACTTCTTTCGCACCTGTAGTTGATGATATTGAGAAAGCTAATCTCCCGCAAGACAAATCCTGAGAAACATCAACAAAGTCATCAAAGCCACATTTTTCCGTAACAAACAAATTTTTAGGTTTAAATATTTTCGAGTCTTGTTCAGTCCCTTTCATTCTTTCAGAAAAACTTGGGTCCATTCTCTCTAAGCATTGGGAAAATTTGTTATTTTGAATGTTATTCTGATTCATTCCTGATAATGGATACTTTGATAAAATTGTTTCTTTTCTGTTTTGAATATCGCAAACATGAATCATAACATTTTTGTCAATTGCTTCAATAACCCCACTATAGACCTGCGGTCTTTCTGAATTTTTTACCCCTTCATAATCAACCGCAAATATCGCTTCAGAAAATAAAAGAGAATACCAAATAAATGTCGCTGAATAAATAGCTATTGCAATTATCATAAACACGATGCCCTGCATTATTGAAAAGTTATTCAAGGCTTCTACAGGAGCCATCAACACAATAACAAATACGAACCGCATTATTTTCCAGAATGTATTATAACTTTGACCAAATAAAGAACCGTCATGGGCGGTGTTTATCAGATAAAATATAAAAAATAGAGAAGCTAGAAATATAAGAACTTGATTTACAATGTAGTTAAACGATACAAGTAAATCTGATAAGTTTTCATTTTTTTCAAATTCCGCATCATTTTCCTGTAATTCAGCGATAACATCATTGTAGTTTTCGTCAGAGATTAAAGTTCTTGCCATTGCATAAGGGACTTCACCACCATCACCAAGCACACTTAAAAATACTTTATCTAAACGAGTCGTTCCAATTTTTGTAGCTGCGCACTCTAATAAAGCCTCAGCTCCCACACTGTCTATTTCTCTATTAATATCTTCAGGGTTCTCTGCAAAGCTACTTATCAATGATTGCACTGCGTTTTCACACTCTATAGAATCAAAAGAATCAGGAATATTCATAGCAGCAGCAGAGCTTCCAAGCATCTGGAAAACTAAAAATATAATAACTAAAAGTCCTTTATTTTTCATAAAATTCATCTCTATTTACTCTTTATTTTTTCTTAAAATCTTTTCTTAAAAGTATTTATATTACCCGCTGTTCTCTTTCTTCCCGGACTGAATTGCTTTGCATTATCTTTTATAGCGCCAATTTCACCAGTTCTGTTTTTATCACCAAAAGGTGAAGCACTTGTGTTTCCGAATAACCATTTTTGGGAAATATCATAAAATCCTTCAATTATAGAAAAAATAATACTGTATAATAAGTATAACATTAAAACTTGAACTCCAAAAACAACAATTAAATCTATTAATGATTTTATTGATAGTTCACCTTCTTGCATAAAAGCAGCCTCAATATTAATAGCAGATAATATTTCTCCTATAAGTATATTGTTTAAAAGCCAAGCAGCAACCAAACCGAATACAATCAGTGGTGCCCTTAAAAACACTGTTAATATCATTACAAAACCTTTTTTTGCATAATCTGATGAATGATCGCGGCTTGGTGATATTATTAATACTGCCCAAACCAAAACTGTTATCATGGATTCAAAAAATAAGATCATAAATCCTGAAAAAGCCACTAAAAATATAAAATAAGGCATAAAAGGAAGTATTAAACCTAATAAAATTCCCAAAAGAAGCAAAGCGTCCAAAATAAAACTTGTGAAGCCGTGGCTGCTAAATAACAGAATTTCAATACCTACAAATGCCCCTAAAGTTACAGCATCTCTATTTAAAAGCAAATCATATTCTACTTGTGAAAATGACCCTGACAGAGATAGATTTTGTAAAGCAACATCTGTTAAAAAAGTAAGAACACTGGAAGATGCTAAGCCAACACCTAAAAGTTGCATGTTACTCATAACTGGAAGAAAGTCTTTTTTCATAGTTCCAGTATCTTTTGTCTTCTTATTTTCTTTGTAATCTGTTACACCATTTTTAATACCTGATAAAATTCCTTTAACTACTTTTAATTGCAAGGTGGTCACAATCAACTTTATACCAAAATCCTGAGTTTCTTCTGTCACGTTATTGCACTGATAACCATCTGTAATGCTTATTGGATTCTTTACACATGTCAAAAACTCTTTAATTCCTAAAAGCCCATCATCACCGACCAAGAAATTCTCCACCGAGTTTTTTTCTTTTATTTCTGGCTCAATTCGATTATAACTGTCATAATAATTCACATATTCTTCAAAGAGAAGTCCATTATTATTTATATTTAAATCGAAAGAAAAGGCTGTTTCAGCACCATTTTCTTCTAAATAACTTTTTTCGAGTATCTCGCCTATTTGTATATGCTGTACATTGGGTGCTTGAACTCTTTGTAAAATTGGATCAGGTTTTTCTATATTCTCAAAATCGATAGAAATATCCTCTATCAAAGACATTCCTATTGAATTTTGAAAAGATGAAAAGAATTTATAAGTATAAGCACCACTCAATATCCAGCCTTTTTCCGAAATGGATTCTCTTTCCATAAGACTTCTTGCAAAATTAATCGTACTTGAACATTCATAAGGACTTCCTGAAGAACAAGCATAATTTATACAACTTTGTATATTATTCGGCAGACCATTATCAACAGAAGCTATCGTTGGTTTATTGGGCTCTACATTTTGATTAACACAAAGCTCAACCTTATTCTTTTTCAAATAATTAGAATCGGAGTAAGGATACTCAAGATTTGAAGCGTTTGACATTTTTGACATCTTCATCACAAAATCTTTTGATAAACAATTCGCTGCATAATATTTGTATTTTGATATATTCTCTTCTGACAAGAAAGCAGGCTTTGCACCACCTGAAAAGAAGTCATCACAGTATAAACGCCAATTTTTTTCATTAACTTCGTATATTTTATTGGTTGATAAATCATTTACGCTCTGTAAATTATCATTTTTGTTTTTTAACATTGACACTATGTTATCTGCAACGATTTTAACTTTTGGGGTGATATCCGCCAAAACACTTTCAGTCATATCAGTCTGAACTTTTTCATAATCTATCGTTACATCCAAACTATCCAAAAAATTATCAGTTTGAATATAATCATACGTTTTCAAGTCAAAAGGCATTTTAAAAGTTAATGAACAACGTTTGTTTTCTGATTTTGCCAAAAAATAAGGACCAAACTTATTGCTGTTTTCATAAGCTTTTACGAACTGAATAGTTTCTGTGGTGTTGTTTTCTTCTGTAGAAGAAAGACAAATCACATGATCTATAAAATTTTTAAAATCTTCTTTTTTAGCTGTTACTTTTGGCATTGAAATAGCAGGATAATATTGCTCTTGAGCATCAACAAATCCTGTCCATATTTTATTCGCATAATTATTGGACTCACCCAAAACTTTTAGCATGAAAACCTGAGCTAAAGAAAAATCATTCTCCGTAAACAGCCCACTGTCAAGACCAACAGCAGAAGCTGCCTTTGACGAAAACTCTTCACCAAACATTGGTGTTATCATCATAACAGCAAATCCCATTTTTAATGGTGAAAAAAGTTTATTCCAAGAACTTCCCAAAAACTCACCAGCATCTTGTGTTCTAAATAAAGTTTCTATCACCATCCAAGCGAAGTACAAAACCAGTATTACAAGAATAATTAACAAAGACGCTTTTAAGACAATAAAAACCATTGATGATATAACGTAGTTAAACGGCTTCGAATACTGCATCATTTCAGTTTCTGTAAACGCCTTTATTTCTGATTTCTGACTTTCTGTTAATTTGTCGTCTATAAAATGCAAAAGAGCCGTTTTCCCAAAAACGCCAAGAACCATTCTATTAGAAAAGTCAGAAAAAACAGCTTCCATATCTTGATATTGCTGCCCCCCTTCCCTTGATTCGTAATTTTCCTCAACATTTTCTATTTCACTAGTTTCTATATTAGCAATTGCATTAAAGGAAACTAATGAAAAAACGAAAAATATTAATAAACTTATTTTCTTAATCATTTTTTTTAACTCTCATCATCTTTTTTATTTTCAGATTTTTTTTCTTTATTTTTTATTTTTATAAAATCTTTTTTATCTTCTTCATATTCTCTTATGACTTTTTTCGTTTCATCTCTGGCATTTTCATCAATAGGATAGCTACTTTTTATCCTTTCTTTTCTTTGTCTTTGAGCATATCCTCTAGCACCTGAACCAAAGTTTGAGAAAGAGCCTGCAATAACACCACCAACCATAGCTTTTTGCAATGCATCTTCCGGACTGACACCACCAACATCCTTTGAAGACTCTACTTTTAAATAACCAAATATTTTCTTCACAATTGAATGAAGAGTTTTAAACATCATTTTAACTACTAAAAATATCAATATAGCATAAATAATAAGTAAAACTATAGAGGATGCCAATTCCACCATAGAAAAATCTGTACTCTCTAAACTGCTTAACATATAGGTTACAACCGTATAATTTATAACTGAAACCATAACAGCCAACAAGCTCCACATGAGTATATAAACACCAACCAATATTATTGGCTTAAATAAAATTTGTATAATAAGATTGTATGTTGCTCTATACATATCAGTGTTTGCATCTTGTTGAGAAGCTATTCTTAATGAAAACACACACCACAATGGAAATAAAAATAACACTTGAAGACAAAATACCATCCATGATATAAAGGCAAATGTAAAAGCGATAAAAGGTATTAAAGGAATAACATAAGCCAACATTATACCTAAAAGTAATATTGCACCCGCAAAACCTACCAAAAATGACATCAAAAGAGAAACAAAATCGATAAGTTCATTGGCCCCCTTTGTTAATAACTTCAATCCCAAACCTTTATTCGAACTAAGGGTTTCAGCTTTTTTCATTAAAGCACCTTCATCACCTACAAGTTTCTTAGCAGCTTTAGTTCCAAAATAATCTATAGCTACAGATGCAACTATAATAGTTACACTAACCTCTATTAATTGACTTCCAAAATCTGCAATGCCTATTAATGGATTTTCCATGGGAATAGCACATTTAGAAGCATCTTCGGCACATTCCATTAAACCTTCAACAGAAAATTCTGTTTCATTATCATAACCCAGTGACTGTTTAAATGAAGCAAATGGATTGGTTAAAATAGAAAATATACTTGTTAATGTCATTGTTGAATACGTTGTATCTTTATTTTTTATTCTATTTGATAAATAATCATTTATATAATTCGCACCGTCAACACTGGGTGAGAAATCCATATCTCTCGCTGGAACCAACATCGATTTATATTGACTTATTGAATTGAAATTATTTGAAACACTAGCATCTTCACCGCCAACATCACTTTGAACAGTTCCCAAATAAGATGAACCTGTGAAATCTGAAGTTATCGTAAATGAATTTCTTAGGGCCATCATTAATTTATGCTCTATTTCTTTTTCCTTAGAAACTTTAAAAATATAAGATCCAAGAGAGAACCAACCTTCTTTGCGTAAAGTGTGAACAAGTGAAGTGGAGTCTAAAGGTGTTAGTGATCTAAATAAAGAAAACTCTACACCTTTGAAAATTGCTTTCATTTCATCTGTAAGTCCATTATAATTAATTAAAACATCTTGTTCTAAATCTGAAATTTTTGCATTGATAACGGCATCTTTATCATCGTCAATTTCTTCGCCATAATATGAAACACTACCATCTGATTGAACATTTAAACACGCCGCAGAAATTTCACCCGAAACTTCTTCACCTGAATTTATTTGTTCGGCCATTCTTTTACTCTTTTTAAAAATTTCTTGGTCATAAGTGCAAGCAAGTTCCATTATACTGTCTGTTATTGCTGCACCATAGTTTAACTTTCTTGTTAACAAATAAGGTGAAGCTTGATTTTCCATTCTGAACTCTTCTTTTGTTACTGGTCTGTAGTAGTTACCTGTCGGAGAAGCATTATTAGAATTTGCGCTAACAGAATACTTCCTTAAGAATCCAGAAGCATTTCCAGATAAAAGGTCATTTAATAACAGTTGATGATAAATATAAGAAATTGTCTTAATGTCTTCTTCATCTGATGGGCTCATTTTTTCACTTTGATTATCTGTATAATAAGCAATTAGATCATTATAGATAGACTCCCATCCTTGCTCTACAACACCCATAAAGTCCTCAGGATTAGAGGCATTACTAAGATTTGAAGACACAGAAACATACTTTGAATAAAAATTGATTTCATCTATTGCATCTTCAATATTGATTGAGTCAACAGAAGGTAAAACCGTTTTTAAACTCCCGCAGTTATATTCAGTTTCAAAATCAAAATTTTGACAAACAGAATCATTTTGGGAGCTTGAGCCAAAATTTATTATATCATTTTTATAAAATTTTGAATTAACTCTTTCAAAAACAGAAATTTCTTTCATATTATAATTCATGAAAGAATCTTCATTTATAAAATTACTGCCATTTGAAACTTCTAATTTAGAAACCTGTGCACTTATATTATCTTTTATTAGACATTGAGAGAATTGTTCAATCCCGAATTTTTTAATCTGAGAAGCGTTCATTTCTATTAAATAATTTTCGGTCCTTTTCTTGCAAAGTGACAAATCTATAATTTTATCCGCAAAATATTCAGAATTATAATCAGCGTGACCTTTCGAACCCAAATAATCAGCTACATATTCTTTTGTAACCTCTGTATCTGTTTTTTTATTTTGTGCATAAGCAGCTATATCAATAGGGTTATCACCAACCTCAAGGTAACTTAAATAAGCGCCCCATAGATAATTTGCCAAATATATTGCGGCTACAATAAGAATAAAAACAAAAACCTGCCCCACAACTAAACCATTGCCTATAGGCACAAGAAGCAATGCTATAAAACCGTATTTCTTAACAAGCCCACCAACACTCCAGTCTTCACCAAGAAATTTACCATTTTCCATAGTTCTAAGAAGCGCCATGAATGTGTAATAAAATATAAAGAACCCTAAAATAAAGAAGGCCAAATCTATCATTGCATTAAAACTGTAAAGCAAAGAATACTGATAACCACGATAGATTTCCATATTTTCGTTTTCAATATTTTTTACTTCTTCAAGATATCCCGGTGATATAATTGTTAAAACAGTCTTATCAAAAACATCCGGAAATAATTTATAAAAAAAACGGAAAGACTTATCTTCAGGACAAATTTCACCTGACAGAGGTTTTACAACACCCGTTGATGTTAAACCACATTGGCTACTATCGACTGGCATGACATTTGCGTTTTCTGCATAAACAGAAGGCGCTAAAAATGAAATCAGTAGCAGAATAACTAGAGATAAAGATAAAAATTTTTTTATTTTCATTGTTTTATTTTTTTTTACATAATAAAATTTTAACACAGAAAAGACCTTTTACAACGCAAACAAGAAAAAAAAGAGCCTAAAA
>JYMV01035277.1_pt1 | contig 14961 bp, 11 predicted proteins | sample 338911 | NCBI WGS metagenome assembly JYMV01 (sample SAMN03354496, study PRJNA234377) | hydrothermal vent metagenome | biome: Deep sea; feature: Hydrothermal plumes at the Eastern Lau Spreading Center, Western Pacific Ocean; material: Seawater | place: Tonga | collected 2009 | depth 2000 m m
GTAAAAACCATTTACGAGCTTCTTTGGATCTCTTTGCGAATCCTTTTCTATATGCTTCTGCTTCTAATTTGTCGAATAGTGATTGTGCCATACACTTATTTATATCTTTTTCTTAGTTCGTTTGAATGATTTACGGGGCTTCTTTTTCTTCTTATTCATCAATGTCTTAATACCAAATCCTTCTAACGTATTTTCAGTCCATATTTCGAACTTCCAACCTCTATCATCACAGTATCTCTTAGCATACTTCCACTTCGAAGTGTTCTTCATATATGCTAGGCCTTCCCTAAGGTTCTTTTTCTTGGGTGGTTTAGTTTGATGTGCTGGTTTAATTTCAATAAGAACGGTCTTACCATCAGTAGTCTTAACAGTTAAATCAATAAAATATCTATGAGGCTTGTTGTCTGTTGAACAGATGTATGGTATAATGGTCTCTTCAGAGTTCCACCATCTTACCCATGATTGCTTTTCGATCCACCTAAAAGTATTCCTTTCCCACAATGAACGGTAGGTTATCTTAGTAATATCACCTTTATATTTGTGAGGATACTTTGGTTTCCATTTACCTTTATATGTCATGTTTTTATTTATAAATAAGAGTATACACAATTTTACGTAGATGGAGAATATAACATGGCATCATTTTTAGGAGATATAGGTAATGGATTATCTCATATCGCAGATAATATTATGGGGCTTGGCGATATTTTCAGTGCGTGGGGTGGCGAAAGTAATAATCCAGGTGCGGGAGTAAATTTAAGATATCCATCCGACTTAGGTGAAGGTGGTGATATATTTTCTAAAAATGCTGGAGAGTTTATATTTAATTCATCTCAAGCATCTAACAATTCATCGATAACTCCATACATATCATTTCAACTGTTTAAACCAGTTATGGAAGATGGTTTTGAGCTCAAAAACCTCACTAAAACAGATGCAAATATGATGACCAGTCAACCTACCGGCGAAACTATTATTACTGCAGAGCCAATTGTGGTTGATGGTGTTAAAGGTTCATATGCTAAAGAAACTCTGGAGATCGCTCCACCAAAACTAAAATATGTACCACAACATAATATATCACTTTACATGACTCCCGCTATTACCGTGGCTGATGCAATTCATTATGAAACGGGATCTAGGGCAGCAGCTGCGTTTACGCAAGGTGTCGCCAATGGAGATGTATCTTGGGATGATGCAGCAATGGCTGCATCCCATTGGGGAGCTGCAACACTTACAGGAGCAGCAGGTATAACATCGACGGGATCATCAACCATGGCTAAGTGGATTGCAGGTGCAGTAGCTGGTGGTGCAGCAGCTGCTAACATTATTGGTGATGAGCATAAGAGATTAACCGGTAAGGTTTTTAATCCAAATGAATATTTACAATTCAAAAATGCCCAATTAAGAACTATAGATTTAACTTTTAAATTCTTACCCAACTCAAGTCAAGAAAGTAAAAGTGCAGCTCAAATTATTAAGACGTTTAGAGCTGCTATGAGACCTAAAAGACTTACAGCTGTAACTATGGAAGCTCCATATCAATGTCAAATTACATTTATGGGGGCTGGTGATATGTCTCAATACAACCCATGCTACATTACCCAAGCAAGTGTAACGTATAACCCAAACTCAGCATCATTCTTTAATAGAGATGGCAATCCAGTAGAAATCGATTTTAATTTACAGCTTCAAGAAATATTCCCTATTTATAGAGATGATGTTGAAAATGCTGGTCATATGGCTGGTCCAGCTGCTCAAGGGTTTAAACCAGAAGCAGTAATTAAACCAACTATAACTGGAGGAATTGAGTAATGGGATATTTTAGGAATTTTAGAAAGATTGGTTACGACCTTGAAGGGAATGGTATTAGACAAACCTTAACCAATCTAACATCATCTGTAGCAATTTCTAGCGCGCTGATAGATAACGCAGCATTCTATTCATATGTTGGAATTAATGATGGCGAAAGGATGGAACAGCTATCACATAGGGTGTATGGTACAACAGATTATTATTGGACATTTTTATTAATTAATAAAAATCTTAAAAATATTTGGAATGATTGGCCAAAATCTAATGCTCAAATATTTGAATATTCATCATATAAATATCCAGGAGTTGCTGTATTAGTTAATACCCAAGATTTGTATACAACTAATACATCAGGAGTTACAACTTCTAAGTTTAATATAGGAGACGAAGTTCATACCGGCAATGTTGTATCTGGGGTTGGAGTTGTTACAAATATATATGCCAATCAAGGTTATATCGAAGTACTACCTAATTATTATTGTAAAGATCCAAAGAATTCTTCATATGAAGGCTCTGCAGTTGATTGTAAACTATCAGGTGGTAAATGGATCCAGTGTGCATTAAAAGATAATGAACTAACAACATTAGTAAATACAACAACTGGACATAACATAACAGCTAATTCTATAGTTAATCATCATGATGCACCCCACCACTATGTAGACCTGGATACGTCCAATATAGTATCATCTCATACTCCTGTGTCTAAGACACCAGTATCTAATTTAGAATATGAAGAGTGGATGAATGATAATAATCGACAAATACGAATTATAAAACCTGAATATATAAGTGATATAGTAAAGGAATTTAATCACGAAATTAGCAAGGCATAATATATTATGATCACACCATTTAAAGGACCCCACTTGGATGAATTCCAAGTATTTATTAACACAGCAGACATTACATCATTAGTAGATAGGGTAACCATTAATGAAAGTATTGGCTCTCCATTTTTATCGGGTTCGTTAGAAATTACTGACTCTGCAGGGTTCCTTGACTTACATATTAAAGGAAATAGCTACGTTCTCATTAAGTACGTGTATAGAGGTACACCGTACGCAGCTGCGTTTTATTTAGATGGTGTTCACCATGTTGACTTCGAAAATATACAACATGAAAAAACGTACACAGTTGATTTAAAATCATTTAATGAATTAAGCAATGCTATGTCAACAGTATCGAAAGCGTTTAAAGGTTCTGCAGATGAAGTAATTAAATCTATATTTGAAAATGCTGGACTTGGACAACTAGATATATTTTCTACTGCTCTAAATTCAGGTAAATATATTGCTCCGATGGCACCACCATACGCTTGTCTTTTTGATATATTATTTAGGTCGTATGGTCAAGACCATAGTCCATTATTTCTATTTGAACAGATGGCTTATAGAGGGCCTCGTAAAAAGACAGAGCAGCAAGAAATGTTAGATGAACAAGATGAAGGTATGGATCTCAACAATGGAGAGATTGGATCTACAATATTACAGTCATGGAACGACATGTTGAACTCAACTCCTAAACTTACTATTAGACCGACTATACCTCTTCTTGAAGAAGCAGCTGGAGCAGCTTATGGTATGCCAAAGAGACTGGTTGTCATGCACGACCATGCAGCTATGACATCTAGAATTAATTCTGGAGTTGAAGTTGAAGAAATTAATACAGTTGATATCCACAACACTACGCATCACATAGATACATTTAACATTCACCAAAAACATTACGATAGTAGCTTAAATACGAATCCTGAGATTGCAATCCAAGGTGATTTAGGACAAGCTAAACGAACAACAATTAACAATATGGAATCTCGAGACCAGGTAAGACTATGTGGAAATACTGAAGCAGAAAATATGGGATTATCTAAATGCAGGTCTATACGATCCAAAGCTACAGCTGTATCTATTAATGCATATGAATGCAATGCTATTCCAACATTAAAATCAGGTGACACATTAACATTAGAGGTTCCAATTGGAACTAAATCAGCTGGAGAAGGAGATTGTGGTCCTGAATTACTATTATCTCCAAAATATAAAGGTAAATATGTTGTTGGTGGAATTACTCATATGATTAACTGTGCTGATATGAACTACACTCAAAATATTAATATGATACGTGATGGTGGCCCAGTATCCGATGAGGAGACACAATAATGGCTACTACATTACAAGCAGCATTTAATATAATAACAGGTGGTGCAAGCATATACAATGCTTGGGTAAACTATACTCAAGAAGAAAAGATCAATCAACATATGTACATTGGTCAAGTTGAAGATAACATGGATCCGGACAGACGTGGTAGAGTAAAGGTTAGAATCTTTGGTGTTCATACAGATGATAAATCTGAGTTACCTACTACAGATTTATTCTGGCAATTGGTAATGACACCTACTACTAGTCCATCAATCTCAGGTGTTGGTTGCCATCCATTCTTAACTAAAGGTGCTACGGTACTGCTAATCCCAGATAAGTTAGATGAACAATTGTTTATCGTTGTTGGAACATTGCCAACTGGGTCAGCGCCTAATGGACCAGATGAAGCTAAAGGGTTTTGTGACGCCACCCAAGAGTATCCTAGAAAGTATAATGCTAACGATAGAAACGCAAGGGCAACTGGGGCAGGTAATCCTGATTATAATAATAACATTTATAATGATTTTGTATATGATCCGGGTTCATCATATGCCCCCCAATATCCATACAACCAAGTGTTTGAATCTGAATCTGGACATACAAATGAGTTTGATGATACACCAGGTGCAGAAAGAGTTCAGCTGAAACATAAATCTGGTACGGGATATGAAATACAACCTAATGGTAATTTAGTAACTAGAGTTAAGAAAGATAACTATACCTTAATAGCTGGTGATGATACAATAGAAGTAAAAGGAAGTGTCAACATCATTGTATCTGAAAATTGTAATTTATCAGTTGCTGGTGATTTAGATGCTATGGTCGATGGTAGTTTGTGGGTAACAGCAGGTGATAATGCTAGCATTAATATTGCAGGTAGAGTTGGTATTGAAGCTGGTGATGAGATTAGGATTAATACTACCGAGAGTGCTACAATCACTTCAGGAAAAGATATAACACTTAAAACGGAACCTCAAGGATACTGTCATAGTGACATTGATCCAATTGGTGCTGAAACTTATACAAGTCGACAATTGTGTTCAGAAGCAGCTGTAGAGATTCCAGATAATAAATATACATGGAGACGTACCAACGAAGCTAATATTATCCTACAATCGTGGGATAATATCTATATGGTGGCTCATGAAGGTGAGATTCGAATGGAAGCTAAGGAAGACATTTGGCTTAAATCTAAAGAGAAAGATATTAAGATTCAGTCCGGAGAAGAGGTCAGTATAGAATCAACTACTAACACTAGAATTTCTGCTGGTGCTCCTGACTATGTATGTATGAACCATATTGGATCACAAGTACATTCTGCAACAATTCCAGCTTCAGAGATAAAGAAGGATACAACATATAATATTACATATCCTGGTGATACTGATTTTACTGCTTTAGGTGCTGATGCAAATGTCAAGGGTCAGACATTCTTGGCAACAGCTGATGGAGTAACTGGAACAGGTATTGTATCTACAATCCTTGATAAAGACAGTTGTGAAGAGACTGGAGTATGCTATATTGGCAACCAAGAAGACAAATCCATGACTAGTCAAGATGCTTGTGAAGTTGAAGGTGGTTTGTGGTTTGCTAATAAGTGGGAAGCTGGTAAGACTGGTGATATAGTAGCTACTGCAGAGAACATCCATATGTTTGCTTGGGAAAGAAATGATGATGGTTGGTGGAGTGGCTCAGATGGTTTGGATTTCAATAGTGTAGATTCTAGATCAGTACTAACAATTAAGAAAGATGCAATTGATCTTGATTCTAAACGCATTGATTTAAACAAAACTAGGCCGTAAACCATATAAATAATAGCATGGCATATATAACGACAGCACGTACCGGAGAATATTCAGACTTAGATTTCGCTATGAAAGCTAATCCGAATATCGAATATGATGTAGCAGTCATGACAGATTCAGCAGCTATACGACAAAGCATTTTAAATATCCTTAGAACTAATCATGGTGAAAAGGTTTTTGATCCCTTGTTTGGTGCTAATTTATCAGCCTACTTATTTGAGAATATAGATCATATTACAGCGCTAGCAATATCCAATGATATTCAACACGCAATTGAGAGAGATGAACCACGAGTTAGGATTTTAAATATTCAGGTCAGAACAAAGCCTGATAATAATGCAGTTAGCATAACCGTAACTATAGAAGTCTTAACATCACAACAACTAGTAGATATATCTACATCGATAGAGAGATTGAGGTAACGTATGGCAAGAAGAATTAATTTAGCAGATATGGATTTTGATGGGATTAAGGCTAATCTTATTGAATTTATGCAAGCTCAAGATAGTGCTGTAGCAGATTATAACTATAAAGGCTCGGCAGTTAATACCATTATGGATATAATGGCATATATTACTCATGCTAATGCTGTGAATGCTAACCTAGCATTAAACGAGGCTTTCTTAGACACAGCTCAGTTAAGAGAGTCTGTGGTAAGTCACGCAAAACTATTAGGTTACACTCCCCGTTCAACATCAGCAGCTACAGCAACTGTTAATATAACTATCCATGGTCAATTAGATCAAACTGGTCAACCTTCATGGAATGCTGTACCTGATGGTAACGGTGATATGATACCACAAATCTATATACTTAGAAAGGGTACTATAGTAACAACTGAATTCAATAATAAGTCTCATAAGTTATCTGTAGCTGAAGATATGGAAGCTACACCTGTAGCTAATACATGGTACTTCAATGATGTTAAGATTATACAAGGTACATGGGAACAAAGACAGTATATTTATGACGAGTCTAATAGAGAAAAATACTACTGCTATGATGCTACAGTGGATACTGACTATATTGATGTTTCAGTAGCTACATCATATCAGTCAACTGAATCTGTAACTTATACTAAATCAACTAACATTGTAAATATTGGTCCAACAAGTAACATTTTTTACTTGGAGGAAAGTCGTCAAGGATTTTACGAGATTATATTTGGTGATGGTATTATTGGTAGGAGTCTAAACCTAGGTAACATTATTAATTTAGGATACATTGTTGTTGGTCAGGATAATATTAATGGAGCAAGAACGTTTTCATTAAACTCTATAAGTGGTAACACAGATATTATAGTCACAACAGTTTCAGCATGTGATGGTGGTGTTGGAAGAGAGTCTCAATCAAGTATTAAGTATAATGCTCCAAGAGCGTACATTGCACAGAATAGAGCAGTAACACCAGATGATTACAGAGCTATTTTACAAAACGAATATCCTAACATCCAAACTATGGCTGTATGGGGTGGTGAAGATCATAGACCACCAGAGTATGGTAAGGTTTATATTACGATCAAACCATATAACAATGAAAACTTATCAGAAGATCAGAAAGCTGATATATTAGAAAACTATTTAAAACCTAAAAATGTAATCTCGATTGAGCCAGTTTTACTTGATCCAAATTACATCGATATACAGTTATCAGTAGCCTTTAAGTTTGATCCAAATGTAACTAATAGATCCGGTTCTGCATTATCTAGCTTAATCAGAAGCGCATTACTCAATTATGATATCAACACCCTTCAATTGTTTGGTGGTATCTTTAGACATTCTAACATCACAAAATTGATTGATGATAGTGAAGTATCAATCATATCTAGTGTGGTTGATGTTAGGATGAGTAAAGATACTGAAATAGCATTCTCAGTTCCATTGGATTACAAAATTGAATTCAATCAAGAGCTGACTACAATATCTGCTTTAAACAACCTAATCACATCAAATAGATTCACATATAAGGGTAACATATGCACCTTAAAGGATTACTTTAATACAGATGAAAGTAAGACAATTATACAAATAGTGAACCACAATAATCTAGTAATTAATCCTAATGTTGGTTATATAGATGTGGCATTAGGATGTATATACTTGGATAATTTTTATGTTGAATCATTCGTTGAAGATTTTAAAAGTACATTGACTATCCTAACTAAAGCAGCTAGTCAAGATATTAAACCATTACGTAATGACTTACTTCGTATCAACTTAGATTCATCTATAATAACAAGTGATGTTGATACTGTAGTTACTGGTGGTGCTGCAGGAGCAGTTAATTATCAAACCACACAAACAACAGGTGGATACTAAAAAATGAGTCACCAGCTATCGTTTAATACGTCTTCATTTGTAGATGATTTAATTCCAGAACACGTAGCCACTAATTATCCAGATCTTATTGAGTTTATCAAGGTATATGCATTATTCCTTGAGAGAGAAAATACATCAACCTTCTATCTTAACCAATTAGATCAGCAAAGAGATATTGACTTAATTGAAGAAGAATTATTGAACGAACTGCAGAATGAGATCGGTGTTGCTGTTCCTAGAACATTCGCGAGTGATCCAAGATTATTCTATAAACATCTAATTGAGTTTTATAGAAGTCGTGGTACACCAGATGCTATTAAAACCTTCTTCAGATTAATTCATGATGAAGGTGTTGAAGTATACTTTCCTAAAGACGACATTCTTGCTCCATCAGATGCTACTTGGTCTAATGTATCCGAAAGTGTTATGCAAAATCATTTAGACTTTAGTCATGGAGGTAAGTGTTCTGATCCTGAATTCACTACTCAAAATTCTTGTGAGACTTCGTACTGTACATTACAAAGTCACACTTTACAAAATGAGTGTGAAGACAATGGTGGTACATGGATTGAAGGTGGTTTGTGGACTGAAGTAAATTTACTATCATACTCTCCTATTCAAACATGGGAGATTACCTCACCGACAGATACTGTATCACAGGCTGATACTAATGGTGAGCTACCAATTGGTGATGGTTTGTATTTTAAGAATGGTGTATTTGTTGAGGTAACTGAATACGTCAGCGCTCAAGATTTTAGCATATCATTAAAATTTAATGAAGACTTAGAGGTTGGTGATATAATTACAGCATATAGGCGAGGTAACTTTGCCAATGATGATGGTAAACCAAGTGTATTAAAATACTTACAAGACTCATACTTCTATCAGAAATTCTCATATGTATTAAAAACTGGTGTAGATAAATCAGTGTGGGGAGACTCGTTTAAGCGATTAGCTCATCCAGCTGGCTTTATCTTCTTTGGTGAGATATATGTATTTGTTACAATCCTTACTAAAGGAATGCCTCACTCCCAACCAGGTTCACAACAAGGTGGTCTTCCATTCAACATTTTCATTCCATGGCTGCCATACGGACCGTCTATAAGTACACATACCTTTAAAGCATATAAGTCTTATTCGTACGATGATGATGTTCGTGCAAGAATTGGAGCATACGACCATTTTGAAAATACTAAGTTCTGGAATTGGAGACCAATTAGAGATTACAGAGAATTTACTATTCAAGATGTTATAAATAAAGATATAAATATTCACTTTGGTGCCAAGGTAGCCATCGATGAACAACCCTTAATACCTTAACCACGGAGAGACTAAATGTCAGCAATTATTACACAGAACTTTAGATTGGATACAACACAAAGGTTTGTTGACGGTCTTTCGGATACAAACTCAACAGACACCTATTATGTAGGCTTAGGACGTCCTAATGCATGGATAGAAGATGATAATGGACAAGAAGTTCCACACCTTCCATATGAAAATGGTGGTACAACTAATCGAGCTTGGCAAGAACTATTTGCCATGAAAAAACTAGCACCGAATGATGCAATTTATGCAGCTCCTAGAAATACATGGGCATCCGGTACTTTCTATGACCAATACGATGATCAACATCCTAATATTGAAGGTGCACGCTTTACTGTAATTTCAAACAGTTATAGTGTGTTCATTTGTTTATATGCTCCACTAGGAGTAGCATCTATCAGTGATCCAGATCAACATGTTGGAGCGGTAACATCAGGTGTAGTAAAAACACCTGACAAATATATTTGGAAATACTTATACACACTTCCAGTAGATATTGCTAATAAATTCTTAACAACTGAATTTATTCCAGTGCAGCAATTGGATGCAGATCCAGGTACAACTGCTGCTCAAGCATTAAGAGACCAATGGGATGTACAAACTAACGCAGCAACTACTGCAGGTGCGATTTATAGTGTTGTTATTGATCCGGCTATGGGTGGCTCTGGATATACAAGTGAAGCTACAGTTGTATTTGAAGGTAACGGTATCGGCGCACAAGCAGATGCTATAATAACTAATGGTGTTGTTACTGAAATTCAAATGAAAGATGGATTTTATGGTACTGGATACGATTCTGTTACTGTAACAGTCGTTGATCCAAATGCTACTAGTTTAGTGCCAGCTACAGTAAGAGCTGTATTAAGTCCACGTGGTGGATTTGGAAGTGACCCTAGATATGATTTACGTGCACACTATGTGTCATTGAATAAAGTTTTTGATGGTGATGAGGGTGGATACTTATCACCATCATCTGTCGGAATTCCAGCTAATGGAATTCACTTTAGACAGATAACGTTAATTAAGAATCCAAACGCTGATAGTGCTTTAGCAGCAGCTGAAAACTACAACACTTGTAAATTTCTAACTATGACTACCGGAGACTTTGCTGTTGATGAGTTGATAGTAGCTGGTGATACTAGTGAATCAGGAGCTAGAGGTATTGTAACTCAATGGGACAGTGTTAACAACCTCCTATACTACATCCAAAATGCTGATACAGGTTTTACTCCATTTGAAGCAACAGATACTATTGGTAGTAATAACTACCCAATTGGGACACTAAATGATAGTGCAGTAGACTTCAACTCAGGTGAAGTAATGTTTGTAGAGAATCGTGATAAAGTATTAAGAGGCAGTGATCAAATTGAAACAATCAGACTAGTAATCGAATTCTAAGAAAAGGAATAAAGCAATGGCAATAAATTTTAACACAGATCCATATTGGGACGATTTCGAAGCACCTACTGCTATTGATGGATTAAGTCCTAAAGAAAAATATAATCGAATTTTATTCAGACCTGGCGTGCCATTGCAGGCTAGAGAACTAACTCAGCTTCAAACACAACTGCAGCATCAAGTTTCTTCTATGGGTGACCATATGTTTAAAGAAGGTTCTATGATTATTCCAGGTGGAGTCACTGTGTCATCTGATATAGACTTTATTAAATTATCTTCATTCAATGGTGCATTAGAAGACTACATTGGCATAACATTAACTAATGATACTAATACAAACACTGCAGTGGTTGTTCATGCAGTTGCTGAAGATGATACAGCTAGTCCTGGTGATCCAGCAACGTTATATATTAATTATGTTTCTGGCGATGGTGTATTCGGAGTAAATGATTCTGTATCAGGTGGTGGACTATCAGCTACCATTGGTAACTCAATTGACATATTAGACTACAATACAGTTGGTAAAGGTTCAATCGTTTCTGTGGAAGATGGTATTTACTACATTAGAAAACATTTTGTTGTTGTTAAGACTGGCACAGTTGTAGTTTCAAAGTATGACGTAACCGCTACTAAAGATGTAGGTTTCTTTGTAACTGAATCGATTGTTAGTTCAGGTGAGGATATATCCCTTTTTGATAATGCTATTGGTTCTCCTAATGAAACAGCTAGCGGAGCCCACAGACTATCAATTACAACTAGGTTAGGAACACAAGACGTCGATGCTACTGCAAGTAACTTTGTATTATTAGCTCGATTAGATGGTGGTAGATTAGTTAAGCAAGCTAGAACAACTGATTATGCTTTAATCGAAGAAACGTTAGCAAGACGTACATTTGATGAATCTGGAAACTATACGGTTAATCCTTTTGTAGCTACTCTCCAACCACACACTTTTGAAAGCATGTTCACATTATCTATCGAACCTGCAAAAGCATATATTTATGGACACGAAGTAGAACTATTATCAAATACACCAGTTGCAATTAACAAAGCACGTAACACCCAACTTGATACAGATCAAACTTTAAATATTACTGGTGGCAGTTACGTTGACGTTAAACTAACTTCTAACTACGACTTACCAATTGTAGGTGACCCTATAGCATTAAAGGACAGCGCTGGGACATTTATAGGTGGAGCTACAATTAAAGCTATAGCTCAAATTACCGCAGGTGGTGCATCTGAGTCTGATGATGCTTACAGAATTTATATATTCAATATCACTGGTACTCTAGGTGGGATTGAATCTGGATCGGTTCAGGCTGGAACTTTCATTGGTACAGTCGATGTTGATCCAAATAAGGTTAACTACTCATTCATAACAGATAGTAATATCTATAGACTACCAAGTGATTACACTTTAACATGTGATAGTGTAGATCAAAGTGATGCTAACAATAACGGACTTCCTGCAGATTACAACTATAGATATGAAATTACACGTAACATAGGTTTAATTGGATCATTCAATAGTACTAATACGGTAGTATACACATTATCTAGTTCGGATGAACAGTTTACAGATGCAGATTCAAATGATTGGTTACTATACTACACTATTGATGGTGACTTGAATAATATCAAACAATTTGCTAGAAGAAGCGACTTTAATGTTGTTCTTAGTAATTCAAGTGCAACTGCTACTATTACTATTAGCAACTACCCAAGCTCAGTAACTAATCCAATTGGACTACAAGCTCAATTAATTGCTCCGATTGTCAAAGATTCACAACATAAAACAAAAACTCATAAAACCGATGGTTCATATGAGATAGAAACTATACAGGACGGTATCGATATAGATCTTACCGCTAATTGGTATGATTTCAGTGAGACAGATATTACTACAGTTAAATCTATTAAGCTAGTTACTGCCGCTGGAACTCAATCAGAAGAATTATTAGAACACTTCCAAATTGATAATGGTCAAAGACATTCTCACTATGGATTGGGTCGTATTAAATTAAAGGCTACATCAAATTATACTGTTGATTATAATCAGGATAATTCATTCTTAATTGAATTTGATTATTTTGATCATAGTGGTGCTGGAGACTTCTTTAATGTAGATTCGTATAACAATATTCCATATGACGACATTCCTTCATTCGAAGGAATAAACTTACGTGATGCTATTGACTTTAGAACTACAATTACTTTAATTAATAAGAGTCCAAGAGTTGGATCAGTTTTTGAAACTGACATTCAATATTATATTGCTAGAATTGATAAGGTAGCTTTAGACGGCTCTGGTGATTTCCAAATTTCAGAAGGTAGTCCTTCTCTTCGTCCGTCAATACCTGACGACATCTCTGATGCAATGACTATCTTCCATTTATTAATTCCACCATATACACACAGTCCTTCAGATGTGTTAATTAAGCACGTAGATAATAAGCGATACACAATGCGAGACATTGGTGCTTTAGATAAGAGAATTAATCACTTAGAGTACTACACATCTTTAAACCTTTTAGAGAATGTAGCTAGGAACCAACAGGTATATGATGGCACAATTTTAGATAGATTTAAGACTGGCTTCGTTGCTGATCCATTTGTCAATAGTGCTGTTGCTCGAGTTAGTAATCCAGAGTACCATGCATCAATTGATAGACAAAATGGAATTTGTAGACCAACATTTGAAGAAAATAACATTAACTTAATGAGTGATGAGGTTAATTCAACTACGAGACAAACTGGTGATCTAATCACATTAAACTACACAGAAGTACCAATTGTATCACAGCTACAATCGTCAAATACTATTAATGTAAACCCATTTGCTGTATTCAACTGGACAGGAACTCTAACACTATCACCATCAACAGATGAGTGGAAAGAAGTAGAGAGAATGCCAGATGTTGTAATCAATGATGATAGTCAATATGATGCTCTTTTAGCCCAAATGGAAAGAACTACTGCTACAGGTACTATTTGGAATGAGTGGGAAACTAACTGGACTGGTTCTACGTCCAACACTGTTAATCAGCGTTGGGGTTCTACATGGGGTAATGGTGGTACTCAAGATGTGACTACTGTAACCTCTACTGGTATTGCAGATCGTTCAGGAATTACAACAGAGATTGTACCTTCAACGGTAATACATCATCAAGGTGATCGTATTGTTGAAGTGAACTTTATTCCTTATATGCGTTCACGAATGGTTAAGGCAAAGGTTACAAGATGTCGTCCTAACACAACTCTATACCCTTTCTTTGATGGTATTGATGTTTCTGCATTTGTATCACTTGTTATATCAGGTGCAGGAACAGCAATGAATGATTTTGCCGCGGCAATGGAGTCAGCAAACGCAGCTTTATTAGGATTAGCTGAACATCCTGCGGAAGTAGGTAATTCAGCTATCCCTGAGTTAACTACAGATGATAAAGGTGAATTAGAATTCTCATTCTGGATTCCAAATAATGATGATTTGAACTTTACAACTGGTACTAAAGATTTAGTATTAGTAGACTGCTACAGCAGAATACGCTGCTAAAGGACTATTAGAGAAGAAAGAAAACGTTACAGTTTCTACTCGTGTTCCTAAAGTTGTTAGAAGTGATGCATCTCAAACAAAGAATGTTAGTAGATCAGCTCGATCAACATCTAATAGGAGACAGACTTCATGGTCTGATCCATTAGCACAAACAATTAAGATTGATACCGATGGTGGTGTGTTCATCACATCATTGGATTTATTCTTCATTTCAAAAGATGATGTTAATAGCACTCCAGTTACCGTTCAATTACTTGAAGTAGAAAATGGTATGCCAACACAAACTTTATTACCATTTGGTGAAACCACTATTGCCGCGGCAAATGTAAATATAACAGGGGCAACCAATTTTGTATTTGACTCTCCAGTATTCTTACAAGAGTCGCGTGAGTATTGTTTTGTAATTCTGTCTAATTGTAACGACTATAACGTTAAGTACGGTAGAATTGGTGAAAGAGATGAAAACGATAACATGATTCAAGCACAACCGTATGGTGGTGTAATGTTTAAATCCAGCTGCATCATTTAAAGTGTTATCTGTAATGGCTCCAATTGTTGCTACACCAGTAAATACAACTCTGTCACCGTTTTCTAAACCA
>JYMV01040145.1_pt1 | contig 14960 bp, 12 predicted proteins | sample 338911 | NCBI WGS metagenome assembly JYMV01 (sample SAMN03354496, study PRJNA234377) | hydrothermal vent metagenome | biome: Deep sea; feature: Hydrothermal plumes at the Eastern Lau Spreading Center, Western Pacific Ocean; material: Seawater | place: Tonga | collected 2009 | depth 2000 m m
TAGCATTACTTGTGGCACTGGTTGATTACTGCGTTGCAGCTTTGACAGCCATTCATATTCAAATGGTAGTTTGGAAAGTAGTGCCAACTCTTCGTCGGTGGCATTTTGCCCAAAGCGCTTTAATGAAGATTCAACATTGGCTTTGATATAAGCAATGTAAGTATCTCGCTGTTTGCGCTTGGTGTAAAAATAACGAAAAACAGGGAAGAGCCCCTGAACGATAAGTGCCACCACCACACCGACAAATAGCTTGTTGTCGAAAATATCGGTTTCAGATGAGTTGGCAAGAGTATTTTGATTCTCAAGGTGGGGAACTGGCGATTCAGCTTGAGCCGCGAACAATGGAGATGATAATGAGAATATTAAAACAAAGATTAATAAACTTTTGGGCCTACCATTTTGAGTATTCCTGAGCAACGTGGTGATTCGAGTATAACAAAACAATATTAACTTTTCCAAACTCTGTTACTTTGAGGTGTAACAAATTAACCTTTTTGAAAAGGGAACGGAACCAATAAAACCGGTTTTTTTGCAATTAAAATTACATCCTGTAACCCATCTTAAGATTACCACACTGTTTTTCTTTGTCTCGTAACCAACAGACCCAGAGTTGTTCTGCTTCAGATGACAGCATTAACCTGAAACCATCGAAGGTGCTTTCCGTGATTGAAATGCCTTCGTAAGACTGAATAATGTCATTTTGCTTTAGAATTTTCGAACCAGGATTAACTGCGCTCGTGATTCTTGCGCCATCTGGATGTGGGGTTATGGTAATACCGCTGCGATCCGGAAAGTTCTTTACAGAATGTCGTTGGTTTTCCTGGTAGTACAGGGTTTCCTCGGCTGCATCGATAATGAGATTAAAGCGAGATAGTATGGCATTGCCTACAACACCTTTTTGATGTTTTGAAGCTGTGTCTTTCTCTTTATATGTGTGAACCAGTGGCCATACAATCGGGTGGTCATCAAGATAGGTGCGATCCAGTGGGTAAACTGTAAATTCCTGCTTTCCCTCTAAATCGGAATGTGGCGTGGTATAGGTGTAAGCTGGCGTTAGCTGGTCGCTCAACATAGAACTGTGCAATACCAGATCGAGGTTAAATCCGGTATCGATGGCAAAATCAAAATAACGCGAATGCTTGTCGAGAGTGAGTGGCATATTCACATACATAGTGCCGTCATTTATCGTCAATGGCATCGCTCCCCAACCTGTTGTTCGACGGATAAAGTTGTCCTTAAATGCGCGTCTTGAAAATAGCGATAAGGTTTTTGAATCGTAATTGATTTCTACAATTTTGTTGCGAAAAAAATCCTGTCCCAGTATTCCATCAAAATAGCTATTGCCGCTTTGGGAGTTGATGGTTGTGAGCAGGGAATCTTCAAAAGGTATTGTTAGCTCTGCTTTAGCTATCTTGATGTTTATCTCACTGACATCTTTCATTGGTAGCTTTTTTTGCGCTCTTTCAAGCAACACTGTGTTTTTTGCCGCAGTATCAAACATGAATTCCATTTCCACTCCATCAACAGAGACAGGCACCAGAATGTGATTGTTCAAAAGACGGAAAGGCACTGAGGTTGAGTATATAGGGGCCAGCAAGGCACAGCCTTGCAATAACAGGCCTATTAAAATTATAGGAAGCGCGATTCTCATTTTATTGTTTCTGTTCTTTTTGGAAGAGAGTAACGCGCCAATGTAGCAAAAGGGGTTAAAACTTTCATGGGGTCAGAGTTGTTGAAATGGTTTCAAGAACTTTGACCCCTTGAAAATTAATTCATGGCGCGGTTTAAAATTTCCATGATTTTTTGTGCGACGACTTTGCTGGATTGATAGTTGGTGCCGGTAACGACGCGACCATCTACTTCAACATAGGCCTCACTGCGGCCACCGTAATGGAAATCACCGCCTCTGGCTTCAATGGTTTTTTCGATTGAGAAGGGGAAATGTTGATAATAAGCGGCGCTGGTTTTTTCGTATTCATCAGGGTAACCGCTGATGCGTTTGCCTTGCACCAGATAAGTACCATCTTGCTGTTTCAGGTTTACAATTCCTGCCGTACCGTGGCACACGGAAGAAACGATGCCATTGTGCTGCTGATAAATTGTCATCGAGATATCTTGTAGCAGTTGGTTTTCCGCTACCTCATACATGGCATTACCGCCACCTACATAGTGTACAGCTAAATAGTTTTCAGGTTTGATTTCTTCTGGATGTTTAGTATTGGCCAGGGCATACATGAAATCCGGATCGTAGATGTACTGCCTGTGTAGTTCTTTGGAGGTATTGATATAGGAAAGGGGGATAGGGCCTCCTTGCGTACTGACAAAATCGACATTGTAACCACCTTGCTCGAAGGTATGGTAAGCGTTTACTAGCTCTGAAAAGCTGACACCTGTAGCCAGATCGGAATCTCCGTGAAACAGAGCGCTGGATACAATAAACAGGATGCGTTTTCCATTGCGAGTTTCGTCAGTTCGGGTAGCCGCTTTGCTGATTATTTGCCATTGATTGTTCAGTTTGCGTAACAGGAACATATCAATCATGCGCAAGTCTCGCTCGGGATAGAGGATTTCTGCTTTTGCGGTGGCAATATTGCCGACGATATCAATGGACAGGATCTCACCAATCCGGCCGTTAAACTGGCCATGGATTTTTCCTTCGAACCAGCTAATGTATTCAGCCGCTGGCACAACCCAATTTGGCGTGTCTTTTTTTTCCAGGTTCAGAGTCGCATTGTCACTGAATGCCTTTTTAATGACATCAGGCTGATTGTAAGCTGTACCCTGGAAATAATTGTTCAGGGTCGCGATGATGGCTGCCTGTTCGTTGCTTTCAGCGGCGGCAGAGGCTGCCAGATGGAATAGTGAAAAAACAGTTAATACTAATATGTGTTTTAATGGTTTTAGTAGCATGTTGCACCTTAGCTAAATTTACAAAGTAGGTGCAAGGATGCTAGTGAAAGCACATAATTTTATCTCCCGAATATATAAAGTCGTATTACTGAATTATAAATCTGGAGTGATTAGCGAACACAATTTTTAATGAACAGGATTCAATTAGTCTGTTTCAAACGCTGTAGCTGAAACTTCAAGCTGTTGGCGATAACGAGCTGGCGTCGTGTTTTCTAGTCGTTTGAATGCGTTATAGAACGTAGACTGAGAATTGAAACCCGATTGCTCGGCGATGAGCTCCAGACTCATTTGGGGCGTGGTTTCCAACAATCGTTTCGCTTCGTTAATTCGGTACTGATTTATATAATGGTTAAATGAGCTTTCAAGATTATCATTCAGCAACTGAGACAGCTGAGGTACGCTAATTTGCATAAGCTTGGCCAACTGTGGCAGCGTTAAATTCGCATCTTTATAGCGTTTTTCTGCTTCTAACTGGTAATGCAATTTCGCAATCAATGAGTTGGCCTGTTGGCCTTCAATTTTCTTGTTTTGATAGCGGGGCAAGTTCTGATTGCGTTCATAGATTACCAGCATGATGCTTAAATAAAGCAAAAACGAGAAAGACAACGCGCCTACGATGTAGCTGGTGTAGTTTGAGGTGAAATAAGCCAACCAGATACAAAAAGTACCTATCCAGGCTGAAGCCATGATATGGCTGTCCTGCTTATTTTTGATATCCGAGTTCGATTCAGAGCGCTTAAAAGTGCCTTTGATGGCAGGCAGGGCTAGTGGCAAACTCAATAACAGGTATATCAGCCAGCTATAGTTGATGAATTGATACATAAGACGATTAAATTCTGCGGTGTTGCTACCGTAAGGGAACAGCAAAGCGGCAGTCAGCACCAGTGTTACCAATGCCGCTATATGCCAGCGCCAATAGGATTGTTTTTGAGCATTCTCAGTACTTGCCGCTCGGCAATAGAAATATAAGCAGGGACCAATCAGGAAACAGGCAGAGAGGCCAATATGGCGATAGATATCGGCCAAATCAGTAGTGAAAAACAAAAACACGGATTTACCAATTCGAACACTGATCATCAACAGCAGTAAGGCTAAAAATCGGTTGGCCAGATTGACGGGTTTTCGTGTGAACAACCAGGCGGAGACTAACAGTCCGTTAAATGCGCCAAGCAAACTGAAGAAAAAAAGAAGCTGAGAAGAAATAGTCACGCCAGAGTTATAGTTTGTTAATCAATTGCCTATGCTAACGCCTGCGGATAAAAAGGGGAATTTACTGACGCGGAATTTTACATTTTTTCTTTGGTTTGAGTGGATTGGATAAATCAAGGGGTCAGAGTTGTTGAAATGGTTTCAAGAACTCTGACCCCTTGGAATTTGGCTTCTTTGGATTTGGCGTTAGTCCCAGGCCGCGGTCCAGCCCCAACCACCAAAGCCTTCTGATACGGCGATCACCAAATCGTTTTGGCCAGGCTTTAGTGATAAGCCAACCGCATCTTTTAGTCCAATTGTGCCCAGGAATCGGTAATCTCGAGATTTCCACGCGGCATCACCGGCAAATACTAATTCGTCATTTAAGAAGATTTGAACTCTGTCGGAGTAACCAAAACGCAACTTTTTGACTATTTCGGTTTCACTGTGGAGTTGCTGGTGAATGAGTACGGTATTGGCCTTGTCTGAAATACCATTGAGTTTAGCCAGATTGGCAATGCCGTTGCTTTCTACCTGCAATGATTGCCACTGTAACTTATTGATATCTAAATCCAGTTTGTTGTTCTGAGCAACCGCATATTCGGTGACTGGTTCACTCACCTGCCACTGGTTAACTAATCCTTGGGGTAATTCAGGCATGGGCACTGGGCGACCCATTAATTTGTCCTCAGATGTTAATTCTCGGATTTTCAGGCGGCTAAAATAAACCGGGGTTTTATCAATGCTGAACATCCACAGCCCCAATCTGCCCGAAGCTATATCGGTTTTTAAGTCGGGAACATGAAGCACAGGCTCGCTAGAATTTACATAGATATCAGCCTGGTCACCCATAACCACAATTTTAACCTTGTTCCAGTCGTTAAAGTCGTATCTTGCACTACTGATGGCGTTGTTGTCGGAAAATATCTGCCAGGAGGAGACGCCGTTTTCAACCGGCATATATTGCAGTGCGTCAGGCTTTTTATTCAGGTGCGCACGTAAATAGATATTCTCAAAGCGATTGTCTGTTTCTGCCCTGAGGATCAGGCCAAAAAAGGTATGGGATTCTTGCATGGAGGCGTCAAACTCTATGACGCCGTCGGACAAGGTCATATCTTTTAACCAAAAGCGCCCTCCGGTAACCTGCAGAGCCTCTCGACCGCGATATTGCATAATTCTGGCATTCTCGGCAGCTCCTTCTAATTGGTATTGTTCAAATTCAATGGCAGATGAACTGGCGGATAAAGTAATTAGTCCTGTGCTTAAGGTTAATATGAGGTATTTAAGCGTGGCATGAATTCGTGATGACATCAGACTGTCTCCGGTTGATTTATAAGTTTGATTCTGGAGCCAGTGTCTGTTGCGGATGTCAAATTGTTATCAAGATTCTTAGCCGTATAGGGATAAGAGTGTAAATTTATATGTCTTGCTGATCAGTCTGGTGCTGCTTTGCACATGTGGCTGCTGGAAGGGTAAGTACGAAACAAGCGCCACTCTCTTCGGTCGGGTGAAGCTTAATATCACCCTGCATGCGCAACATGAGTCCCTTTACTATCGCAAGGCCCAATCCAGAGCCGCCAGCAGTGCGGTTACGGGACTTTTCTGCGCGATAGAAGCGTTCAAAGATATGAGGGGCATCGGTATCATCTATACCTGGTCCGTTATCACAAAACACCAGTTCAATTCCTTCTGGCTTTGCTTCTGCGCTAACCTGAACATGCAGGTTCTCTGGTTTTGCTCTTTTGGCGTTTTCCAGTAAGTTGAGCAATATTTGACGGAAGCGCAATTCGTCGGTGCGGATCACCAACTCGGGTGAAATATCGATACTGAAGGTAACACCATTACGCTTTTGAGTCAGAAGACAATCTTCTACTAATTCCAATAGCGGAAACGGATGAAGGTTGAGACATATCTGTCCCGAGTCAGTTTGGGACAAATCCTGAAAATCAGAGATGAGTTGTTGTAAAAGCAACACCTCGTTGGCAACAGTGTGATGAAACTCGTCATTGTCGCTGATGAGCCGCATTTGCAATGCTTCCAGTTGTCCTTTGATGTTGGTGACTGGTGTACGTAATTCGTGGGCAATATCGGCAACCAGTTGTTGGCGTAAAGTTTCCGTATCCCTTAACGCGCTGGTAGCTTTATTAAAGGTTTCCACCATGGCTGCGATTTCCGTAGTCCGGGCTTCAGTGTTTAAAGGTTCGGGAATGTCCCCCTGCTGCAACTGACTTGCGGCATTGGTAATATGAGTTATCGGATTAATGAGTTTGCGCAAACTCAGGGTGGCCAGAAATGCCATCAACATCAAGGTTAGCGCTAACCAGATACCCGACTCTTGCCACACTCGCCAGGCGAATTCACTGCCGGCCAACATCAAAGGCTTAGCTTTTACCGTCATAGCCCAGCCCTCTGTTTTGTTCTCATTATTTTTTAATGGCAGGGATTCAGATACAACCAGGTCATATGCCATAACCTGCTCGCTGTTGGAAAACAGGCGCACTATTCCTGATTCGTGAAACACCACTTGCGCAAATTTGAATCTGGGTTTTGTGGCGCAATGCACGGTTTGATTGTTGTCCGTCAGCACCACATCCATAGTGAGTCGCTGTTTATCAAGCTGTTCAAGGTAGTTGCAAGCTCCGGCCATATTGCCTTTCCGGAATTGATCCTGCAATTGCGCTTGCACGGTACTAGGGGCTTGCTGCGCCAGGGTTTCCCAGTTAACACGTTGAGTGTCAAAGGTTGCTTGTGTCGTTTGGTGAATGATTGCCGCGATGATGGCGATGCCGACAATACTGGTCAGCAAGATAATGCAAACAATGCGAAACACTAAGCTGCGGGGATTAAATCTTGCCATTAAGCCTTACTCATCTTTTTCGTGCATATCTTGTAAGCGATAACCAATGCCCATTTCAGCATGTAAGTAGCGTGGCTCACCTTTGGGCTCCCTGAGTTTCTTCCGCAAGCTCCAGATGTGGGTATCGATAGTTCGTTCGTAGCCATCGTAATGTTCCCCGAGCGCAATATTAATAAGCTGTTCCCGGGTAAAAACCCGGCCAATTTGCTGAAGCATGGTATGAAGTATGGCGTATTCTGATTTAGTGAGTTTTATCGGCTCTTCGTGTAGCCAGACTTGTCGCATTGCTGAATCTAATGTGATATCACCTAATTTGAGCCGTGAACAGGTTTCATCGCTGAAATTTTTGAGCCGCAAACAGCATCGGATACGCGCCAGTAATTCTCTAGAGCTGAATGGTTTACAAACATAATCATTGGCACCGATTTCCAAACCGTTGACTATGTCATCCTCGCTGCTTTTCGCGGTTAACATGACTATGGGGATAGTGCTTTGTTGTCGGATCTTCTGACAGACGGTTAGTCCATCTATTTCCGGTATCATGATATCCAGTAAAATTAAGTCGTATGTCTGTTTTTGGTATTCACTGAGAGCATCGGCTCCATTCCCCACGCAGTGCACGCTATATCCCGCATTATTGAGAAACAATGTCAGGGTCTTTGCCGTGGTTGCGTTATCTTCCACCACCAAAATTTGCCCGGAGTGAGTCATGTCAGATTGCGATTTTGCCAGTTGTTGTCGAAATGCCTATCAATAGCATAGCATTGTCAGGAAAATATCAAGAAGCGACAGAATGACGTTCATTGTTTACACAGTCATTTTGGTGTTGTATTCGGCTCAGAAGAGGAGAGTGAATGAATAATCTCTTTGGCTGACAATATGCCGTATGCTGATTTTAATGCGCTGACCTGCTCTTGATTGTTTTCAATAAACTGATTGAGTTGTATCAATGTTTCAGGGTGCCGATAAGTGGACATTTTAAAGCCGACAATATCGTAGGGGAGGCCTGGGTCCATCGTCAGGTTCTGAAATTTCTTATGGCGTTTAATCAAATGCGTCGCGACATGATACTCGATGTCGGCACCACTGACTCTGCCCAGCGCGACCATTTCCAGTGCTTGCATGGCATTGCCTACTTCAACCAATCGAACCTGATTATTGGTGATTAGTTTTAGCCATTTAATCGGCGTAAACCCAAAAGGCACCACCAGAGATTTGAATTTTGCCAAGCCCTTTCCGGCATCACTTTTTCGGACTATGGTGCTGCCCGTTACCTCGGTTATTGTTTTGCTGAAGTGTTTCGTCAATGATTTGTCTTTGGGTAACTTTTTCCAGTTAGGGTTATCCGGGTAGGCAAAGTCTACAATACCTTGCTCTAATGCCAGATGCAGGCGTTTGTTTGGCAGAGCGACATACTGAATATCCAAATTGTGCTCTTTAGCGAATACCTTAAGCAGAGCCGCCAGATAGCTGTCGCGAGATTCTACAAAGTCATAATGGGGATAGTAGACTATGTTTTCTGTGCCGACTATGAAGGTTGTTTTGTTGTTAGCTTGTACTTCAGAGCATAAACAAACGCTGAGCAGAGCACATAAAAGCCAATTCAATCGCAGGTTGATAAAAACTCCCAAACACGCGTGTAATGCTTGTAATAATTATGGAGCTTGTGTTGCTTTCAGGCAAGGGCACCGTTGTGATTATAAATCTCGGTGGTCCTTACGTCTTGCGGCCCGGGTAAGTTGTTTTTGAGCTGGACCACGCATGTGTGACTCCCTCACCTCTGATATTTTACCTGTGGTCTTACTGTAATGTTTTGCTGAGGTGACCTGACTGGAGTCAGGTGCCAAATGTAACTCAGTGACGCTGCCACTGCGGTGCCGCATGGTTAGGCCATCAGCGTCTCCCTGTCTTGTTTTTAATAAGACTTCGCGGGTTTTGGCTGTTCTTAAATCCCGAGAGCCATCTGCTGTCGCAATAGACATAAACTCATCGGCTTTAACGCGTTCACCTTTTTTATAGGACTTTTGCACCCGACGGTGGTCTGTGGCCGCAGGAGCTGCCATTGGAGAAACTGCCGGGGAAGGGCGTGAAGCTGCTGGAGAGGCTGCTGCAGGAGATGGACGAGATTGTGCCACTGCGGCACTGGTGGCTGTCCGTTGGGCTGCAGGAGAGGTGTCAGGTCTGCCAATAACCGCTCCACTTCGGCTTCTGCTGGCTACTGGACTCTCTTTTAATCTTGACGTGGCCAATGCGGGTGGGGCTGCTGGCCTCGCCGATGCCTGACGGCTTTGAGTGGCATGACTGGTGGCTGGAGATGGGCCGTGAGAGGCCGCTGCTGGTGTTTCAGCTTTTCGGCCTAAAAAGCTTCTGATTTTGTTAAACATAATACAGCCAACCCCTTAGTTTTGGTCAATTATTAAACTAGCAGAGGTTTGCTGTATTCACAATGTATTTCAATACATTTGGCTTGACGCTGTAATGCGGATTTACCCAGCCAATGAAGCCACTAGTAATCCTAATGGTGTGCCGACAATGTAACCAGCCACACCCGCTAAGATACCCGGCGTGGCCAATGCTGGCCAGCCTCTGGCCATCGCCAGTGCGGGAGCCGTGGTTGCACCCAGGATTGAGGCGTTGGAGGCAATGATGAGTTCAGGTAGAGATAGTCTGAATAAGCTTTCATTGTTGTTACTAAACTTTTTGCTTAAATGAGAAATAACTGCGCCCAGTCCGAATACCACCAAACCATGAATACTCAGTAATATGATCACAAAGGCCAGAAGAATTGGCGCTACGCTGAGTAACTTCACTACATCGGCACCGGCAGCAATGGCGGCAAAAAATACAAAGGCTAAAACGATACCTATGGTTTCACCACCTTGCAGTTTATGCATCGCTTTAGGGGCAACAGTAGCGGGCAAAATAGAGAACAGGGTGATAAACACATAACGCAGACGATCAATTTCATAGCCTGGGAACTGACTTTCTAACAGCATCACGGTGGCGTCTGATAACGCAACCACAACCAATGCAAACGTCAGTGCGGCTGCAAGACTAAATCCGGTAACTTTTTGGCTGCTTTGAGAGTATGGACGGGTTTCTTCCAATTCGTGGTTACGAACCGCGTATTTTTCCATTAACCATTTTGATGCGGGCATGATAGCCAGAATGGCCAAAAACAGTGCACTCATCAGATTGTCTACCGCTGTCGCTGCAGAAATGATATTGGCATCATCGAATCCTGTGGATTGAATCACAGCGGCGTAGTTGACAGAACCTCCGGTGTAGGTTGCGGTAAAAATGCCCGCTAAGTCAGCTTCCCGAGCACCCAAGTCCAGCAGGTTAATGCCTATAATGGCGCCGGCTGCAGAGCCAAGGCAGGCCAGAATAAAACCTAAACCCACGCGCCCACTTTCCATGATGATACGTTTCACATTGGCGTTAATGAGGAACAAGGGAATGAGTGCTGGCACCAGATAGCGAAACACGAAGCTATAGGCATCAGCGCTTTTGGGAATGATATTCAGATTGGATGCAATAATAGCGGCCAGAATTGCCCACACCGTACCGGTGACTAATTTGCCCCAGTGCTGTTTTTCTGCCCAAAAACCAAAAAATGCGATAGCAAATAAGGCGGCCATAACGGCGAAATGTTGGTCTGCGGGGATCAAACTTGAGTTCATATTGTTTTTATTCTAAAACTGCAATAAGACTATTAAGCCATTTCACGACTGGTTTTACCAGAAATCAGCATTATTTATTGGAAATAAGTTAGTGTCTCAATCCGATTCAACTGCGCCTGAAGCCCCATCCAATGACCGACCTGTAGCGGTGCAGGTGGAAAAAGGTAAAACTTATCTATGGTGCTCATGTGGTAAAACCGCAACCGTGCCATTTTGTGATGGTTCTCATCAGGGGACCCGCTATCAGCCCTATAAATATGTGGCCACAGAAACTAAAATCGAGCACTTTTGTGGCTGTTCAGGTACAGGTAATAAGCCTTTTTGTGATGGTACACATCAGTTTAAATTTGGTGGGGGCAGAGAGGATTATTATCGACGTTATGATTAACGGCGATATTTGTTGTGTTTAGTGTACAGCTGATTGTGTAGGGAAACTTGCATTAAATCGGTGAAAATCTATACTTCCGCTTTTGTATTTTTTAACACTCCTCAATAGAAATTATAGGGACGTACTCTTATGGCTAAAGGCTTGTTTCGCCACTTCCTTTTTATAACTACGGCATTTTGTGCAACCACTTCTAATGCTACTGACCTGGATTTTGACGGCGACGGCAAAGCGGATATTGCGGTCAGACGCCAAGCAAATTTCATGCAATATATTCTGAATAGTAATGATCAGGCCATTCAGCGACTACAGTTTGGTAAACATGAAAATGATATTCCGATTACTGGTGATTTCGACGGTGATGGCATTGCAGATGTTGCTGTAAGAAGACCTTCCAATCAAATGTGGTACATCCTCAACAGCTCTGATGGTGCAATTCAACGCTTTAATTTTGGTAAACAATCAGAGGATATCCCTGTTCCTGCGGATTATGACGGCGATGGCATTACAGATATCGCGGTCAGAAGACCATCTAATCAGATGTGGTATATCCTGAATAGTTCAGATGGTGAGATCCAGCGAATTAATTTTGGCAAACAATCTGAAGATATCCCTGTTCCAGCTGATTATGATGGGGATGGTAAAGCTGATGTGGCAGTTCGCCGTGCCTCCAATCAAATGTGGTATATCCTGAATAGCTCCGATGGTGAGATTCAACGTTTTAATTTTGGTAAACAGGCGGAAGATATTCCGGTACCGGCCGATTACGATGGTGATGGTAAAGCCGATGTGGCGGTGCGTCGTCCTTCTAATCAATATTAGTATGTGCTAAACAGCAGCGATCAAAGCATCAGCCGCTATCACTTCGGTAAACAAAGCGGTGATATTCCCGTTGTGGCGGATTATGACGGTGATGGAAAAGCTGACATAGCAGTAAGAAGAGCTTCTAACCAGTATCAATACATATTGCGCAGCTCAGATGGTGAGATAGAACGCTACCATTTTGGCAAACAGGATACCGATATCCCATTGGCGGCTCCAGTGACAACGCGAATGGCTATGGTGGCACCTGTTACAGTGCCGGATGAGTATGATCCATCCATCGAGACCGAAACTTCCTTATTTGTTTATGAGAATTCATTAGTGGTGCTTGAAGCTTCCGCCCAAGATCCCGAAGGTGAATCTATCAGTTATTTGTGGCAACAGATATCTGGTACGACGGTAACTATCTTTGAGCCAGAATCGCAACGAATTCAAATAAATGTCCCCGATCTTGACGTATCAGAAACGCTGACATTCAGAATTACTGTCAGTAACCAGAGTGGTGATAGTGCCTACCAGGATGTTGCTGTTTCAGTTCTGGCCAGTCAAAACAATATTTTTCTGGACGCTGGTGATGACGTCACAGTAGCAGAAGACGAGACGGCCTTATTAGAAGCAACGCTGGTGGATGCTGACAATGTATTTACTACAGTTCGCTGGAGTACGTTCACTGAAAGTGGTGTTTATTTTGAGACCCCTGAACTCTTGTCTACAAACGTTACGTTTGATGCCATAGAAGAAGATTTACTGCATGAAGTTTTGGTAACTGTAGAGGATGCAAATGGCTATAGTTTGACGGATAAGTTAACACTTTATGTATTGAATAACGATGAAGATGGACCTGATGAGCCTACCGATCCAGGTAGTGAATGGGAGGTTAACGTTACAGCTCCGGAAGATGTTGAGCTTTACGAAGGAGATTCCCTGCAATTAACTGCGACAGCGGTGGATCCTGATAATCGATTAAACCAGGTGAGCTGGAGTCAATTGTCTGGCGTTTCATTAGAACTTTCAGACACTGATCTTTTCACAGTAACAGTGGTTGCTCCAGAAGTTGATGCGAGTGAAGATGCTGTATTGCAAGTGCAGGTTACTGATGCTGATGGCAACACCGCTTCAGATACAGTTACGGTCAGAGTTATTAATCTATCTTCGGAAGTTGTGTTTAATCTGCAGTGCCAGGCACCTGAGCCATTAACTTTAGAAGTCAATGTTAACCAGTTCACTTATACCACTGAATCGGCATCCAATTTTTCCGCACAAGGGCTGGCGGACCAATACCTGTATGCCGGAGATTTAAACGGTGACCAACTGACCGATTTGCTGGTGGGTGGAGAAGACAATAACTCACTGGATCCATCGGCGCTGATTTTCCTGCAAAGCAATGGTGATGGTAGTTTCACTGATGTCACCTCTAATTATCTTGATACTGAGGTCAGCATGCACTCACCAAAGGCGGCTACAGCGGATTTCAATGGTGATGGCATGGTGGACTTTGTCATTATGGATGGGGGTAACCTGGATCGCGGACAAGCACCAAGCGGTGGTTATTATGGCGAGCCCCCGGTTGTGCTAATGAGCAATGAGGAAGGCAAGTACACGGTTTCCACCCAGTTGGCAGAAGCCTATCTGGCTTCAACCGACAATGATCATATTCACAGTAAAGGCGTTACCTGGGGTGATATTGACGGCGATGATGATATTGATGTCTTTGTTGAAAGCGGCGGTGGTTACGACAACATCGTTGGGCACTTTCTCATAAATGATGGCAACGGCAATTTCAGCGTAGATTACGATAATCGAATCGCCACAGAAATTCTTCACGGAGGTGAGCAGTATCAATATTATTGGCGATACATATATCACAAACTAGAAGATATGAATGGCGATGGTTTTCCTGATTTAGTCATGGGACGGTTAAAACGCATCGATAATAATCAAGAATTCAATTTTAATAAAATAGCCTACAACAATGGTTCTGGATATTTCAGAAAACAGGACGTGCATAACTTGCCAGGAGTCGAGTGGAACGATGACTACACCTATGTGAAGTCTTTGGTTGTAGGCGATCTCAATGGTGACGGTGCCAAGGATCTGGTGTTAGCACATGAGCGTGGCAACACTAATGCAGATCCGTCGGCGGGTAACACCGGCAGGTATTTGCAAGCGCTTATCAGTGATTGTAATGGTGATTTCACTGATGAAACCGATACTTATTTTGCTGATCAGTCTTTAACCACCGAAATCTACTCTTTTTATGGGCGCAATATCAACATGCCCTTGCCAATGATATTTGCGGATATGAATAACGACGGTCTGAAAGATTTGATAATGGCTGGTTCAGCCTATATTGATGATAATTCGCCGTACCTTTATATCAGAAAGGCCGACAGAACTTTTGAAGTACAGGACCCTACTTTGTTACAACCACAAAGATACTGGGGCGAGAAGGCTTATCCCATTGATTTGAATGGCGATGGCTTGCTGGACATGGTGCACTCAGACTATACGCCAGGCCCTGATGGTGTATATAACACAGGTGATGAGAACTCCGAGTTGATCACCACAATCACCAGCAGTACAAACTAAAAAGGGAAAGACCAGGTCTTTCCCTCATTATTAGGTATTTACTTGGGGAGCGTGTTATTCCGCTCCTGAAATAATTTGCACCTGGGCGATATCGGTATCGCCTTTAAGTGCTTTGTACAGACCGTCTTGAACCAGGGTTCGCATACCGTCTGCAGTTGCTTGTTTAGCCATTGCCGATACTGCCGCCTCCTTGTAAACCAAGGCTCTTAGCTCCGGAGTCATAGTCAGTAATTCATGCACACCTGTACGACCTTTATATCCCGTGCCACCGCATTCATCACAGCCTTTGCCACGATACAGTTTTAACGGTTCTTTGAAACCGATCTCTTGCAGTTTATCTTCGCCGTACTGACGCTTGACGAAGCCTACCTCTGCGTCTGTTGCCGGATACTCCTCTTTACAGTTTTTGCAAAGGGTTCTGATTAGACGCTGCGCTAATATCCCCACACAGGCATCAGAGAAGTTAACCGGATCCAGTCCCAGATCTAAAAGACGGGTGATGGTTTCAGGTGCTGAGTTAGTGTGA
>JYMV01042283.1_pt1 | contig 14957 bp, 15 predicted proteins | sample 338911 | NCBI WGS metagenome assembly JYMV01 (sample SAMN03354496, study PRJNA234377) | hydrothermal vent metagenome | biome: Deep sea; feature: Hydrothermal plumes at the Eastern Lau Spreading Center, Western Pacific Ocean; material: Seawater | place: Tonga | collected 2009 | depth 2000 m m
TCAGACGCGAGTTCAAAGTGACATTGTAATTTTTCAATTCTTTCGTCTAAACTAGCACCATCATTACGCATCGCGGCCTCGTTCGCAATTTAGCCCAGTTGGCCGCTTAATTCAGCCTGCCTGCCAATTAACGTTTGCGCTTGATCACCAGCTGCGCGTAACCAAAAAAAAACATCAGCACTGCCACACCAGATATAGCCATCAACCCAAGGCCCTACAAAACAATGAGAGAAGAGAAGCCATCCATGTAATTGGTTTATCACGACTTGCTGTAATTTCTTTCGAAGGGAAACTTGGCGCTTTTAGCACTGGGCCCTAACAGTTTGATGCTCAATCCAATTTTGGCTCTGCCACTCCAATAATAAAATACTATGGCAAAACTACCGATCATAATTGCGCCGGATCCACGTCTGAAAATAACGGCTGAGCCAGTTGACGAGGTTGACGACGGGATACGTAAGCTCATGGACGACCTGCTTGACACTATGTATGCCGCACCTGGCATTGGCCTTTCAGCACCCCAAGTCGGCGTCGCCAAGAGAGTTCTGGTAATTGACCTTGCCCGAGAGGGGTCGCCACCAACACCACTCCGGGTCGTCAACCCAGAGCTTGTTTGGACCTCGAACGAACTCAAATCTAACGAAGAGGGCTGCCTATCCCTGCCAGGTCAGTTTGCAGAGATCAAGCGGCCAGAAAGCGCGTCCGTGCGCTACATAGATCCGGACAACGTTACCCGCAAGATTGAGGTCTCGGGGGCGCTTTCGGCTTGCCTTCAACACGAAATGGACCATCTCGATGGGCGCTTATTTGTGGACCATTTGTCCCGGCTAAAGCGTGACATGATTCTGAGAAGACTTTTCAAAATGCGTCGTGCCGATGGCAATGCTATCCAAAGTCCAATTTAAATTCCTTAGTTAGATTGCTAGAATGGGCTTGGGAACCTTATATCCCCCAGCGAATGCTAATCCCCCCAAGACACCGATTAGGTGCTATGAGCGACGTATGTACCTAACTCACCCCAAACTTTGCGATAGATCTAAACCTGAATGACCCCGCTCAAATTTGTGTTCATGGGGACCCCCATTTTCGCTTTACCGGCTTTTGACTCGATCATTACTGCCGGCCACGAGCCACTTTGTGTCTACAGTCAGCCACCTCGCCCTGCAGGGCGAGGCCGGACGTCTCGCAATGGCCCAATGATCGAGGCGGCGAAGGCACGCAATGTTCAATCGAGGACGCCAAAAACCTTAAAGGACATTCACGAAACGCAATCGTTCCTATCATTGGCCCCCGATGTAGCGGTAGTTGCAGCGTACGGTTTGATATTGCCGAAGGCAGTTCTAGAAGCACCTCGTCTTGGCTGTATCAACATTCATGCCTCACTGTTACCCCGCTGGCGCGGCGCAGCTCCAATTCAACGTTCAATTATGGCTTGCGACAGGGTGACGGGAATCACAATCATGCACATGGATAAAGGTCTAGATACCGGACCTATCCTTGCGCAACACGAAATATGCATTGGCTCAGATGATGCCGGAAGACTTCACGACCGTCTAGCGAAAGTAGGTGCTGAGATGATCGTCGAAACTCTCGAGAAGATGGAGGCCGGCAATATTCTCGAAATGCCGCAGCCAGAGAGTGGTGCCACTTATGCCTCCCGCCTGAGTGCCGAAGATGAACGGCTAGACTGGCATCGGCCTAGTATAGAACTTGAGTGCCAGGTGCGCGGGTTAAGCCCACGTCCGGGGGCGCATTTCACTTTTGCAGGTGAACGCTGGAAGGTACTCTCCGCAACAGTTAAATCAGCGCCGTCAGGAACCAAGCCAGGCTATGTGCTCGATGATCAACTAACAGTTGCCTGCGCAGCAGGGGCGATACAACCGAGCAAGGTCCAACGACCAGGCCGCAGGCCGATGTCGACTTCCGAGGCACTTCGTGGCACACCCATTCCCCCTGGCACACAGCTTGGGTGATGACGAAATGCCGCGTTACAAACTTACAATCGAATATGACGGAACCGATTTTGTTGGATGGCAACAACAGGACAACGGGCCTTCCGTGCAAGTAGCACTTCAAACAGCAGCACTTAACTTTTGTGGCTCACAGATAGAGTGCATGGCGGCAGGGCGCACCGATTCTGGCGTCCACGCACTTGGCCAAGTCGTGCATTTGGATTTGCCACACACCTATACGGAAGATACCGTACGCGACGCGCTGAATGCCCACCTTCGTCCGGCACCGATTGCGGTGCTCGATGTTGAACGAGTCGATGACAGATTCCACGCGCGATTTTCAGCCACCAAACGAGTTTATCACTATGTCATTGTCAATCGGCGCACGCCTTTGACGGTGGAACGCGGAAGGGCTTGGCTGGTGACGCATCCGCTTGACGAAGCGGCAATGCTAGCAGCAGGCAAACATCTAATTGGGCGACACGATTTCACTAGTTTTCGCGCCTCCGAATGCCAAGCCAAGTCCCCTGTAAAAACCCTCGATTCGCTCGAGTCAGTGCGAACAGGCGAACACGTAAATATCATAACCCAGGCACGATCGTTTCTTCACCGGCAGGTCCGAAATATCGTTGGCACGCTCGTCATGGTTGGAGAGGGTAAAATTTTACCAGATCACGTTGCCACCATTTTAGCTGCCCGCAATCGAGAAAGTGCTGGCCCTTGCGCCCCACCAGACGGCCTCTATCTGTTTGCAATCGGGTACGATTGATGCAAACGTAGAATTAGCCATGGTTGCTGGTCATTTTACTTTGACCGCTCAAGTGTAATTGTCGTACCGGTAGATTTGCTGTATTAGGCATTATGAGTTTAACGCAGTCACATCCGGCCGAGTTGCAGCTCGGGATCAGCTGCGCTCTCTCTAACCTAGGCGCAATATTAACGCGTCCAAAACAACGCCGAGCAGCACTCCGATGGTCACCACTAAGACCGTCTTGCCGATACCGATGTCGAGAGCTAGCCGCGTGATAAAGAAGTCGTAGCAGAGTAGCAACACTAACAACAACATTGGAACCAGGTCGCCAGCCGTCCCACCGAGCGCCATTCCAACAGAGCTTGCAGCCAACACCAAAGCCCACTGAGGTGCCGCCATCCAATTAACGGCAATGATATAACTCGCATAATGACCTGTGCGGTCCAGAAGCCGTGCTAAAATCAACATAACCACCGGGAACACGATCCAACCTAGCGCATAACGTAATAAATGAATGCTGGTGCTAATGGACCGTCCCGCTTCTACCCCATGTGTGTGTATGATGCTTAGAGTCAAAAACAACGGCAAAGCTATCACCGCTGCGAAGAACGAACGCCAAAAGCCGTCCACGGTGTGGTTGAAATAATTAAGTCCGCGTGGATCGAATCTAATTAGACACCACGCACCGAAGAGAGAGGCCATAATCTCAGTACGGGGCGGAATCATTTCCTAACTTTCAAAAAATATTGATCGAGAATAGTGAGATAAATATCTGACAACAACTCAAGGTCAGAGATAGCGACGCATTCATCCACCTTATGCATAGTACGGCTAATCAAGCCAAACTCGACAACCGGACACACGTCCTTGATGAAACGCGCATCCGATGTGCCACCTGACGTGGACAGAATCGGGATCGACCCAGTTACTTTCGCAACTGCTGCGCTGACAATGTCACTCAATTTCCCAGGTGACGTTAGAAATGCCTCACCCGAAACGTCAATATCGAGGTCATAATCTTTTGCATAGAAATCACACAGGCCCCTAATCCATTTACTAAGGCTGGCGCCATCATGACAGTCATTAAACCGTATGTTGAACCGGGCATCTGCACTAGGGGGGATAATGTTTGTTGCCTCGTTTCCAATATCGATGCTGGTAATCTCTAGGTTTGACGGTTCAAAATCTTCTGTTCCACCATCGAGCGGGTGACTTTCGAGTGCTGAGAGGAGCTTGACTAGGCGGTGGACTGGACTATCAACGCCATCAGAGTATGCAACGTGCCCCTGCACCCCTTTAACTGTGACCCGCGCGTTCAGGCTGCCACGTCGGCCAATTTTGATCATGTCTCCGAGTTGCTCAGGATTGGTTGGCTCTCCGACCAGGCAATGGTCAAAGGTTTCACCCCGTGCAATTAACCAATCGAGCATCTTCTTAGTGCCATTGATCGCTGCACCTTCCTCGTCTCCAGTGAGCAACAAACTAATAGAGCCAGGCACTCTTTTTGCGCTAGCTGACAACTGCTTTTGAAAACGTTCGACTGCGCCCAAGAATGCGGCGATCGCACCCTTCATATCCACAGCACCCCTGCCGTAAATAAGGCCGTCTTCCACCGAAGCCTCAAAGGGAGCGTGTGACCAATCTTTGACATGGCCTGTCGGCACCACATCTGTGTGGCCAGCGTAACAGAACTTCGGACTTCTGGTACCTAATCGGGCATACAGGTTGTCAACTTTCTCTGGGCCATCCACACCAAAAGGCAGGCGATAACAGACAAAGTCTAATCCTTCCAAGACTCTTTGGAGTACGTCGAGCGCTCCCGCGTCCGCCGGTGTTACACTCGGGCACTTGATCAGCGCTCGAGTTAACTCAACAATATCAAATACAGCGGCCACGCCTTCCTCGCCTCGATCTGGTTGGTTGAGTGACACAGGTTCTAAATTGGATCAACCAAAGGCTTTTTTCAGTACCTTAGCTGGACTATTATCCGTGTACTGAAGATTCCGGAGCACTCAACTATGGCCTATTGGTTGATGAAATCAGAACCTGGAGCCTATTCGTGGGACGATCTGGTAAGGGACGGATCAACATATTGGGACGGAGTGCGTAACTACCAAGCTGCCAACAATATGAAGAAAATGAAGAAAGGCGAAAAGGCCTTCTTGTACCATTCTGTCACCGAGAAACAAATTGTCGGAGTGATGGAGGTAACACGCGAATATTATCCTGATCATACCGATGCTTCAGGGCGTTTCGGGATGGTAGACGTCAAACCGCTCGCACCAGTCACCCGCTTCGTCACATTGGCCCAAATCAAAACTGAATCAAAACTTGAGGATCTCGCGCTGGTCAGACAATCGCGCCTGTCAGTTCTGCCGATTGCAGCCACACATTGGAAAATTCTTTGCAAAATGGCCGGCATGAAGACGTGAAGCATGGGCCGGATTTTGTGCCAACTCGCCGACATTGTGGATGGAGATGCGCGGGCCTTCGACAGCGTTGACAGAAGATTAAACGGTACGGGAGTATTTGTTGTTCGCCGAGGAACGCAGGCTTACTGCTATGTTAACGATTGCCCACATTTGCATATCACACTCGATTTCGTGCCTGGTCGGTTTATGAATAAGGATGCGGGATTGATCCAGTGCGCCAACCATGGTGCTCGTTTTGAAATCGAAACCGGTGAATGTGTGTGGGGGCCATGCCGAGGTGATGCATTGACGTCACTCCCAATACGAATAGTTAATGGCACGGTGGTCCTCGAAGCACCACCACAGTAGACGCAACTGAAAAATGACGGGATAATTAATTGCGTGCCAGCAAATAACAGAGCCGGGAGAATGCAGTAATGTCAGAGAAGTTAATCTACCCCGTCCCTGAAGCAATATCGAAGACAGCCAATATCGATGACGCCACTTACCAGCGATTATATCGACAATCGCTGGATGATCCCGAAGGTTTTTGGGCGGAACAGGCTCAACGGATCGACTGGATAGAGCCTTGGCAAACGGTCAAGGAAACCAGCTTTCAACGTAATGACGTTTCAATCAAATGGTTCAAGGGCGGCAGACTTAATGTTAGCGCCAATTGTATCGATCGCCATGCTACCAAGACCCCAAATCGGACTGCCATCATCTGGGAAGGTGATGATCCGGCCGTAGACAAAAGCGTATCGTACGCCGAACTCAAAAAGTTAGTTTGCCAAATGGCCAACGTGCTCAAGAAGCACGGAGTAAAGAAGGGTGATCGCGTTACGATTTATATGCCAATGGTACCTGAGGCAGCTTATGCAATGCTTGCCTGCACCCGGATCGGCGCGATTCATTCAGTGGTCTTTGGAGGTTTTTCACCTGACTCGCTGGCGAATCGGATCATCGACTGCAAATCGTCGTTTTTAATTACAGCCGATGAGGGGGTTAGAGGGGAACGTATTATTCCGCTGAAAGCCAATGCTGACAAAGCGCTTGAACGATGTCCCGACTGCAACACCGTGTTGGTTGTTCAACGGACGGGCAACGAGATAGATTGGGTCAAGGACCGCGATTTTTGGTGGCATGAAGAAGCGTTAAGCGTGCCGGCTGATTGCAGACCAGAGCCAATGGACGCGGAAGACCCTCTATTCATTCTTTACACCTCCGGATCAACGGGAAAGCCCAAGGGAGTCTTGCACACGACCGGTGGTTATTTACTCTATGCGGCTCTAACCCACCACCTAGTATTCGACTATCACTCAGACGACATTTATTGGTGTACGGCGGATGTCGGCTGGGTCACTGGCCACAGTTACATCGTGTACGGCCCCTTAGCGAATGGCGCGACGACGTTGATGTTCGAGGGACTTCCTAACTATCCCGACGCCTCTCGTTTTTGGCAAGTGTGCGACAAACACAACGTCACAATCTTTTACACGGCGCCAACTGCGATTCGTGCGCTCATGCGTGAAGGCACAGGACCAGTAAAGAAAACGAGCCGCAGCAGCTTGAGGATTTTGGGGACAGTGGGAGAACCTATCAATCCGGAAGCCTGGCTTTGGTATTACAATGTAGTTGGCGAAGGCCGTTGCCCAATCGTGGATACTTGGTGGCAAACTGAAACGGGCGGCATTTTGATCACGCCTCTGCCGGGAGCCACCCAACTCAAACCCGGCTCAGCGACACGGCCATTTTTTGGCATACAACCGGTGATCGTTGACAATGATGGCAAAACGCTGGAAGGCGCCTGTGAAGGCAACCTTTGCATCGCAGAATCGTGGCCTGGACAAATGCGCACCGTGTTCGGAGATCACGAGCGCTTTATCGAAACTTATTTTGCGACATACGATAATTTATACTTCACCGGAGACGGCTGCCGTCGCGACGAGGATGGCTTTTACTGGATAACCGGCCGCGTCGATGACGTGATCAATGTATCGGGGCACCGTATGGGAACAGCAGAAGTCGAGAGCGCACTCGTAGCCCACCAGAAAATTGCTGAGGCTGCTGTAGTCGGCGCACCCCACGACATCAAGGGCCAAGGTATTTACGCGTATGTCACGCTCAATTCAGATGAAAAACCATCGGAAGAGTTACGTATCGAACTTATCCAGTGGGTACGCAAAGAAATTGGCCCAATTGCCTCCCCGGACTGGATTCAATGGTCACCAGGGCTTCCCAAAACCCGTTCCGGCAAAATCATGCGACGGATTCTGCGCAAAATAGCTGCGAACGAGCACGACAGCCTTGGCGACACGTCAACCCTGGCCGATCCCTCCGTCGTGGAAGACTTAGTCGAAAACCGGATGAACAGGTGACCAGCTGTCGCCAGAATGTAAAAAAATTGTAGGTGTCCTCGTTGTTTTGGGAGGGCTTTCGAATCCAGCGATAGTTCGTGCGGCAGGTGACGTTGTTTGTATTGACAACCAATTTGAGGTCGCCTGGGTGCACCCCGGGGTAACATTTTTCCTCGAAAGGGATGAGGGAACATGCGCCGGCGAACACATTACCCTTCAGGAGGGCGAAACCGGTTGTTTTGAGACTTATCCGGTTCAATACGATGGCTCTTGGTACCTGTCCGCGTTGGATGCTACCACAGCCAAATGCCGGGCCGTATGCGCAGTCCAAACCTCGAAAATTCGAATTCAGTTCAGCGTCACCAATACCTTTTCTTGCACGGATTAGGCACACCAAGTTACGCACGTTACCTTGAAGTACGTCATAGGAAACATGCAGCTGCGGCGGGAGGTGCTGTGCCCATTGCTGTTGGGATATATCCACGCTTAGGATAGTCCCGACGCGAGTGCTTTGCCGCGAACTTGATAGGAATGCGTGCAGGTTTTATGGACGACAATTCACTCCTCCTAGCAATCGATCAAGGGACAACGACGAGCCGAGCAATCGCCTTCGACTCCTTCGGCGGGATCGTTGCCTCAGCGCAAAGCGAATTACCTCAGATCTACCCTAAGGACGGCTGGGTAGAACATGACCCGGACGAGATCTGGCGCACCACATTTGATGTTTCAAAACGTACATTTGAGGCAGCTGAATCGAAGGGTGGCAGGGTCGTAGCTATCGGTATTGCCAACCAGCGCGAAACTACTGTCCTTTGGAACCGAAGGACGGGGACCCCGGTCCACAATGCAATCGTGTGGCAGGATCGCCGCACAACGGAAACATGCGACCAATTGCGAGAATTGGGTGTTGAAGAAGAAATCCAAGCGAAGACAGGTCTCCTGCTAGACCCCTACTTTTCCGCAACCAAAATAGCGTGGATCCTCGACCATGTAGAGGGTAGCCGTGCTCAAGCCGAAGCCGGTTCTATTTTATTTGGCACGATCGATTCTTTTTTGCTGTGGCACTTAACTGCTGGGAAAGTACATGCGACCGATGCAACCAACGCAAGCCGCACCAGCCTGTTCAATATCCACAGCCACCAATGGGACGAGGACCTTCTACACTTATTTGCAGTACCACGCGCTTGTTTGCCTAAAGTCTGTGATTCAGCTTTCCGTTTCGGGGAGACCAATCCCGCAATATTCGGGCGCCCAATCCCGATTTTGGGAATTGCCGGAGATCAGCAAGCCGCAACAATCGGGCAATGCTGTTTCACGCCCGGGGCAGCTAAAAGCACCTATGGGACCGGTTGTTTTCTACTTGTCAACACCGGACAAAAAGCCGTCAAGTCATCCAACCGCCTTTTGACTACCATCGCATATCGACTGTCGGGGCAAACAACCTACGCGCTTGAGGGATCGATCTTTGTCGCGGGCGCCGCAATTCAATGGCTCCGAGATGACCTCAATATCATCACCGAAGCTGCCGAAACCGAAAGGCTTGCGAGGCTGATAGAGGATACAGGGGATGTCTATTTTGTTCCTGCCTTCACAGGTTTAGGTGCGCCATATTGGGATCCGACAGCACGGGGTGCAATAGTCGGACTCACACGCTCCACCGGACGTGCTGAAATCGCTCGCGCTGCGCTTGAAGCATCTTGTTATCAAACCGCGGACCTCCTTGCAGCGATGGCCAAGGATGGTATTGATGCCGTAAACCTTCGTGTGGACGGTGGAATGACCAAGAATGACTGGCTCCTGCAATATCTTGCAAATATTTTGGATATAAGCATCGAGCGACCAGTCGTTATGGAAACAACCGCGCTTGGTGCCGCGTGCCTGGCCGGGTTACAAGCCGGGATTTTTGGGTCACTTGATGATATCACACGAATTTGGCGCCAAGAATCGTATTTCGAACCAGCGATTACACCGGTTGAACGCAACAAACGTTTGGCGGGTTGGAGAGCAGCGGTTGGACGCACGTTAAATCGCTACGAAAATAAGGCGACAGACGAAAAATCAATTATCTGCAGCCCAAACGAGGGAGTATGAGGATGAAGGTCGCTTCGATTGAAACGCTCAGTTGCGACGCTGGCTGGCGGAATTACCACTTCGTCAAACTGGTCACCGAAGATGGCTTCATAGGCTGGAGCGAATACGACGAGGGATTTGGCTCGCCCGGCGTTGGAACTGTAATCAGAAGCGTCGCAGAACGGGTAATCGGCCAGCAGGTCGAAGATCATGAACGCATCTACGCAGATCTATTCGCTTGCACCCGACCAGCCGCTAGCGGTGTCATCGCCCAAGGTCTAGGCGCTATCGAAAACGCCCTACTCGACGCTAAGGCGAAACGACTTGGCATTCCCTGCTATGCCCTACTCGGCGGCAAGATAAGAGGGTCCATTCGCGTTTACTGGTCCCACTGCGCTACCTGGCGGATTGTCCATCCTGACTTGTACCCGCCTGCAATTCACAGCCTTGATGACGTAAAAGCTATGGGTGCCGAGGTACACGGCAAAGGCTTTACCGGCCTCAAAACCAACATTTTCATTTACGAGAATGGAACCGCGCGCGGCTGGGGGCCTGGTTTTGGTAGACCATTTTTACCCGAACTCAATATTGACCGAAAAATCCTCCGCAACATCTCAGCTCACCTTGAGGCCTTTCGCGATGGCGCAGGCCCTGACATGGACATACTGCTCGACCTAAACTTCAATGCTAAAACAGAAGGATACCTGAAAATACTTCGGGAAATTTCCGATCACGACATTTTCTGGGTTGAGATAGATAGCCGCAACCCGCATGCACTTGCCCTCATTCGACGTCAAAGCCAACTTCCCATAAGTTCCTGCGAGACCCTTCTTGGGCTGCGAGAGTTTCTACCGTATTTGCGAGAAGAAGCAGTGGATGTTGCGATCGTTGATGCTGTGTGGAACGGTGTCTGGCAATCGATGAAGATCGCGGCGGCGGCGGAAGCCCACGAAGTAAATATCGCACCACATAATTTTTACGGTCACCTGTCCACTATGATGAATGCGCACTTCGCCGCCGCTGTGCCAAATCTGCGGATCATGGAGATTGACATTGACCGGCTGCCTTGGGACCAAGAACTCTTTACCGATTTGCCAATTATAAAGGACGGCCACCTTATAATAACGGACAAACCAGGTTGGGGCACTGAGCCTAACGAAGAAGCGTTGCGTGCTCATCCGCCTAAAAAAGCCGGAGGCCTCACTAGCAAAAATTGGCTTCTCCATTCAGGTGGCTAATGCACTGTGACACGGCTTACACTCTTTGTTCCTAGAAAGCTCAGCCGTTACCCGTAGACTTTTGTGCGATGGTTAACTTGGGATTGCCGGTTAGGGTCTGAAAAACGACGCAATACCGCTCCGTGAGTTTCATTAGAAGTGCGAGCTCTTCTTCCGTCGCTTCGGTATTAAGATCAAAAGAAAGATCGATATTCTTAAAGCCGACCGGAGCCTCGCTTACAACACCCAGTGTACCGCGCATATCAAGAATGCCGGACGCGTGCACGGAACCCCCTTTGATAGGGATTTTAAGCGCAGTCGCGACGGCACGTAGGGTCACGCCGGCACAAGCGCACAGGGCTTGTAGCAGCATATCACCAGAACAAGCCTGCAGCCCGCTCCCGCCCGCTGAGGGATGGAGGCCTGCCTCAATTAATGCGTCGCCAGATTCAACGGTGCAAGCAACACCTGAATCATCGATGTTGCCTTGAGCCCGCAGCGTTATTAAGGCTGCCTCCGGGCTATGTTTGTAACGTTCTTTAAATGGAGCTTGGAGTTCTCGTAAGCTTTCAGAATTCATCTTCATTCCCGTACAAAATATTCAACCGCACCAAACACGTTCTTAAGCCGTGTCGGCCCCTATGGCCCGCCTAGCCGACCACTACATGCTCTGCGCGCGTTCGTAAATCACAATGTTAATGTTTTCGTAAGTCACGCCGGGCGTCGCGCTTGTAAAGCTGCGCCTAGAGTACCATCATCGAGATAATCAAGTTCACCTCCAATCGGCACCCCATGGGCGAGCTTCGTGATCACGACGTCCGAGCTGGCCAATCTATCAACCAAATAATGTGCGGTTGTTTGGCCCTCAACGGTAGCGCTCAGGGCTAAAATAACTTCACGAACATCACTCTCCGCAGCACGTGACACTAAACTAGAAATCGACAAGTCATCAGGCGCCACACCATCCAGGGGCGACAGAACCCCGCCCAACACATGATATCGGCCCGAGAAAACTCCTGCGCCTTCAAGGGCCCACAAACTCGCAATATTTTCCACCACGCACAACTTGCTGCCATCACGCTTGGTGTTAACACACAGCGCGCATGGATCGGTTGCATCTAGATTGCCACATCTCCCACACGCAATCACAGCGCTCTCAACATTTTCCAAAACTGCAATCAACGGTTTCAGTAAGGTTTCACGCTTCTCGAGCAACGCGAGAGCCGCCCGGCGGCCAGACCGCGGCCCTAGACCAGGCAAGCGCGCCAGCATTTGGACAAGACGCTCGATTTCTGATCCGGTCATAACGACCTACGAACCTCGACAGGTCTTTAAAACGAATACCGTCAAAACAATTTCATCCCAGGCGGAATAGGCAAACCACCGGTCATCGCTTTCATCTCTTCTTCGAACTGGGCCTCAGCACGCCGTTTCGCTGTGGCAAACGCGGCTACAATCAGGTCCTCAAGCACCTCCACCTCTCCTGGATCAACCAATTTTGGATCTATTGAAAGGCGTTTGAGTTCGCCTTTGCCATTCACCGTAGCCGTCACCATGCCAGCACCCGACGAACCCTCAACCTCGGCATCCGACATCTTTCCCTGGAGCTCTGACATCTTGCTTTGCATAGCCTGGGCCTGCTTCATCAATTGACCAAGATTTTTCATGTGCTGTTCTCTTCCATTTCGGTCGGTTTGCGCCCCCCGCGGTTACGGACCCGCTTAATTTCAGCTCCTGGAAAGGCATCCAAAAGCGCACGTACTGCCGGGTCTTGGGCGGCCTCTGTTTTTCGCTGATGTTCCTGCGCTAACTCCTGCTCAGCCAGTGTCAATTCACCGACTCTATCGGAGACCGCCACCACCCAGCGTCGGCCCGTCCATTCATGCAAGTATTTCCCCAAATTACTCGCCAAATGATTTGGAGCACTTTCTCCTAAGCGGAGTTCTATCCTACCTGGCTCGAAGCGAACCAAGTGCACATGGTCCTGGAGATTAGTGTAAAGCCTCATTTTCCCGTGATCAGCAAACATTCGCACCGCTGCCGCAAAATTTGATGGTAACGCGATAGTTTCCAACTCCGGAGCAGGTTCGGTGGGAATTATTGTCGATTTATTAGTCAGCACAGCAACCGTTTGATTATCTGAATCGGAAACACTATCTGCGGGTATTTCTTTCGGCACGTGGGAAGAGGAACCCTCCTCCGTTAGCTTACGAACCAAGTCAGCGGGGCTAGGCAAATCGGCGACGAAAGCAAGGCGCACCAACAGCATTTCTGTAGCCTCTAATGGGGAGGTTGCGAGCCCAACCTCATTGTGGCCCTTAAGCAACATCTGCCATACGCGGGTAAGATCAGCCATTCCAAGCTTGTCAGCCATCTCCCTACCACGCGCAACATCAACTCCCGGTGGACCCACTAAGTCAATCGAGTCTGGGTCAAGCTTGAGCCGGGTCAGCCAATGTGTGATCGTTAAGAGATCCTGGACTACCACCAATGGTTCTGCGCCGGCTTGGTATTGCTCATTCAGTTGACTTAGAGCCGGACCAATTTCTCCTTTCAGCACTTCTTCTAATAAATCAAATACTCGTGCCTGATCAGCAAGCCCTATCATTTCACGAACCAGTTCGATGCTGACGATGTCGCCATTGGCGTGACTAATGGCTTGGTCCAGCAACGACAATCCATCGCGAACCGAGCCATCGGCGGCACGAACGATTAGGGCTAGCGCTTGAGTATCGAAGTTAGAGCCTTCTGCTCCGGCTATTTTGGTGAAATGTGATGTTAGGATCTCAGTATCGACGCGACGCAGGTCAAAACGTTGGCAACGTGAGATAACCGTGACTGGAATCTTTCGCACCTCAGTAGTAGCGAAGATGAATGTAACTCGAGGTGGCGGTTCTTCTAGTGTCTTCAGCAAAGCGCTAAACGCGTTCACCGACAGCATGTGCACTTCGTCGATGATATACACCTTGTATCGCCCGTAAGTGGGCAAATAGCGCACACCATCAATTAATTCACGAATATCATCCACGCCAGTGCGACTAGCGGCGTCCATTTCGAGCACATCCACATGCGAACCGTTACTAATCGCGGTACAGTTCTCACACGACCCACATGGCTCAATTTTAGACCCATGATCTCCGTTATCAGTATTGGTACAGTTGAGGGCGCGGGCAATAATTCGAGCAGTTGTGGTTTTCCCCACACCACGCACGCCAGTCAGCAAGAATGCATGCGCCAGCCTACCACTGACGAACGCATTAGTAAGCGTCCGCACCATGGCATCTTGGCCTATTAGATCAGAGAACCGGCCGGGCCGATATCTGCGCGCCAGCACCTGATAGCCGTGCTCCAAAGGGCCCCTCCCTGTCACCACGGAATTATCTGGTGAAATCAAGCTGTTGACCGAAGTGAAAACGAACCCCCGCTTGAGGCTAAAATAAGGAGCCGGCGGCAACCCGAACCATATCTCGTTACGGCTGCTTCCTTCCGGACCTGACCGGATTGGCGAGCGATTCGCCCACCACCGAACTCCCATCCACAGTATAACAGCTTTCACGCAGCGAGCCATTAGGGTGCATGAAAATCAAGTAATTTGCTTCCTGTGCAAGCGTGTGCAAATTTGCACGCGCTATGATGCGCCCAAACTACTACGCCGACGTCCCATTGACGCGTGACGACTCGTTGCGTCGCGACAAGGACGAATTGGCGCGTTTACGGGCCGACCCGTCGAGCCGCGTGCTCGCGTTGTGGCGTGATAAGCATCAGGTGGTCGGTGATGATCATCCAACACCAGTCTGGCATTCCGGTAACGCAGCGCAAGAATTACTGTCCGACTGCGCGAACTGGATTCTCCTCGGTGTACGCGACGGAAATGCCCATTTCGCTGTTGATGTCTCACATCTTACGGCGCCGAGCGACCACACATTGTTCGCTAAACACGACCGTTTCGTTGATCTCCGATCCGTAGGACCCTTACTCACTAGAGACGATAGCTCGGTGATGGCATTTGCACGCGCCGTAGCCTTCTGGAATCGACGTAATCTATTTTGTGGAGCATGCGGGCACCCAACTGAACATGCGGAGGCGGGCCATGTCCGTAAGTGCACTTACTCCGAATGTGGCATGGACCATTTCCCACGCACGGATCCGGCAGTTATCGTCCTTGTGGTGCATGACAATGATTGCCTGCTCGGACGCCA